>ERZ795057.1496-NODE-1496-length-19931-cov-5.483900_pt1 | contig 19931 bp, 18 predicted proteins | sample MGYA00375141_ERZ795057 | MGnify/ENA primary metagenome ERZ795057 (study PRJEB30186, sample SAMN05720163) | activated sludge metagenome | isolation source: Anaerobic digester | place: Hong Kong | collected 2015-01-26 ... | reverse complement strand
CATGAATATGCCGAGAACGACCACACCTACAACAAGAAGAATAAGAAGGGCCCGTTTGGGTGTTCCGAGCACAGGTATCTGAAGACGGTCAAGAATATTACGTGTGAATATTCTCCCTTTACCGCCTATGATTCTTATCAGCAGAAAGTTCATGAAAAAGAGAAGAATGAATACAACAGTGAAAATGCTCTGGACATTGAATTTCGTTAAAAACAGAGTCCAGAATGTGTTCAGCTGTCCATAGATACGAAACCATTCATAATCCACATAAAAACCTGAAATCATTTGAACAACAAAATAGATGAAAATAAAAACAACTAATCCTGAAATCAGTTTTTTATTCATGACACTCTCCTGAAATATTTACGTAATACTCCGGTGCAAATATTTTTCCTCTGCATTTCATAATGGCAGGTATATCATAATATCGTAATCAATATAATACAATCATTTACATCCATGTAACAATTACGCCACGGCAGATCAAGAAAATTCTTTCAGAACGCGGTTAACGCGGCCCGTAAAAAACTTGTAATAGGAGCCTGCTCCCGAGTGTCCTCGATAGCATCTCTGAGTTCTTTTACAAGGCCATCTGCATTATCGTGTATACGGTCATCATTTATCAGCTTGCCAAGGGTACCCTGCCCTGAATTAATTTTATGTGTAATATCCCGGATATTCTGAATTGTGGCATATACATTTTCACGGTTCTCAGAAATGAATTCCGACAGCATTGAAAGCGGGTCAGGTAATGCTGTTCCATTGAGATATTCACGTGAATGAATTTCTTCATTCGCGACATCATCAACAACGGACTTTCCGGGATTGATTCCAACATATCTTCCCCCGAGAGTACTTTCGCTTCTGATTTTAATTGTGTATCCTTTATATAACCGGAACTTCCTGTTCATGGATAATGACACAAGCACCCTGCTGTCATCCATCAGATCGATATCGGTAACTTTTCCAGCGGTCACACCATTGATTTTGACGCGGTCTTTTTCTGAAAGCCCTTCAACATTAGTGAAAAGAACTGTGACAGTATACGACTGATCACTTTTCAGAAACTCTCCTGTCATAATAATAGTATAGTAACCGAGAATGGTCATTGCAATAAGGAAAAAAATCCCGACAGAAATTTCTTTTTTCATTATGAGAAATCTGTGCTCCAATTCATTATAAACATGGTATACCAGAAATAAAAACGATGATACACGCAGTAGAACAAACTTTTATCAATAATGCAAACAAAATATCTTTTCACTACAAGTTCCTGATATTCAGGTTTACATACAATCACTACTGTTGTTCAACGGCTATTGGCCCGGAAAGCCTGCCGTTGATAAACTGCTTCACAATATTATTTTCACTGTTCATAATCCGTTCCGGTGTATCACATTGTATGATTTCACCATTATACAGCATCGCGATACGGTCTGCGATGTCGTAGGCGCTGTTCATATCATGTGTTACTACTACAGATGTTACTCCAAATTCCATCTTCATCTTTTTTATAAGATTGTTTATGAGACTGGACATCACAGGATCAAGCCCCGATGTCGGTTCATCATATAATATTATTTCCGGATTCCGTACAAGTACACGGGCAAGTCCTGCCCTCTTTTTCATTCCTCCGCTGATATCAGAAGGCATTTTGTCCTTTGCATCCAGCAGCTGCAGTATTCTAAGTCGGTCATGTACAATAGAATCAATTTCATTTCTGGGAATTCTTTTGTTTTCCACCAGAGGAAGGGCAACATTTTCTTCAACGGTCATCCAGTTAATCAGAGCACCTGACTGAAACACAATTCCCATTTTTTCACGCAACTTGTTTTTTACTTTTCGATTTGCATTATTCATCTTTATGCCGTCAATTAACACATCACCGGAATCTGGATCAATGAGACCACCTATATGACGAAGCGTGACAGTCTTTCCGGTTCCCGACTGACCAATGATCACAAATGTTTCACCCTTCTCGATATGAAGTGACACACCATTGAGAATTGTTTTTTCGCCAAATGATTTATACACCTGTTGTAGTTGTATCAAAGCGATTTACCATAAAATATTGATGTAATAAAATACCCGACAATGATTACCATTAAAAAAGAAATAATAACTGAAGACCTTGTTGCATGCCCCACGCCAATTGCACCATTTTTTGCACGAAGCCCCCGGGCACAGCTGACGCCGGATATTATAACGCCAAACACATATGCCTTCAAGAGCCCGACATATGTTGCCTTGAATTTTAATGATTCAATGACATGAGCATAATATACATCGTATGAAACGCCAAGCTGATATTTTGCAACTATTCCGCCACCGAAAGTTCCGAGGGTATTTGTATATATTGTCATGACAGGAAGCATTATAGACAATGCAACAACCCGGGGCATTACAAGAAACTTTACAGGACTGATTGCCATCATATCAAGGGCGTCAATTTCTTCGGCAACCTTCATGGTGCCGATTTCTGCAGCCATCGCTGATCCTACAGAAGCTGTAAGTACAATCGCAGTCATGAGGGGGCCCATTTCCCTTGTCATGGACGCAATAACGAGATTTCCTACAAGGGCTTCCTGTTGATACACCGCAAACTCTATTCCCGCCTGCAGGGATAATATCATCCCGGTAAACAAAGCGACGAGAGAACAAACCAGCAGACTTTTTACGCCGGCAATATACATTTGTTTGAATATCTCACCTCTTTTGGAAATAATGTTTTTTAGATAAAACAGTGTTTCAAAGAGAAGGATAATGGTGAAACCGGCATCATGAAGCATCATAATGATGCCGTTACCGATGAAATCGAAGAGATCAACTGCCCATTTGGATAATGTTCTTCTCATGGTAGCACTAAAAAACCCTTCCAGTATAATAACAGCCCGGTGTGTTGAGTCCAGTATCGTATAATTCATTATAACGAAGGTTCGTATAGGAGTACACTGGTGTATTTACTCCGGAATCATTATGCTCACAACGGAGTTGAGACCGGTGGGGACATGATGGATCACCGTTACCTATTCTCAGGGGTATCCACAACAGCCGCAGATATCTACCGGCAGGTGTATTCTCATATGAAAACATTGATAAAAGAATAGAAATCTCCCTCACCCGGTTGCCGCTTTCGGAATAGGTGAACAGTATTGGAATTTTAACATGAAGATAATGGTCTCCCCACCGCTGATAATAAAGCCGCAAAAGCAGCCCGAGCCGGCGTTCTCCGCACTGAAAACGCCGGTATTCAAAAAGTGTCCAGAATGGCTGATACATACGTTCATACCCTTCGGGGTCCCTGAAGGGCAACAGTGACAGCATGTTAAATGTCATATTTCCCCTGTCATCATGCTCGTACTGGAAAAGAGGCCATATTTTAAAATATCTCCACTTGTTTCCATATACAGGATGTGTTGTAGTGCGGTAATCCCGTTTAAAATACCAAATAATGAAACAATTGATATAATATTCCGATCTGAAATTTCCTGTTTCTGTAGTAAGGCTGAAGTACAGAGGCGTAATAAAAAATGCGCTCTTGTTTCTATACCTGTAGCTGCCATAGAAAGGGAAATATATTCTCTTCCTGATATACGGGTTCATGCAGTCCTGAATCTGAACCAGCGGCCACGGGAAATTGATTTCAAAATTCACCGTTTTTTTATTATATCCCCATGAAAAAAACGGCCATAAAAGTGCGCTTGAACCTGTCTTCCGCGACCTGCTCCATCGCCTGCCGTAAAAAGGAACAGCGAAAAAAGTTTTCTGAACGTCATTTCTGGAAAACACATTCTGGTAATTAAACAGCAGGAGATATGAATAATTATCATAGTAATTACGTTTGTAATTATGCGCATAAAAGGGAAGTATCCGGAAATCATCTCTGTTCGGGCTCCTTCCCCTTTGAATTAGAGGCCACAGTATACCCCAGGCCCGATAATCTCCTGATTCATATTCCACATATAACGGAATTAATGACGCAACGAGGACCGCGATCGTGACCCAGCTCGGAGGAAAGGTCGGCGGGAAATAATAGAATAGCAGCACTCCGGGAAACACCCATGCTTCAATTCGGTCCTGTCCCAGTTTGCCCCTGATGGTTCCACCGATTGGCCAGACATGAAGATAACGGTCCCGTTCATCAGGAGAGTTGCCATATAAAAGGAACGGAAATGCGCCGAAATCATAATCGCGGACTCCATTGCGGTGAGTGTAGTCAACAGAACCCATGAGGCCGAAAAGGGATTTCCATTCATAGGAATTTGGTTTTTCATAGCCCCAGAATACAAGGGGCATAAGTGACGCGAAAAATCTTTTGTTACCGGAATTATACGTGGTGGTCATATAAAAGGGTCTGCATGGAACAGATGCGTCGTACCGCCTGGTCTGTTCATGTTCATAAAAAAGCCACCACCAGTTGTAATCAACTATTTCCTCACTGAAGAGATTTCCCCCAGCTGTAAATAACATCACAGTCACCAGAAACAGTTGTACTATAGCAGGGCGTTTCATCATGTAGTATATTCAAAAATACAATTGGTATACTGCTGCATATCAATTTTTTCTCCAGCTGCTTCATTGCCAGGCTGCATTGCATCTTATCCCGCGGTATTGTTTCGGATAGTCATAAGGATATTATGCAATGCAATTCTGTCCTCCGGCGCCATAACAGTGAATTGTATTCCCCCCTGAATTTTACAGCGGTTTTCTCTTCTGCTTATATTGCTCCATACCAGCCGGGATTCAGCAAAAATCTCAACATCATTGATATGGAGCACAGTAAAAAGTGTTTCCAGGGCAGTAAAAGTTCCGGCTACATCTTCATCAATATCATTAATACTGAAACCGGCACCATCAAGACTTATATCTACGACATTTGCAGTGATATCGGGCAACGTTTTGAGTTCAAGGATGAAGTCCGAAATTACATATCCGCTTTGTATTGAATCTTCAGGTGATAACCTTTGTTCTTTTCTTTGATCCATTATTATATCTTTTTTTGAAATCCGGTATCAACGTTACAGTGCATTCATTCAATTATTTAGTACCAAAAAATGAGACAGTCAATCATAATACTATGTAATATGTCGAATCGTATAAAATTTTGATAAAATATTTAATTAGTAAAAAGGTTATTTTGTTAACGACAGCTTAAGCAGATAAGGCTGATAATCAAGGGGATTGATGTAAATTGCGTATATGAGATTTTTCCATGAAAAAATTTCCTTTCCTGAATAATATACCTGCATGGATTGTATTGCTTTTTCAGGTAGTGAAGGCATTGTGAATATGACCTTTTTTTCAGCACCTGCAAGCTGCGAGAAATCGTCAAAGGTGACCATAATCATCCGGTTTTTCCATGTCTGGCAATACAGTATAACATACTTATTCAGCCAATTGTTGTATGATAATGAGCACTCTCCCTGTACGTCTCCCAAAAAAGAATCTGCCGCTGAAATATCCCTGACCCAGGTTCCGTTAGATCTGAGAAATTCATACGCATTTCCATCTTCAATATATTCACATCGTACCCGTGCAATCTTTACCGGTGAGGAAAAGTTTTTATCAGCATACTGACCCACGGTATAAATATACCCGTCTTTTTTTATCACACATGCCCCGAAAGCAGGGTATTTGTCCCCGAAAAGATACGGGAGCCTCCGGAAATGGACCGGGTCCCCGATTTTCCATCCACGGGGTACATCCCATCGGGCAAGGCCGATTTTGTCGACCCTGAAGGAAAGTAGTTTTGATGGATCGGTAATTACGATATGAAGATAATACACATATACTCTGTTCCCCATCCGTATTCCGTCAAGGGCCCACAGTCTGACCTTTTCAGGAGATTCACTTTTTTTATGTCTGATGAACTGCTGTACCTTTTTATTCTTTTTATAATAGGCAAATGATAGAGTATGGACTGTTTCCGGAGTCAATGGACCTGTGAATGCAAGGGAGTTTGATATCATGGTCGATATATCGGCCCTTTCAGAAAATGTCGCCGCGGTTGATACATCACCTTTCCATGAGCCGAGGATAGTGTCGGAAAAGGTCCACATGGTTACAGAGGGGCTGAAATCAACCGGACTGACACCGTCCTGTCCGAGCACGTGCTGCAGACGTGATTTCCCGAAGACTCCATACGGTGTAACAGATACCGTATCCCCGCAGGAGGATATCAGAGCGCCCGTAAGCAGTATTATTATTGCACAGCGTAATCCTGCGTACAACAAGGCCGGTGATTCTTTTTTTACAATAATTTTTATCGCCCCCAAAATAGTTTTCGATAGTATTCTTCTGTACTTTTTTAAATTTTTCAAGTAGTTATTATACAAGAAAAATAATTTCTTTATGGACCTTTACATGGTATATTGATACTACATAACTGCAATAATAAAGCTGTGTCACGTTTTCATTGAAACGTGTTATAATGCTACCCGGTAGTGCAAAGTGCTTATTTTTGAACAGTATTATGTCGATACTATGCTATAGAGGGAAACTGTATAATGAAAAAAGAAGTAATACTGATTGCATATATTGCATTATTGTTCGCGGTCAATCCCGCTTCACATATATATTCACAACAGAATAACAGTCCCGCTGAAACTACATTTAAAAAAGCACAGAAATACTTTTTTCAACGCAAATACGAGATGGCGGAACTGCTTCTTCAGGAATCACTGAAAAAGAACCCGGAAAACCAGCTTGCGTATTCATATCTTGGTGATATATTCCTTAATAAAAAAAGATATGACGGTGCCATACATCTTTATAAAAAGGCTCTCGATATTAACCCGAATAACGCTGAGAATTATTTCAGACTTGGGCAGATATATTACTATAAAAAAATGGGAAACCCGGCAATTGAAAATTACAGAAAATCACTTGAACTTGATGAGAGCCTGAAATTTTCATATTATCAGATAGGCCTCACCTATCTTATGTTATTACGGGACAAGCAAAACACAATTACAAACTGGGAAACATATCTTGTCAAAGCTCCTGAAGATCCCCAATATGAAAAAATTCGAAGGGTAATTGAATTATTGAAAGATCCCAATTTCATAATACCTCCTGAAGGAAGTGAAATTTCTATAGAAGAGGCTTTGCATCTCGGGGGTTCGGTGCTGAAAAATACAGAACGTGACGCGAAGCAGCAGAAAGCTGAGCACGAAAAGCGAAAGACAAAGGATTCCATTGAAGAAATTTACCGTGATGATGATCTTTAGGAGGAAGTAATGAGCTATTACAATGACAGGGATAAATATATAAAAACCGCGGCAATTGGATTAATTGCCGCCCTTATACTGTTATCAGGATATTTTATTATAAAAAACATTACCAGTGATTCAGTTGATGTTCCCGACCTGCGTGCCCGGCAGATAACGCTGTACGAGGAACTTCTTGAAACTGATCCAAACAATGTTGATATACTTGTGAAAATAGGGAATATTTATAAATCAATGGGCGAATACTCCCGTGCAATTGAATACTATCGCCGTGCGCTTGAAATTGACCCTAATAATTACATGGCACTTAATGAACTCGGCCACGCATATGCGTTGAACGGTGATTACGAGAATGCGATAAGTACATTTATGCGCGCGAAGAAAATAGGCCCCAGATATCCGTTGGCATATAATAAGCTCGGGAATGTGTATGATCAGCGCCGGCAGATGCTCAAGGCATATCAGGAATATGTCCTTGCGAAGCGTGTTGCGCCGTCAGACCAGGAAAGTTACTGGAATATTGCAAAACAGCAGCTCAAGAAGAACAACCCCCAAAAAGCAATCGCAGTAATTCAGGAAGGAATTGAGGCAGGTCACGGAAGTGCGGAAGGTTATTACAATCTTGGTGCACTGCATCACAGACGGCAGGCCTACCGGAAAGCGATAATAAATTATGATAAGGCAATTTCCATTGATCCCAATAAATCCAGATATTACCGGTCACTTGGAGAGGCGCATATCCGCCTTGGCGAAAAAGACCGGGCGATTGATGCGTTCAGAAAGGCACTTCAAATTGACCGTTCTGACGCGAAATCCGCGGAAAGACTCGGTGATATATACGCAAAATACAGTGATCATGAAAACGCGGTGAGTAATTACCGTACTGCCCTCGGCTATAACAATAATGACCGCCACTTACGCAGGAAATACCTGAACTCCCTTGCAATGCTTGAAAAAAAGGCAGAATCTGTTGCGAATTCTTCATCTTCACTCGGCGGCGGCAACGGTTCTTCTGTTTCAGGATCAGAGAGCGCAGGCGGAACAGGCGGAACAGGTGGAGCCGGACGTTCCATGATACAGGATGATCTCACGGATAGTTCACAATCAGCAGTGAATTCAAAATCAGGCAATGCCTCGAAACGGGAAATAACAAGCCCCTCTTCTCAAAAATGGAGAGAAATCGGAGACAGGAACAGGCGGCAGAAAAAATTCAATGAAGCGGTGAAGGCATACCGGAAAGCAGTTGATATCGACAACAATGACGACCATTCACATTACTGGCTTGGAAGAATTTATTACCACAACAGGATGGAAGAAGAGGCAATGAAGTCTTTTAAAAATGCCCTTATCGCAAATCCCCGCAATGCAGATGCACATTACCGCATGGGTCTCATCCATTATCAGAATAAACGATATGGTGATGCGAACCGCTCATTTTCAAAGGCAATACATTTGCAGTCAGTTTTCCCCAAGGCATATTATTCCAGGGGCGTATCAAACCTCAAGCTTAATGATAAGTCCCGTGCGATTCAGGACCTGAAAAAATCACTGCTTCAGGACCCTTCACTTACACGGGCATATTACAATCTCGGGAATATATATCTTGAATCAAAGAATTACAACATGGCTTTGAAGTATTTCACGAAAGATCGTGATTTGAGGCCGAATAACCCCGACACGAATTTCAGAATCGGGGAAACATACGACGCGATGAATTCCTATGGTAACGCGATTACTTTTTATAATAAAGCTATTCAGCTTAACCCGAATCACTACCATGCATTATTTAACCTTGGACTGCTCTACTCCAAGCGTAAAAACTTTACATCATCAATAGAAACACTGAATAAAGTCTTAAGTATACGCAATAATGATTACGCAACACTTTATGAGCTTGGCAATTCATACTATGGCCTTGGAAATGAGAACAAGGCAATTGATTATTACAAACAGGCAATATCGGCAAATCCCGGCGATTCAAAAGCTTATATTAACCTTGGTAATCTTTATGCAAAAAACAGATTATATGAACGTGCGATTGATCAGTACAAAAATGCATCAACAAATAACCCGCGTTCTTTTATGGCCCATTATAATCTCGCAGAAGCATACAGGAAGTCAAAACAATATGATGAATCAATAGAAGAATACAAAGTTGCCCTGAATCTTCAGCCGATGAATTCGAAAGGTCATTTTTTTCTCGGCATGGCCTACAGGGACAAGGGCAATTATGTTGAATCATCACAATCTTTCGAAAGAGCGCTCCAGATCAACAAGCGGCTGTACAATGCACACGAAGAACTCGGGATGCTGTATTACAGGAAACTTAATGACAACAACAAGGCTGTATATCACTTTGAAAAGCTTTTATCACTGCAGCCCAATAATCCGAATGCGGATAAAATTCAGAACATTATTAACCTTATAAAAAACAGATAAGCAGTACTGTTTTAACGGATTCCATATTCAGCAATAATTGTATTGACACTATGCCGCAAGACTTTTCAATAGTATAAAAAAACGTCCGGGATTTCTATGAATAGATTTGTATCATTTTTTATAATTATTACAACATCAGCAGTTCTTTCATGTTTTACAACGACAAAAGTACCTGATTCTATACGATTCAATTATAAAACTGAAGGGTTTCTTGACAAAAATAATTTTCAGATTCTTGCGAAAGGAACTCCTGACAGCGGATTAAAATCACTTGTTGAAAAAAGAGAAAGCGCCCTGCGAAATGCTGAAAAACTCGTTCAGTCCCGGTATATGCAATTGCTGAATGAATACTACCTTAAAAAAAAGCTTCCTGATTATTCGCCTGTTACATTCCCGTTGTTAAAATATTCCTCAGCAATTCAAAAAGATCTTACCAGGGAATTGTCAGAATATCCGGGATACGGAAAACAAATATGTACATACTATAATGAAGACGCCTCTGCTGTAATTGTACACCGTATTTCAAGGAGAAATCTTCAGGATGATATACTCGGGATACATATTGATTTTGAGCATAAAGATAAAGAAAAGAAAAAGAAATAGCTATGAGAGGATTTGAGTAAATCATCAAAACACATTTTGAAAAGACTGAACTATATTGAAACATCACAGGAGTACTGTATGAAACATTTCAGGATAGTAATGTTACCATGGATGTTGGTTTTTTTCTCATCAGCTATATGCTGCGGTATATTTTCCTGCACAAGTACTATTGAAAGACATGATTCAGGCGTCCAGACAGAAGCAAAGGATTCATTACAAGAGGTTTTCAGCCGTGAAGGTTTCATCTCACGAGATCTTTTTAGAGTTGTTATTGTAAGACCTGCAGAATCAGACGGGAATCATATATCTCAAGTGGAGAAACTGGGGCAGAAAAGGGCGTACATGACATTAAAAAATCACCTGCTTTCACAGGAAAGAATCATTACACCAAATGTTGAAGCGAAACTGCTAAACCTTGTGAACAATTATGGAAAAGTTAGTTGCATGAACAATGATACATGCGTAACAAGGAAAGTATTCTATTTTGAAATAAGAAAGGAAAACCTGCAGAGTTATATCGACAGGATGGCACAACGCAGATAGTTATTGAGACGCTATATAATACGCAACATTCTTGAAGATAAAGAGATCAAGATTCTCTTTATCTTCTTTATACACACTGCTGAACATAACACCGATTCCATATGTATCATTTTCAATAATATCTTTTCTTAAAACCATCGCCAGCGCGTCAAGCGAGCTGAGTTCCTTGTCTATAAGTGACAGATCAATATTAACTTTGATTATACTTGATACATTGAATGGTTCCCTTGATTTAAAATAGAACCCTCCCCTGCTTATATTGACGATTGTTCCGATATAGTCAAATTCCTCACTTTCAGGTGTGCCGGTTTCTACAATTCGATCAATCACTTTTACAGGTATCTCTATATCAAAACGAAAAAACTTTCTGCTGCTTTCCTTCACTGAGCTGTAACGCTCAATTAACCATTGATCAAACTTTTCATTAAACCATTTCGTCATTGCCTCCTCCTTTGTCAAAGAGGGGGTTAATGAATTGAGACTACTGTAATATGTATCAATTTCGTTCTTTATATCATGTGATAGTTCATTATAGTTAATACTGTTATACATATGTTTCTTCTCGTTGAGAAATTATTTAAATCATATATTGCCTATTACGTACACCTTCTGCTTCATTGTAAAATATAATAAATATTTTTCAATAAAAAAGCATTATTTTGCTGGAATAAATTCGATATTAATAGTAGAAGCTTACTATATAATACAAAAATAAACATACACATAAAATAATTTACAACGCTGATAGTATTTATATGATAAAAAAAACTATTTTTTCAATCCTTGCAATCGTATGTATATTTCCCTCCGCTATACTAAACGCGGATTCGAATGATAATCCGTATAATCCCGGTGATCAGCCTGCAATAATTCGTAAAGTCATTACGATGGAGAGAAGTATACGTCATTCAAAAGGATTATACAGCATTGTGTCCAAACTTGACAACATGTATGCAAACCTCTACGATAAAATCAGAGATGGTAAAAAAATCAGAATATATATTGACCCTGCCCATGGGAAACTTCATGGTACATGGAGAGGTTTATTGTCCGGGCGTTATTGTGTGTTGGGTAATTCTGAGGAATATTATTCAATTTTGATGCTTCGCGAACTGTATAAACATCTTTCGAATAATTCCCATATAGAAATTATCACACCGGAAGATCATCTAAAAGCAATGAAAGGCGAATGTGATTCCTATAATGATATTACTTTTAAAGAATCAATTCGAAAAGCTTTTGAGACGAACTGCCAGATTATAATAAGTCAGCATCTTAATAATGTTGCGATGTGTCATAAAGCAACAGGAACAAGTAATATTAGTGGTGTCCATATTATTCATGGAGGCCGCGGCAGAAAGTATTTAGCGAATATTACAAGTATTTATAAAGGATTTCTTACCCTTTATAATAAGCTTGATGTATCGGGTTTCTCAAGAAAATATGCATATAATCTGCGAAGCAGCCTTATCGACTGCGGGCTTACTCCAAACAACTGGGAACGTGGTGCAGTTGCTGATGACAGGTTTGAATACTTTGTAGATTTTCCGATTTCCATAATATATGAGTCAGGTTTTATTTCAAATCCTGACGATCTTAATATTATACAAAATCAGGAATCAAGAAAAAAAATTGCGGCAGCACAGTATGAAACACTGATCAGGAGTTTAAAGAAAATATTTTGCGTTGATATTTCCGGTTCAACAGTGAAGAAGTGTGATTCAGATCAATCGATGTATGACCTCACGCTGCTCAAACTTTCAAGGATGTCGCTGTATTATTTACGTCACGGGAAACCGCGTAAGGCATGTACCATTATTGATATTATGAACCGTCATTATGGAAAAACCCGTTTCAAATCTTTAATTGAACCGTATCTTCACATGAAAAATCGTGCATTACAGGCGGAACGGTATTATAGTAAGGCAAAATATTATATTAAAAAACCTGCCCGGAACAGAAGAGCAAAGAGAAGATATATCCGTGAAGCGAAAAGATATTTACATGCAGCAAAAAATATTGCACGCACAAAACCATATTATTACGGATTATACCGCCGTTATAACAGGACATATAAAAGTTTATTTCCGAAAAGAAGAAGATCAACGGCACGGATCGCGAATAATAATTCAAACAGAAATATAGAAAAATCAGTTCCACGTTATATACCATGCTATGAAAAAGTTGTACAGGCACCGGTAGCCAGGCCTGTTATTTTTGTCGTTAATTCTGAAAATGATCTTGCTGATGCGATTCAGAAGGCGTTTGAAGCCGATTCAGCGACACATGCTAAGCTGATGAAAAGTTTTAAAAATGCGTCAACGGTAAAATGGGTAAAAAAAAGAAAATGGTCGCGGAAACGAAGGCGCAGGATTACATATTGGAAAAAAATAAATGAGAAAATTTCTTTTACCTGCGGTATATATATTGTAACATTACACAATAATCTCACTATAAAAAGCGCAAAAAAAGTACCACGGGTAACACTTGATGACAACAGGTATCAGAATCAACTTTATCTGAAGAATTCCCATTTTGCACATGTCCACAGAGATAAATCACTATAAGGTAAATAACTGGAACGGGAAACCATATAATTTTTTCGGTGATTACCTCTGGAAAAAATTCAATTGCCGGGTCCTTAAACTCCCCATAAATGCGCATCTTGGCTGTCCCAACAGGGATGGTACAGTAAGTACAAAGGGATGTATCTTCTGTTCTGAGGAAGGATCGGCCTCCCCTACCACCTCAGGGATACAGGACATTCAACAGCAAATGAAGAATGCCCGCGAAAGTTTCATAAGATCTGATACGTTAACAAAATACATTGCGTATTTCCAGGCATACACAAACACCTATGCTTCACCTGATATTTTAAAAAACCTCTTTGACACTGCATTATCAGGTGATGATATTGTAGGATTGATGATAGGTACAAGGCCGGACTGCCTGCCTGATGAAATACTATCACTGCTTCATTCATATCAAAGAGATAATTTTGAATTCTGGCTCGAAATAGGCATGCAGTCAATTCATGATACCAGTCTTCATCTGCTAAACAGGGGACATACATATCATCAAACCCGTGATGCGGTAATGCGTGCAGCAGATTACGGATTGAATATGTGCCTCCATGTGATACTGGGAATCCCCGGAGAGAACTGGGACATGATGATGGAAACAGCACATGAAATTTCCAAACTTCCCGTACAGGGTGTAAAACTTCATCATCTCCATGTCATTAAAAATACTATCCTGGAAGAGATGTATAATACCAGTGAATTCGAACCTATAGGTTTTAGGACATATATATCATACCTGTGTGACTTTATCGAGCGTTTACGGCAGGATATACTGATACACCGTCTTATGGGTGACCGCAGTGAAGACACGCTTATCGCCCCTAAATGGGGACTCCATAAGGGAACGGTATTAAACGCTATCGATGATGAATTTAAAAAACGTGGATCATTTCAGGGATTACTTCTATAATACAATACCGTTATACGTAAGGTAATAACATTGACAACAAATCCTGCATACATCATATTTTGTACACTTTTCAGGTCGATATAACACTGTTCCAGAAAATACCAAATCATTCCAGAGGTCAGGCATGGATAAATTAACAAGGCCCGATACCTATGCACGTAATACACTTGAACGGTATACCGGATCACAGGTGTCAAATTTTGGAAGCTATATCATTCTTGTAAACTTTCAGCGTTATGTTGAACAATTTGCGCAGATAACAAATACTGAAATACATACAGGATACTGGACTTCTGCGCATGACAGGGAAAATGACATCTCAATAATCAATTTCGGTGTCGGCTCCCCGTCTGCTGGCATCGTTACTCATTGTCTTTCATACCTGGACCATATACAGGGTGTGTTAATGCTTGGAATGTGTGGTGGAATCGATGATGAACTTGAAATTGGTGATCTCCTCATTCCAACGGCAAGTGTGCGTGATGAAGGGACAAGCAAGCATTATCTTCCCAGGAATGTACCGGCACAGCCGAATTTCTGGTTTAACAGAATATGTGAAGAAGTTATTCGTGGTGAGTTCGATGTTATACCAAAATCAGGCATTATGATGACAACCGATTACCGGATGTGGGAATTTGATGAGAATTTTATTAATTATATCATGCGTCACAGAATTCTTGCGATAGATATGGAAATAGCAACACTCTTCTCTGTGGCTTACGCGATGAATGTTCCCATTGGAGCTATAATGCTGATATCCGACATGCCTTTGAGAAAAGGGGGAATAAAAAGCAAGGACAGTGCACACGAAGTATTTCAATCTTATTCAGACAGGCACCTGCGTGTAGGATTGCGGGTGATAAATGAAATCAAAACTCGAAATACAAAAGGAAAACCTTTTAAGCTCAAAAACGAATGGTAGTAGATAATCGGAGAGGACCGTAAGCCGAATTCTGTACAATGCAGCTATCTATCTTGAATGAACGTTACCGTTCATTTCCTTGCGATCTACCCGCAACCTCGGGCGGACAACCCTCAAACAGTTGCTTACTTGATCTTGCACCAGGTGTGGTTTACCATGCCGTCTGCCTCACGGCAGACGCGGTGAGCTCTTACCTCCCCATTTCACCCTTACCTGTTGAAAGCAAAGGAAACTCCCCTGTTCCCAACAGGCGGTATATTTTCTGTTGCACTTTCCGTCGCCTCACGGCGCCTGGGCGTTACCCAGCACCCTGTCCTGCGGTGTTCGGACTTTCCTCACTGCCCTTTTCAGGCACGCGCAGCTGCCTGGTCCTCTCCAATTATAATATATCAATAGTCTGAATGAACCAATAGCTTTTCAACTAGTTTTTACTATTATCTACTCAACATATAAAAAATATTAATGTACCTGAAGTTTAAAAATTGTTCCAATAAAAGATTCTTTTTAATTCTTGACACTGTCGTGATATCAATAATTATCCCTATTATGAATTATTTGCGAACCATTAATATATGTAATCCGGGATATAATGCGTCCTGCGCACTCTGTTGCGGCAGCCATAATTATAACGCATTATGCGGAGAAATATCGGTACTTTTTCAACAGCGAACAAAATCAGTTGATACATACATCAGCTTGAAACAAAATTTTAAAAATTTTTCCGATGATGATTATAGTTCACTGCTCCATGCAGTGAGTTCTTGCTCATTACCAAAACTTCATGATGATGCAATACAATGCCCCTTTGTCGGATATGTACAATCATCATCAGTTATAGGCTGTCTAATATATCCTCAAAGTACAAGTACTGACCTTAGAGGCAAACGTCTCACAGGAAATACATGCAAACATTTTTCATGTGTCGCCCGGGAAGTCCTTACTGATGAAGAAATTATTTTTGCGGCAAGTCTCATGAGGGACTGGTATTACTATAGTCTTTTCATAAATGATATTGCGTTTCTTAAAAAAACATTTATTGAATACAAACACGCTGAAAATGTTACAAGTGATATTATTGAAAACATAAAAGAGGATCTTACTACTTCACTATTTGAACATGTATTAATAGGCAAATAGCGATTCGTAATGTTAAAGATATATGAATAAAGCAGACCGTAAAAATCATATTATACACTGTGCAAAAGAACTTTTTGTATCAAAGGGATTTCACAACACCTCCATTACCGATATTGTAGATCAGGCAAATATCGCACGTAGTACTTTTTATGCACATTTCGACAACAAGATGGATATTTTTTCGATACTTGTTGACACCTTTTCAGGCATACTGCTGAACGCAATATTAGGAATTAATATTTCTAAAGCGGAAAAGCAGCGTGAACTTACTGATGAAATTAAGGCGATGACCATTGTCCTTGTGGATGCGTTTGAAAACAACAGAGACCTCGCATCATTGCTTATTACTGCGCCACAGGGACATGACAATAATTTTGACCGGAAAATTTCAGAGTTTTATTCTGCAATACTACAGGCGATACGTACACTGCTGGTGGAAGGTATTGAAGGAAATACAATAAAAAAACTTGAGCCGGATATTACATCCTATGCTATTCTTGGAAGTATTAAACAGATACTGATTCAATGGCTTATCTACGAAGAAATTGAGAATATTTATGAAGTACTTGATGATATTATAAAATTTCACCTCTACGGTATTTCTGCATAACATTTAAATGGAATATCCTTCTCTTTTCATAATTATATTTTTCACTTTATTATGGATATTCATTATCGGCGAAAGCATGCTGTACTCCGCCTCATCGACCTTTAATTGAGGCATTGTAAACAGTTGTAATGTAATTTCTTCCGGATTCTTATGCCGGAGAAAACTCCACACGGCGCTGATAAACATATCACGGGGAAAAACCCCTTTTACTTTCTGAAATCCGATGTGTTTCAAACCATCACGTATTATTGTCGTACAGCTCCTTTTGAAAATATTAAAATCTTTGTATTTTTCAGGTTTCGCAGGATTGGGTATGGTTCCGTGAATAATTCTGAGCTGTTCTTTATAGTATGCACGTAACCTTTCTGCATCAGCATTCTCAATACGTGCGACATGTATTGTGCGCATGAAATTTCTTCCAAACTTATCGTAATACGGGCGTGAGGAATCATCTGTATTAAAACGCATTGTTACGGGATGCGGAGCAAATTCACCAAGTGCAGGCCTGTAAAAATATTCTTCAGGAGTGATTATTTCATTTTCATTCAGTAAATGTGAAAAATTAAATATTTCATTATTTACATTTATTGCAATATGCCCCATTACTGATGCCGGATATTTTATCAAACGTTCATTATAATAAAGTTCAATAAATTGTGCATCATTCTTTTCCCGGAAGGGCCACATGATAATTATACGTTTTCCGGTCTGGTAATCTTTCTGAGAGAGGGTTCTGGCGAATACTTTTTTATTACACCAATGGTCCTGATACCCTTTCCATATCAAACAATCTTCGAAGAAACGCCCCCCGTTGATTGATTCCAGATAAACAGCGTCACCATCTTTTCTAAGAAAACCGGTCACTGTCACATCATTATGCCGGTTTTGCATGAATGTTTTCAACCCTTAAAAGAAGTATCCCCCCGATAAGAAACAATAACAGGAGACTCAAAACCCCCAACCGTGAACTTCTTGTCATCTGTGCGGTTATTCCAACCAGGAAAGGGCCCATAATAGCGGCAAATTTACCTATGATATTATAAAATCCAAAAAATTCTGCGGAATTATTTTGAGGAATTATTCTGCTGTAAAATGATCTGCTGATTGCCTGAATACCGCCCTGAGAAGTACCGACCATAACAGCCAGTATCCAGTACTGTACTTCATTAGTTAAAAACGATGCGTATATTGTAATCGATGTATATACCCCAATACCAACAAGCAGCATTATTTTTGCTGAATACTTCTGGGCAAGCTTACCATATATAATAGCCGATGGAAACGCAACGAGCTGTACGACCATAAGAATTACGAGAAGATCGTTTCCCTGTATGCCGATATCAATACCATATGTGGCAGCCATTACAATAATTGTATCAACACCGTCAATATAGAAGAAGTATGCTATAAGAAAAAGAAATACGTTTCTATATTGGCGTATATTTTTCAGCGTTCCATACACTCGTTTTAAAGCACTGCGAACCGGATTGACAGTTCTTTCTATAAAATGAACCTGTTTCACGTTTTTCATGAATGGTATAGTGAAAAAGAACCACCATGCTGCAGTAATAATAAATGAAACCCGTGTTGCCTCTGCAGCATTTGATACACCAATAAGATGGGGCTTCATTATTATAAAGATACTGGCCATGAACGGAATGGTACTGCCGAAATAACCCCATGCAAACCCGTTTGCCGAAACCCAGTCTCTTCTGGCGTCTTCAGTAACATCAACAATAAAAGAATCGTAAAAAACATTTGCTCCGGCAAATCCGATAAATGAAAAAATATAAAAAACAAGACAGCTAAGCCATGCATCTTCTTTAACTGTAAAAATGAAGACAGTGAACAACACTCCCATCAGAAAGAAAAACAACATGAACTTTTTTTTGGTGTCTCTATAGTCTGCCATGGAGCCGAGAATCGGAGCAACAAGGGCTACTGTTAATGTAGCTATTGTATTACCGTATCCCCAGTATGCGGTTGACAGGTAATTCTCAAGTCCCCGTGCCGCAACATTTTTAAAATATATTGGCAGAATTGCCGTTGTAATTGCCATTGAATACGCGGAATTTGCCCAATCATAAAGAATCCAGCTCCTCTCAGACTTTGTCATCGTTCTCAGGGCCTCTCTTTAACTGTTATAAAGAGATTAACCTTATTCCTGTCCCTCCATACTGACAACCGCAGGGCTTTGCCTATTTCAGTCCTCTCAACGACCTGAACAAGGTCATGATATGTATTGATTTCAGTACTGTCTGCTTTTAAAATTACATCACCTACAATAACACCACCTTTTTCAGCCGGGCCATCAGGAACAACAGCACCAACAAGGGCACCTTTGTCATCCTGGAGACCAATCTGTTTTGCGTAATCCTCAGTTAACGGTACAATCTGAACGCCAATATATCCTCTTTTGATCTTTTTGTATTTCTTTAATTGCGTTAATATCGACGTTGCCTGGTTGATAGGTATCGCAAATCCGATTCCCATATATCCGCCGCTTCGGGAATAAATCATCCGGTTTATACCAATAACTTCACCATCAATATTAATGAGAGGACCGCCTGAATTGCCGGGATTGATTGAAGCATCTGTCTGAATATGAGACTGTGAACCTCCCATGAGATCAAGATCCCGTCGTCCGGTAGCACTCACAACACCAACTGTGAATGTTTTATCAAGTCCAAACGGATTACCAATTGCAATTGCCCAATCGCCGACACGAACGTTGTCAGAATTTCCCAGAAATACCGGTTTAAAGGTATCACTAGAATCAACTTTTAAAAGTGCAACATCAGTTCTTTCATCCGATCCAATTACTTTTGCGTTATAAATCTTTTCGTTTATTTTTACTGTAACTTTATCAACATTCTTTACAACGTGATGATTTGTACAGATATATCCATCTTCAGAAATTACAAATCCGGTTCCAAGCCCTCTCCTCTTTTGAACC
>ERZ795057.1495-NODE-1495-length-19931-cov-5.684393_pt1 | contig 19931 bp, 12 predicted proteins | sample MGYA00375141_ERZ795057 | MGnify/ENA primary metagenome ERZ795057 (study PRJEB30186, sample SAMN05720163) | activated sludge metagenome | isolation source: Anaerobic digester | place: Hong Kong | collected 2015-01-26 ... | reverse complement strand
CGGAGAAAAACTCGTGGATCTCCTGGCCCGGGCCTTGCCGCTGAACCGGGAGCGCGAACATCTGATTTTCGATAAGTTTGCCGAAACCGTCCGGGCCACCGTGAAAGGCAATCTTCTGGTTGCGGTGGTTCAGGGAACCCTGGGAGGTTTCATTTTCTGGGCTCTCGGCATCCGGGAAGCCCTGCTCTGGGGAGTGGTGATGACCCTCTTCTCCCTGATTCCCGTAATTGGAGCCGGATTGATCTGGATACCCGTATCCCTCTATCTGCTCGCCCTGGGCGCATGGATCCAGGGGATCGTTCTTATCCTTTTCGGGGCGGTGGTTATCGGGCTGGCGGATAACGTTCTACGGCCTCTCCTGGTGGGACATGACACCAAACTACCGGACTACGTGGTCCTTCTCTCCACGCTCGGAGGATTCGCACTGTTCGGCATGAACGGTTTTGTTCTCGGCCCCCTGGTGGCAGCTCTGTTCATGGCGTTCTGGGGAATTTTCATGCGGGAATACAACAATCCGAAACCCCTTCCATCGAAAGAAGAATCTTTTTAAGGGGGGTTTTTCGAGACAATCCGGGAAATTCCGGAACGATAAAAAGTAAAAAGATATAGACCTACTCTGACCTTCAAATTCTCTTTCTTCGAATTACTAAAGAAGTCTCCCTCCGTTTTTTCCGGAGAGAGACTTCTTTAGTAATTCGGATAGTGCGGCTTTTTTCAATCCCAACTCTACCGCCCCAGCTGTTTACCCCCTCCGGGCAACCCCCGGCCCTTCCAGGCGACTTCGTCCACCGGTCATGGGGATAACCCGAATCTGGTTTGCCACCCTCTCCTGAAGAGCGGGAACATGAGAGATCACTCCCACCAGCCGACAGGTACCCTCCACTTCTCCCAGGGCCTGAAGAGCCACTTCAAGATTTTCTTCGTCCAGGGAGCCGAAACCTTCATCCAAAAAGAGGGATTCCACCCGGTTTTTCCCCCCGATCATCCGGGAAAGCCCCAGGGCCAGGGCCAGACTTACGAGAAAGCTCTCTCCTCCGGAGAGGTTCTTGGAAGACCGGATCTCCCCTCCCTGATAGCCGTCGAGGACGCTGAATTCCAGGGGGTTATCGGGATCCTGCAAGAGCAGATAGCGGTCCGTCATCTTTTGGAGTTGCCGGTTCGCCTGGTTCACCAGCATTTCGAAGGTGAGTCCCTGAACGAAGTTGCGGAACTTTTTGCCGTCCGCGGAGCCCACAAGAGCATGCAGTTCCTGCCATTCCCGGAGAATTTTTTTCCGGGCCTCCGCCTCCTGCCGCAAGCTTTCCGCCTTGGCGGCCAATTTTTTCTGCTCCTCCAGCCGGGCCTCAAGAGCTCCCGATTTCTGGCGAATTTCCCGAAGGGCCTCTTGGCAATCTTCCAACGCCTTTTCCAGCTCCTCCGCCGAAAGAAGCGTGATTTTCTTTTCCCTTTCCTTTTCCAGCGCGGCGGTTCCCCGGAGATGCCGTTCCTTTAAAGCCGCATCCTTCTGTTCCAGCTCCTCCTGAAGGAGGGTCAGTTTTTCCCGAAGCTCCGCGGAAATGCGGGCCTCCTGAAAATCCTTCTCCCCAAAGAAGGCGCTTTTTTTCAGGGCTTTTTGAAACTCCTCCTCCTCAAGGGCTTTCCGTTGTTCCCCCTCTTCGAGAAAAACCGCCTCCCGGTTCCGGGAGTTTTCCAAAATCTCCGCCTTCCCCTGGAGCTCCATCTTTCGGGTTGCCAGGGCCTGGTACTCTTTCCGTGTTTTTTCCAGATCCTCCTCCAGCTCCTTCAACCCCTGCCGGGGATCTCCCTCGTAAAGGCTCCGGCGCTCCTCCTTTTTCTCTTGCAGCAATGTCTCCCGTTCCGCCAGATCTTTTCGGAGATCCTCCAGCTCCTCCTCCAGAAGAGCCTTAGTTTTTTCCAGGCTGTCCCGGCGCTCTTCCAGGCCCCGAAAGTGCAGCTTTTCCTCTTCCCGTTCCGTTATCCGCTTTTTCCAGGCATCCCGGCGATGCCGAAGACCTTCGAAGAGCTCTTCTTCAAAAACTTCATTCTCCCCGGAAATTCCGTAAGGAGCCAAAAGGGAGCGCAGATGCCGCTCGAGGGATTTCAGTTCTTCCCCCCAATCCCGGAGATCCTTTTCCCGGCGGGCAATCTCCCGCCCAAGCTCTTCGACAGCAAAGGTCAGACTTTGCGCACTCTTTTCAAGCTCCCCTAGCTCCCGATCTTCGGCTTTTTCTCCTTTTTCCAGATCCTCCAGAGCCTTTCGACAGATCTCCACATGCCGGAGCCGTTTTTTTACATCTTCCTCCTCCCGGCAGAGCTGCCTTTGCAAATCCTCCAGGGCCGGAATCTCCCGGGGCACCTCGGAAAAGAAAGATTCTTCCCGAAAAGCATTCTCTTTCTGCCTTTCCTTTTCCAAAGATTCTTCGGTTTTGTTCCGCTCTTTCCGGCAATGCTCCAGCCGGCTTTCCAGAGCGGTGAGTTCTTTTTCGAGTTGTCGCCGGTTGTTTTCTTCCCGAAGCTGTTCCTGACGGAGGCGCTCCAGCTCCTCCTTTTCCTTCTCTCGAACCGGAACGCCCTCCTTCTGGTAGGGATGCTCCAGGGATCCGCAGAGAGGACAGGGAGCTCCCTCCCGCAGCCGGGCACGCTCCTCCTCGAGGCTTGCCACCCGAAGAGAGAGATGCAGCACTTCCTCCTGTTTGGCGTAGCCCTTCCGTATCTGCTCCAGGAGCCTCTCCGCATGTTCCAGATCCCGGGAAAGCTCCTGGCCCCGCCTTTCTCCCTTCTCTTCTTCCGCCGCAATCCGGGCCTTCTCCTCCTCCAGAAGCTTCAGGTTTTTGAGGTTTTCCAGCATCTCCCGGACACGAAGAGATTTTTCCCGGCACTCCTCCTCCCGGGAACGCCAGCAAGGAACCTCCTTTCCTTCCAGAAGCTCCGCCAGCTTCGTGTACTCCTTCTCCTTCGCCGCTTCGAGATCCCTTTTCTTTCGGTAACGCTCCTCCAGATCCAGAGAGAGCCGTTGCCGCTCCTCCTCCTTTTCCCCGAGAAGCTCTTCCGAGAGGTTTTTTTCCCGAAGGAGATCCTTTTTCTGAAGCTCCTTATCCCGGTATTGCTCCCATTTCTCCCGGAGAACCCCGAAGTTTTCGGAGAGCGAGGCATCTACGGAATGTTCTTCGAAAAATTCGGCGTGCTCCTCCAGTTTTTCCAGGGAATGCCGAAGCTCTTTTTCCAGATTCCGGAACTCCTCCAGCCGTTCTTCCCGGAGCTTTTCCCTCTTCTCCAAGACTTGCCGGGCCTCTTCTTTTCTCTTCTCCAGGGCGAGAAGCTCCTCCTCCCGACGGCAGCATTCTTCAAGAATCGGACGCTGTTTTTCCCAGTTCTTCCGGGCCCTCTCCACCCGCTCTTTCGCCTGTTCCTCCTCCTTGCCGATCCGGGCCCGAAGCTCTTCGAGGCCTTTTCTCTCCTCCTCCAGGGCTGCCATCTTCCGGGCCACATCCTCCCGGTTTTTCCGGGCATGCTCCAGGGAGGCATATTTCGCCTCCAGGGCAAGAGCCTGCTGCCCCCGGCGAAGCCGCCGAAGATCCTCCTCCGCATTCTTGCGGCGATCCTCCAGAAGAAGAGCGTCCTTTTCCGCCTCCCGAAGCTCCTCTTCCAGGGCCTGCAGCTTTTCCCGCCATTCCTTTCCCCGGCGAAGCTCCTTTTCCCGAAAATCCAGCTTCGTCTCCTCTTCCAGGACACCGAGACGCTCCGTCTCCAGGGCTTTCCGCTCCTCCGGAGAAAGAAGAAGAATACCCCCGCTCCGGCTTTCGATCTCCCGCAGCAGCTCCTCTTCTCTTTTGTGACGCTCGTGAACGTAGATGGAAAAACGGCTGTAGAGGTCCGTGCCGGTTATCTGCTCCAGCAGCGGAGCCTTTTCGCTGGGGGAAGCCTTGAGAAAGGAGGCGAAGCCCCCCTGGGCGAGAAGCACCGACCGGGTGAAACGGTGGAAATCCATTCCCGTAAGCTCCTCCACCCCTGTTTTTACACCCTCCACGGAGGACGCCAGAATTTCTCCGGTGCCGCAATTCGCGAGTTCCCGCCAGGGCTGCTGCAACTTTCCACGAGGGTTTTTATCCGCCCGGTGCTGCCCCCAGGAGGCTTTGAAAATTCCCCGGGGAACTTCGAAAACCACCTCCGCCCGGCACTCTCCCTTTTGACGGGACATGACTTCGTTGGTTTTTTTGCTGATGCTCTCCAGCCGGGGGGTTCTTCCGTAAAGCCCCAGGCAGAGAGCATCCAGAAGGGTGGATTTTCCCGCTCCCGTAGGGCCGGTGATGGCGAAAAGCCCGCTCTCTCCGTAGGAGGGGGAACGGAAATTTACGCTCCAAATTCCCACCAGGGAGTTGAGATTTTCCAAAAGAATGCTGCAGATACGCATAATTTCCTCTTACCTCCTATTCCGCCCGCAGATCTTCTTCCCGCATATCCCGCAAAGCAGCGCGGAAAAGGTTCATCTTCCGGGGGCGTTCCTCCTCGGGAATTTCACGAGCTTCGAGACAGCGGGCGAAAATTTCCTCGGGGTCCAGCTCCGCCAGGCTTTCTTCTTCGGAAAGTCCCGAAAGGTTTCGGGGAAGAGCGAGGGGATTCCGGATACGCAGAATTTCCAGGGAGCTTCCCTGAATGTGGCTTTCCAGAAGATCCCGAAGAACGGAACCTCCCATCTCTCCCCGGTACTCCGCCTCGATCCAGCAGGGTTCTCCCTCTTTTACGAGATTTTCCAAAGATCTTTCGAGTTCCTCCAAGGTACCGGAAATCCGGGCGAGTTTCTGAAAGGAGGGTACCGGAATTTCCCGGGCCACCGGAGTTTCTCCGGAAAAATCCACCTCCACCACACATTTCCCGGAGGGCTCCCCGAAACTCATGGGAAGAGGCGCCCCGGAATAACGCCGCAAGGGATGCCCTCCCACCTTTTGAGGGGCATGCAGATGCCCGAGAGCCACGTAATCCACGTCTTCGGGAAAGCACTCTCCGCCGATGCGGGGAAGGGAACCCACATAGAGTTCCCGCACTCCATCCCCTTCGTAGATTTTTCCTCCCGCCGCAAAGAGATGCCCCGTTACGATCAGGGGCACCCTTTTTTCGAGACCCTCCCGTATTTCTCGGGCTTCCTGGCACACCCGGGCATAGTGTTCCCGGATACCTGCAAGCAACTTTTCCTCCCGGGCGGCGAAATCCTCCCCCTCCTCCGCAAGGCGCACATCCCGATCCCGAATATAGGGGACCGCACAGCAGAGCGCCTCGGGCTCCCCCCGTTCATCCCGAAGCACCAGCACCTCCTCCTCGGGAAAATCCGGAAGGGAGCCCATTACATGCACCTGCAACATCCGCAAAAGCTCCCGGGGAGCGTTCAGAAAGGAGGGAGAATCGTGATTGCCTCCCACCACCACCACGTGGCGGCAGGGAGAGGAGGCCATGCGGCAGAGAAAACGGTAGTACAGCTCCCGGGCCCGGTTGCTGGGAGTTCCCGTATCGAAAACATCCCCCGCGATAATCAGAAGCTCCGGAGCACTCTCTTCGATGCGGGAAATCAGCCAGTCGAGGAACTTCTCGTGCTCCTCGTAGCGTTTCTTCTCGTACAGCCCCCGGCCGAGGTGCCAATCCGAGGTGTGGATAAGTTTCATAAGCCCTCCTTTTCGGCCTTTCTCCCGGAGAAAAAGGCCCTGAATGCAGTTTTTTTGTGTTTGAAAGACTTGATCAATTCTAACCTTTTGTGATGAAAAACGTGGCGAATCCGCACAACTCCGGAGCAAGAGTACCATATAAAATAGGGCGCGCCACTCCGCTGCGAAGTGGCGCGCCCTGTCTCTTCACGATCCCCAGAGGCCGGAGGCCAGGAAATCAGTTTTTTTACAAAACCGAAAGAAAAACGTCTCAAAAAGGCTTTCCCCCTCTACTCCTTTCGGGTACAATGCGACCCCACAGCAGGGCATCCGCAATACTGGGAAAGGGAGAATTTTCTGATGCAAAAAAATACCTTCTTTATGCTTTTGACACTTTCGCTTTTCGGACTTCTGCTCTTCGGAACCTCCGAAACCGCTCGAGGAGCGGATCCTGTATCCCAGCTCGCCATGCCCGCGGGAAAGCTCCTTTTCGATCACGCCTTCGCGGAGCTGGAAGTTTCCATGGATATCCCTCATCCCCGGGAGGTGGTGCTCCCCCGGGTACATGTCTCCATGGTCTCCCGGGATTTCGTACATCTTCCCGAGAGAAGCTCCGAAAACCTGCTGGTTTTCGCCAAATGGGAGGGACTTTTTCGAACCACCCAGTATCTGGTGGCCTTCGAAGTGGTAGATTATGATGAAGGAACCCGGCTGGGGGTCACTCTGAGCGAGCCCATCCAGCTTTTCTTTATCGATCCTGGCATTCTGGGGCGGAAACCCCGGAGCGTACGCTATTTGAAACCGGTACTGGAAGAGATCGGCACCATCCCGGAATAAGGGACTACGCCGCATTCGCGGCTTTTCACCCTCCAAATACTCAGGGGAATCTCCCTCAGGAGGCACCCCCTGGCGAGCTAGAGGCTTTTCTCCGGATACTTCCCCTGCTCCGCCAAATACTCCAACGCGGAAAGATCCCGAAGCACCAGGTGGCGCCGGGAGATTTCCAGAAGTCCCCGGGAGGTCATATCCCCCAGAATACGGGAGAGAGTCTCCGGAGTTGTTCCCAAAACCCGGGCAAGCTGGGTTCGGGAAATTTCCAAATCCAGCACGTTTTCCCCCGCATCGCCGCCTTCCCGCAAATGGAGCAGATAGGAGGCCAGGCGCCCCGGCACCTCCTTGAGAGCCAGATTTTCCACCTGCAGCGTAAGCTCACGGAGCTTGAAGGAGAGCACTCCCAGCATGTGCAACGCAATGTTGGGCTCCCGGGCGATGAGCTCCATAATGGCCTCCCGGGGGAAAAAATAGAGCAGGCATTTTCCCAGGGCTTCAGCGGAGGCGGGAAAGGTACTCCCCTCGAACACCGCCGCGTGCCCCAGGTGATCCCCGGGACCGCAAAGATGCAATATGATCTCCTTTCCCTCGGGGGAAACCTTGAAGACCTTGAGGGTTCCCCGCTGCACCACGTAAAACCCCTCTCCCCTCTCTCCTTCCAGGAAAATCATGGCTCCCTTTTCGTACTTTCGGGAAAGAGCCAAGGCCGCGATTTCCCGAAGATCCTCCGGCGGAAGCCCCGAGAAGCCGGGAATAGCATCCAGAAACTTCTCTTTTTCCTTCATAACTCTTCCAAGTGCCCCCTTTTTTTCTGAAAGCCGGGCTTTTCTTGATCTACGTCAAGGAAAAGCCTCTCATTTTTGGTATTCTCATACCGAAATACGGAGAAACTCTAAAACATGTGGTTTTTGAAAAACTCCCTGATAGATTGTAGCAGGAGGTGCACAAACGATGAAAAAAAAATGGGAAGATCGAAAAGAATCCTTTCCCTCCCTGGATTTCCGAAGAGCCACGGAAAACTTTCTTCCGGGACTTCTGAAGCGGGCAGCCCAGACTCCCGAGGGAGAAGGTTTCTGCATAATCCAGACCTTCGAACCCCTTCCGCTCTATTCCGCTCTGGGGGAGATGGGATTCGAGCACGTGACGGAAAAAATTTCGGATCTGGAGTACCGGGCCTGGTTCTGCCGCACCGAAGAGCAGGAACCTCGTTATGCGGAGGCGGGAGATCTTCCGCTGAAACCTACGGCTATTCTGAATTTTAAAAAAGTTGATGACAACCTGGCGGGTTTGGCAGTAAACTTTTGGCAGGAGATCTGGGGCAAGGAAAAGCCCGCCCTGGATCTGAAGACCAAACTCCTCCTCTCCCTGGCAAACGGAGTAGGGGCGGGGCGGTTCCGCCAGGCCACCCGGGAGCTGATCAAGGCTTACGCTCTGGGGTTTTCCACTGCGGAGATGGACGAGATGTTCTCCCTCTTCGCCTGGAACGGAGGCATGGGAACCTTCGCCTCCGAGATCGGCCCTTCCCCTCTCTTCGGAGCCTATCAGCTCATCAAGGACATGGAAGCCCGCAAAAAAGGGCATGCCGCCATCATGAAAGCCCTTCTGGAAAAATTCGGGGAGAGCAACCCCCAGGTAAGCGTAGCGAAGAGATAAGGAGAGAACCGGCGGTTTCCCTGAAAATTTCAGAGAGAAAGAGAGGAGAAATAATCGTGAAATATCGCACATTTTCCGAAATGGAAAAAGCTCAGACTCCCCACGGGGTAGAGGTATGCAAACTTTACGACACCCCGGACGCCCAGGTAATGCATATTGCGCTGGAGCCCGGAGAATCCCTGAAAAAACACATCACTCCGGTGGATGTTTTCTTTTACGTTCTGGAAGGTACGGGCATCGTGGAAATCGGGGAGGAAAAACTGGAGGTCTCCCGGGACACGCTCATCGAAAGCCCCAAAGATATTCCTCACTGTTGGTATAACGAGAGCGACGGGCTTTTCCGGGTTCTTGTGGTGAAAACCCCCCGCCCCGAAAAGGCCACGAGGCTTCTCTAGAAGATAAAGGCGGCAAGAAGGTACGTGGAAAAGCGTTACAAGTAGGATAACGCAAAGGGAAAGCGAGAAAAGGAGGATGCATATGTATTGTTTCCAGTGTCAAGAAACCGCGCAAAACAAGGCGTGTACCGTTCGGGGGGTCTGTGGCAAACCCGAAGAGACCGCAAATCTTCAGGACCTTCTCATCTACACGCTCAAGGGCATCGCTCTCTGGCATGAAAAGGGAAAGGAAGAGGGGATCGCCCTTCCTTCGGAAGGGCTCTTCGTGGCGGAGGGGCTTTTCACCACCATCACCAACGCCAACTGGGACGACAAGGTCTTCGTAGCCCGGGTAGAGGAAGGGCTGAGACGCCGGGACGCCCTGAAAGAGACGTTTCTCAAGGAGTATGAGAAAAAGCACGGCAAGCCTTTTTCGGAACAGATGCATGATGCCGCCACCTGGCACGCCGAAGGGCTGGAAGCTTTCCGGGAAAAGGCGAAGACCGTGGGCATTCTTTCCACGGAAAACGAGGACGTGCGCTCCCTTCGGGAACTGCTCATCATAGGGCTCAAGGGAATCGCCGCCTATGCGGAACATGCGGCGGTACTGGATTATGAAGATCCCGAGATCTACGATTTCTTCATGACCGCCCTCGCCTCCACCACCAAGGATCTTTCGGTGGATACCATGACGGGACTGGTGCTCCAGGCAGGAGAGAAAGCCGTACAGACCATGGCGCTTCTGGACAAGGCCAACACCTCCACCTACGGCAATCCGGAAATCACCAAGGTGAATATCGGCGTTCGGAACAATCCGGGCATTCTCATCAGCGGCCATGACCTTCGGGATATGGAGGATCTTCTCAAACAGACCGAAGGCACCGGGGTGGACGTATATACCCACAGCGAAATGCTTCCGGCAAACTATTATCCCGCCTTTAAAAAATACGATCACTTCGTGGGAAATTACGGCAACGCCTGGTGGAAACAAAACGAGGAGTTCGAATCTTTCCACGGTCCCATTCTCATGACCACCAACTGCCTGGTGCCTCTGAAAAAGAACAACACCTACGGAGACAAGCTCTTTACCACAGGCATGGCGGGCTATCCCGATACGCCTCACATTCCCCCTCGGGTAGACGGCAAACCCAAGGATTTTTCCGCCATCATCGAAAAAGCGAAAACCTGTACGCCTCCGGAGGAGATCGAGAAGGGAACTATCGTGGGAGGCTTTGCCCACAACCAGGTTCTCGCCCTGGCGGACAAGGTGGTGGAAGCGGTGAAAAGCGGAGCCATCAAGCGTTTCGTAGTGATGGCGGGATGCGACGGCCGCCACAAGACACGGGATTACTACACCGATGTGGCTAAAACCCTGCCCAAGGATACGGTAATTCTCACCGCGGGATGCGCCAAATATCGCTATAACAAGCTGGATCTCGGCGATATCGGAGGCATTCCCCGTGTACTCGATGCGGGACAGTGCAACGACTCCTACTCCCTGGCAGTCATCGCCCTGAAGCTCAAGGAAGTTTTCGGCGCCGCGGATATCAACGACCTTCCCATCTCCTACGATATCGCCTGGTACGAGCAGAAGGCTGTGGCGGTGCTCCTGGCGCTGCTGCACCTGGGCGTGAAGAACATCCGCCTGGGCCCCACCATTCCCGCCTTCCTCTCTCCCAATGTGGCGAAGGTGCTGGTGGATACTTTCGGCATCAAAGGCATCGAGGACGTGGAAACCGACGTAGCCGCCATGATGCAGGGCAAATAAACTTCTCCAACCGCATTATCCGCTGCGGTAACTGCCGGATGTACGGAAAGCTCCCGGAAAGCCCAAAGGCTTCTCCGGGAGCTTTTTCCGGCACCTCTCCCTCCCAATAGTCAATAATAGTCAATGTCTTCGTTCTCTTTTATCCTCTCTTCAGATTCTTGATGAGGTCTTTCAGGATACCGCCGAGGGGATTTTGGAGAAGTTTTCGTACTCCCGGGAGGTAAAAATTTCCTTCAGGGCCTGAGCAACCTCCCAAACATCTTCGTAGCTGTTATAGAGAGCCACAGGAGCGATACGGATTACCCGGGGAGGCCGGAAATCCGGCACGATTCCCCGCTCCTTCAGAGCACAGCAGATGCGCCAGGCCTCCTGGTGCTCCACCGCCACATGCCCTCCCCGGCGAGAGTGCTCCCGGGGGGTACCCACGGAATATCCCAGAGGAGCCAGCTCGTTATCCACGATCTCCATAAGGTAGTCCGTAAGGTTCAGGGATTTTTCTCGAACCTTTCCGATGCCCGCCTCCTCGAAAACCTTCAGGGCGCCTCTCAAAGCGGCTCCGGAAAAGACCGAGGGAGTGCCGATCTGCCATCCTCCCGCGGAGGAGCTATGTTCGAACTCCAAATTCATCAGGAACTGCTTCTCCTTGACGTAGCCGAACCACCCCGCCATGCCGGGGGAGCGGGAAAAATGCCTTTTGTTGAGATAGAGGAACCCCGGGCTCCCGGGTCCCCCGTTGAGATGCTTGTAGGAGCACCAGAAGGCGAAATCCACCCCCGCCTCGCTCAACTCGTGAGGCACGGAGCCTGCGGAATGGGCGCAGTCGAAACCGATGATAATGTCCCTGCGGTGAGCCTCCTCGGTGAGCCTCGGGATATCCAGGAGCTGCCCGCTCCGATAGAGCACCGAGGGAAGCAGCGCCAGTCCCACTTCGGGGGTAAAGGCCTCGATAATATCTTCTTCTTCAAGGGTTTTTCCGTCCCGGCTTTTCACGAGAACCAGTTCCTCCTCGGGATTCAGCCCGTGAAGCCGGATAAGGCTCGAAAGAGCGTAGATATCCGAGGGAAAGTTCAGCTCGTCCGCCACGATTTTGGTGCGTCCGCTCCGGGGATTGTAAAAGGTGCTGGCCAGGGCGTGGAGGTTGATGGTGGTTCCTCCGGTCATCACCACCTCCTCGGGCTCCGCCCCCACCAGAGGAGCCATAAGAGCTCCCACTCTCTCCCCCATATAGAACCAGGGAGGATTTGCATCCAGCCATCCGTCTATAGCCAGGCCTTTCCACTCCTCCAGGGCCTCCAGAAGGGCCTTTTCCGCATCCTTTCCCGCCAATCCCAGGGAATTTCCGTCCATGTAGATCTTTCCGGGAGCGGCATAGAACCGTTCCCGGAAACGGGCCAGAGAATCCGCCGCATCCTTCTGCCGGGCCTTTTCCCGGGCCATCTCCATATATTCCATCACGCATGGCTCCTTTCACAATCTGCAAGCTCTTTCGCATCCATCTGCCGGGCCACTTCCTCCATGCTCCTGCGGAAAAAGGCGATCTGCCGGGCAATTTCCTCCTCCGAAGCTCCCAAAGTAGCCGCCCGGTTCCAGCGCCGAAACTCTTCCTCCAGCCGGGGAAGCACCTTCTCTCCTTCGGGAGAAAGATCAATGCGCCACATCCGGCGATCCTCTTCATCCCGCCGTCGCTTTACATACCCCAATTCCGCGAGGCGCCGTATTCCCCGGGTTACCGAAGCTTCATCCACCGCGAGCCTTCCGGCGAGCTCCATCTGGTTCGCTCCGGGGCTCCGGGCCACCTCCACCAAATACTGATAGAGCCCCCGGCCGAGCCCCAGAGGCTCGAAGGCCTTATCCATCCACATCTGGGTCTGCCGATACATCCGGGAAAGCACTCTTCCGAGGCTCCAGAGATCCTGCCGCATTGGCTTTTCCTTTTCTTCCATGAGTTTCTCACCTCATTCCGGAATATAGCATTTTTTAGTTGCTTACGCAAGTAATTTTTATCCCTAAAAGAGAAGTGGGGTTTTTTAAGTCCCCACTTCACACAAATCCCTTATAAAAAGTATCCTTTTCTTGAAGGACCTCTCTTTTTCAAAATTTCTTCGAGAAAAACTCCTATCCCCGCTCTCCCCGGTTCTTTCCTTCCCTCTTTGCCCTATAAAGAGCCTGATCCACCCGGGAAATCACCTCTTCCTGAGTCTCTCCCGATTCGTACTGCACCACTCCGAAACTGATGTTTATGGAAAATTTCTTTCCCTTCTCCGGCGTCCAGGAAAGATTTTCCACCTGTTTCCTTACGCTCTCTCCCCGCTCGAAGGCAAATTCCCGAGGACATGCCTTGAGAAGTACCATAAACTCTTCGCCTCCCCAACGGCTTACAAGATCCATACCCCGCAAATTCTTCTGAAAAACTCCGGCCACATCCCGCAAAACCCGGTCTCCCTGAAGATGCCCGTAGGTATCGTTTATTTTTTTGAAATCATCCAGGTCCATCAGAACGAGGGAAAAGGGCGTCCGAGTTCTCTCATACTCCGCCAAGGCCTGGGTAAAGAAAATCTGGAAGGCATGGCGGTTATAGATTCCCGTAAGTTTGTCCGTGATAGCCATGGTTTCCAGTTGTTTCTCGTATCGTTCCACCAGGGCCCGCATGGAAAGAATCACCAACACCGCCAGGATGCCGCATATACCGAGGTTCAGAAGCAACGTGACAAAAATATCCCGCTTCGCCTCCGCCTCTCCCTGTTCCACCAGGAGATACCAGTTGAATTCGGGAATGAATCGAATATTTACGTGATACACGTCTCCGTCATAGTCATATTGAAAGGTGCCCGATTCCCGGGCGGTGATGGCTTCAAAAAGTTCTCCCAGCCCGGGAATGTTTCGGATATTTTTATCCCGCTTCAGAAAATCGGGCCCCCCTAAAGTGATATTTCCCTGGAGGTCGAAAAAACAGATGTTCCGGTTGTATCGCTTGCGATAGTCCGCGATGGTATTCGTTACGGCGCTTACCCCCAGGCCCACTCCGGTGGCTCCCATGAAATTATCCTTATAATCGAAGACCTTGTAGTTGATGAAAATGGTAAGAGCATCCCGATGCGCCATATCCACATCAAGGTTCACCTCGTAATCCTCGGAAATTTTCTGCAATCGATAGTACCAGACATCCCGGGGCTCCCGGGGAGATACGCTCTTGAGAATCCCCCCGGGATAGTAGTATTTCGAGCTTTTCTGGGAGACGAAAAAACTGGCTTCCGTACCGTACTGGCTCTGAATTTCCTTGAGATAGCGGGTGATCTCCTCCAGGTTATGCTCCCCCCGAAGTACCCAGTCTCGGAAGAAGGTATCCCGAGCCATAAGAGAGGAGATGAAAATAGGTCGAAGAAGATCCCGCTGCACCTCGGAGTAGATGGTATCGCTTGTGAGGGGCAGAGCATGCCTTTCGATCTGACGGCGTAGCGTGGAGAGAGAAACCATATAGCTTACGATGCTGGTCACTCCGAAACCCAGAATAATGAGAAGACTGGTTATGAAGATATGGGGCCTGTTGCGTTTGTACATTGTGCGCAAACCTCCGATGAGAACTCCGAAGAAATTCTTTTTCCGATCCTATTTCCTGCGTTTCTTATAAAAAAGACCTTTTCAATGCAAGAAATTCTTCGAAGTTCTTGTAATTGCATTTCGGAGCATAATACCACGAAAACGAGATGTTTTTAGATCTTTCGGAATGTTTTTCGCCTTTTGGCTGAGCCCACGGGATCTTGCATTTTTTCTCCTTCACCTTTTTCCAGCTCTGTGCAAAGAGGAGCTCTTTTATTTCTGCCCCTCCAGAAAGGCCTCCAGCTTCCGCACGTGCTCCTCCATTTTCGGATCCGGCGAAAGAGCGAGTCCTTCCTTGTATTTTTTCAGGGCCTCCTGATAGCGCCATTTTTTCTGAAGCTCCGCTCCCTCCCGCCAGAGGGCTTCCGCCTTTGCCCGGGTATCCCGGGATTGGGTTCCCTGGTCCAGCAGGACCTCCAGTCGGTTTGCGTATTCCTCCACCTGTTTCAGGTAAAAAACGTCAAGGCTCTTGCGGTAGAGCTCCAGGGCCTCCTGATACTTTCCCTGGTTCTGCACCGCCACCGCCTGGGCCACCATCTCCCGGGCCTCCCGGCGGAGAGTGTTCTCCAGATTCCGGGCATGGGCCTGCATTTCAGGATCCGGCTCCGTCTGAAGAGCCTCTTTGTATTTGAGCAAAGCCTCGTAACGCCGCCCCTCCTTCTCGAGCCGCTCCGCTTCGTCGTAAAGAGGAGAACCCAGGGAGATAGCCGGGGGCTCCGGAGGCGCGGGGGAAGGTTGTGTATCCATTTCCTTCGTTCCTTCGGCAATATCCGGAAGGGCGGGTACTCCCGGAAGCTGAGGGCTTTGAGAAATTGCGGGCTCCTTCTTCGGAGCTTCTTGTACTCCCGCATCCTGAAGGGGCTCCGGAGTTGCTTCCAGCGCCTCCTGTCGCCGTTCCAGCTCCGCCGCATAGGCTTCCACCGCAGGATCCGAGTGGAGGGGAAGGCTTTCCCGGTATTTCGCGGCGGCCCCCGCAAGATTCCCGGCTTTTTCGAGGGAGAGAGCCTCTTCCCGAAGAGCGAGAGCCTTTTTGAGCCGCTCGAGCTCCGCTCTCAGGGCGTCTTCATCCTCTCGGGATTCGGATTCTTTCGGGGAAGGAGAAATCTCTTCCGGAAGTTCCGCAGGGATCTCCGGCCCGGGCTGTGAAGGCTTCGGGGAAATTTCGACAAGGGTGTTCGCAAAAAGGTGCAGCGAGGGCTCTCCCGGAGAATAGCTGCTCGGGCGATCGTGCACCACCACATCTCCTCCGGGGGAGACGGTCATATTTTCAAAAATGCCCAAATCCGCCAGAGGAAAAGCCTGGAGAAATACGCCTTTTTCGTCGTATATCCACAGGGCTTCCTCGGAATCGTCGTAAACGTAGATATTTCCCGCTCCGTCCGAGGCCAGAGCTTCGACATCGAAATAGATCTCCTCATCCCCGGGAGAGGGAGCGAAGGTACTGCCGTAGAAGGGCCACTGGGCAAGCTCCTTTCCCTCCAGGTCGTACACGCAGAAGATAACGTTATGGTCGTTTTCGGGGTTCTCCCGAACCAGCACCAACCGTTCTCCCGGAAGGGGAGTCATGCCTTCGACATCTCCGGGCTCCCAGGAGGAGAGAAGCTCCCCGGAGGGGGCGAAGACGAGAATCCGGCCCTCTCCGTCGCTGATCTCCGTAAGCCCGGCAACGATGACTTTGCCCGTATCGGTAACGACGACGCAAGAGGGTTTGTAGATGCCCTTCTCGCCCATAACTTTGGGGCTCAGCTCGATCTTTTCGAGAAATTCCCCCTTCTGAGAAAATTGCTGCAGCCTGGCACGTACGCTGTATCCCTCCTCCGCCACCCAGAGGGAGCCATCTGGTGCAAAGGCGAAATCCCGGGGATAGGAAAAGGTGCCTTCCTCCCCCTTGCCCTTTTCTCCCCACTCCTCCAGAAGCTCTCCCCGGGAGTCGAAAAGGCGGATTCTGCAGTTTCGGGAATCCCCAAGAGCGATAATTCCCTCGGAAGACATGGCAAGGCCGAAGGTGTACCGGAATACCTCCGAGGTAGCACCGTAGGGGAAGGTTTGTTTCTTTTCCAAAGGAGGCGTGCCCTTCCGGGCGGAGTCGAGGATGCTCCTGATCTGTCCCTTGTACTCCTCCAATCCCGAGGCATTGCCCATTCCCATCACCAAAGTAAGTTTGCCCTCCGCATCGACCTCCCTGGTAACGATCATGGTGCCTCCCACCTTCTTGAAAGCCCCCCCCATCTCCGCCTCTCCGGAAAAGGAGAAGAGCACCGCGGGAGAGGAGTCCAGGACTATGTCCTCCCGGGAGGAGGAAAAATTGCGCACATCTCCCTGGGTAGCCTGTTTTTCAAAGGCCTCGATAAAATCTTCGAATCCTCCTCCCTTGGGAGGGGATTGCCGCAGCACTCCCAGGGCCAGGATGGAGAGGTTTTCTCCCTCCGGGGAGCCCACCATATCCGGAAGAGCTCCCGTAAAGAACATGACCCCCTCCCGACGATCCACCAGAGGCTTCCAGGAGGCGGGGACCTCCAGCCAGTAGGGAGCCATCCATCGAGACACCGTATCGGAAGAGGCCTCTGCCCCGGAGAAAAGGAAACCGAGGAAAAACCCGAGAAACAGCACGCAGATTGCGCAATTCCAGAGAAAACCCTTCTTTCTGGAAAGAGTAAAAGAATATCCGGTTCTCACGAAAAAAACCTCCTTTTCTTGACGACCTTTCATTCCGGAAAAATCGCGAACGGAGCCTTCCGGAGACGACAAAACCCCGCTTGAAGAAAGCCTTTAGGGCTTCTTATCCTGCCAGAGAGGAACGAAACAGATCCCCACGGGGAAACTCACCGAAAGATTGTCGTAATGCACCGGCACGCCGCTGTCGAGCCAGGGCTCCTGGGTACCCCTCTTGTAGAAATCCAGGGAGTAGTACATCACCAGATCCACCGAGAAGGAATCGGGAATCTTCGCATCCTTTCCCGGAACCCAGGAGACCGAAGCCTTTCCGGAGCTTCCCGAAATTTCGGGGCTCGAAAGGAATCCCGTGGTGAAAAACCATTTTTGCACCTTCACCCGCCCCTCCAGAGGAGGCGTTTCGGGCAGAGAGACCGGTACGGGAGGAACTGTGTCGAGATGCACCGAAAGCGTGAGGATAAGAGGTTTGCTCCCTACCGCATATCCCGAAACGAGGACCTTCCGCCCCGGCACCATCCGGGGATCCTGTCCGGGTTTGCCCAGGCCGCTCAATCCCAGGGCCTGCCCCAAAGCCTCCTGGAGCTGGGAATCCGTAAGGGTTACTCCCATTTTGGCCATCTCCTGGAGCATCTGCTCCTTGATGGCATCCTGAGCATTTTCCACGGCTCCGGTCATCTTTTCCAGCCTCTTCGCCTCGGGAGTATCCGGAAGAATGTCTCCGGAAAGCCCCGCAGCATCGAGCCCCAGCTTGAGGGGCACTTCGGGGAAGGTCACCGAAGGATCGTTGGCAAAGGGAGAGCCCGTGGTCCAGAAGGTGCGGTTCTCGAAGAAGTGCCGGTCCAACCCCTCGATAACGCTGATGGAGATGGCATCCTCCGCGAGAAAATTCTCTTTATGATCGAAGAGCTTCACCCGGGGAGCATATTCCTGTCCGGGCTTCAATCCCTGATAAAGATGGGTCACCTTGGAGCGTTTCCCCGGATGCGGACGATCTTCCACCAGGTCGCTTCCGTCATCGAAATCCCACTCGAAGAGGTAGATACCCTTGGGGGTCGCTCCGGCTTCGAATTCGATCTCATCCTGATTCGCCCCTTCCCGAAGCTCCAAAATCAAAATGCGGGGAGGCAATATGGAGACTTCCGCCTCCTGATCCAAAGTCCAGGAAGGGCTTTCGAAAAGGCGGCTCCCCGCCTCTATCCGGATAAGAGCGGTCTGTTTATGTTTCAGCTCGTAGAAAAGCTGTTCCTCCGTCAGGGAAGCTCCGGAAGGAGCCGCATAAAGCCGCAGCGGCGCTTCTTCGAGGGTTCCCTCGAGAGTTTCGATCTGCTCCAGGGCTCCCTTACGAAAGAGAAGCTTTCGGGTGTATATCTCTTTCTTCTTCTCCCTTCCCTCCTGCTCCTCCTTCTCCAGCACCACCAGCTCCGCGGGGCCGGAGTAGTGGATGGCGAGATCCGCGGCCTTCCAGGCGGGATCTTTCTTCTGAAGATGTTCCACGGAGGATTCGATCTCGATAACCGTGATAGGCACTTCCTCCGCATCCTCCGGGGGATCTGCTCCGGGCTCCCTTTCGGGGAGAAGCTCGCTCTCCTCGAACTCCGCCTTCAGCTCCAGGGTGGGGAAAAAAAGCTCCAGTAAATCCGCACAGGCATAGATGGCCAGGGACAGCAGCACCTCTCCCTGAAAAGGAGCGTAGGCATGGGGAACATGATACCGCCCGAGCCTGCCGAGCCCCCCCGCCGCTCCACGGCCAGCCTTCTCCTTGAACTTGTCGAATTCTCCCAGAAAGCTCTGTTCCGGATCGAACCAGTGGAAACTCAACCGCTCCTGAGCCATGGGCACCCGTTTAACTTGATCAAAATGACCGTAGAACTTGCTCACGGTACGAGGCATGAGGAAACCCTGAACCGTAGTCTCTACCACCTCCAAATCCATGTTGAACAACTGCGGAGAGGGATAGGGTTTCTGCCGGTTGTTCGGCAGCACCCCCAAGAGAGCGTCGTAGATGGTATCCATGGTACAGAAAGTTTTGTTAGTAAAAATCGCCACCTGATGAAAGAGCTCCAGGGGTTCCTGAAGGGTTCCTCCGGCGCTCTTCAGATAGGGTCGAATCCGGGAATCGATGAAGGGACTGGCTGCGGCGGCCCGGACATGCTCCGGAAAAGTGGAGATCTCGATGGGCTCATCCAGGGGATGGGAGTCGTTCCGCACATGGGCGGGTTGGGTCATGTCTGCCAGCATGTGCATGGACTCCCCCAGAGCACGATAAGCCCGAGAGAGATAGAGATGCCGCTGATCCTCATGATCCTTTGCGGGAAGGTTCAGATTCGTCTTGAAGTGGGACATGCCGATCTGCGGAGGCAGAGGAGCATCCTCCTGAACCTCCAGGGCCGCTTTGTAGGAAGAGAGGGCCACGAAGAAACTGAAGGGATTCTCCGGATGATCCAATCCCCAGGATCGGGCATCGATCTGGGGGCTGTCGTAAAGCCCGTGGACCTCGCTCTGATCCGTGAGATAGGCCACTCCCTCGATCCGCAAAGGATCGTAAAAATGCCGCACCGAAGAAAAGAGGTGAGGCTCGTCCGCCCAGTCCCCTCCCATGATGATCCAGCGCTGCATGGAGAGATTCATCTCCCGGGAGACGAAATCCCCCACATTCAGGGAGGAGCTTGCCACCCCCACCCCTCGGAGACGCTCCTGAAAGGCCCCGGGAGCCAGGGGCCCAAGGCGGAACTTCTCTTCTCCCCGGGCCTGCCTCAGAAAAAGACGAAGGGCCTCGGCGTTGATCTGGCTGTGAGGAGCCTGGCTCCAAGCCTCCGCCAAGGAAGGAACCAGAAAGATCTGGAACACGAGAATGGATAAGAAAATCCTTTTCAAGGCTTTACGAAACGACATGGTTTTTCCCTCCCTTTCGGTCGAGGAGATCTTCTCTGAAAAGCATTAAAAATCGAAGAGCATCCATTGGCCATCCACCTTGATCCATCGAACGTAAAAGGTGAAACCATCGATCTCCACGGCATATTCCGAGGTGCGGAGGCTCGAGCTGGTAGCGGGGTTCACCCGATCCGCCGCAGCGAGAAAGCTCATCTCCGCCCTTTCCAGAAGATCCGCGAAAGAGGGCATGGCCTCGGGGTTGTGAGCAAAGAGGGCGGCGTACTCCTCCCGGCATCCCAGGTCGATATGGCTCACCGCCCGGGGAATATCCTTCTCCTTCAGGGCGCTCCGGAATTCCTGGAAGTTCTCCTCGATGGCAGCCTTTTCCTCGGGCAAATCCGGATAGTTTTTCCAATCGGAGTCCTCTTCCCAAAGGAGATCCTCCTCGGGAAGCTCCGGAAGATTCACGAGATCCGGCACATCCTCGGAAGGAGGGGCCCCCCTCAGAAGCCCTTCGAGATAGGCGATACG
>ERZ795057.1489-NODE-1489-length-19982-cov-11.503187_pt1 | contig 19982 bp, 19 predicted proteins | sample MGYA00375141_ERZ795057 | MGnify/ENA primary metagenome ERZ795057 (study PRJEB30186, sample SAMN05720163) | activated sludge metagenome | isolation source: Anaerobic digester | place: Hong Kong | collected 2015-01-26 ... | reverse complement strand
AGAGTTGGAGGATTTCACCTCAGAACAACTCGCCCAAGTCGATGAGATTATTTCAAGGTACAAAGGCAAACCTGGCGCACTGATTCCGGTGCTGGAACAGGTGCAGGAGGTATGCGGGTACCTTCCCATGGCCATTCAGTTGCGGGTGGCCGGCGGGTTGAATCTCCCGGTAGCGAATGTCTACGGAGTTGTTACCTTCTATTCATTCTTTACCATGGTGCCACGCGGAAAACACGTTATCAGAGTGTGTCTCGGGACCGCCTGTTACGTGCGCGGAGGCAAGCCGATTCTTGAGAAACTCTCTAATATTTTGCAGATCGAACCCGGGGAGTGCACAGAAGACAGGCTCTTCTCATTAGAGACAGTGCGATGTCTGGGGGCCTGCGGTCTTGCTCCTGTCGTGGTTGTTGACGAAGATACGCACGGTCAGGTAAAGCCCGCCAAGCTGGATGCATTGCTGGCTCAGTATGATTAGGAGGCTGACATGGCAAAATTAACCATTAATGATTTGAAGAAGATAAAAGAAAGGGTTGAAAAGGAAGATCAGTTCAGAGCCGGTACCAAGCGCGTGAAGATTACGGTGCACATGGGCACATGCGGTATCGCCTCGGGCGCCAAACAGATTCTAGATACCTTCATGGACGAGATCAGTGAAAGTAACGCCGATGACGTTATCGTCACTACATCCGGCTGCATCGGCATCTGCAGCAGGGAGCCTCTTGCGACAGTTGAAGAGCAGGGCAAAGAACCCATTGTCTATGAATATCTTACCCAGAACAAGGCCCGGCAGATTTTCAAGAGGCACGTCATAAACGGCGAGATCCAGAACGAGTTTGTTCTGGCGCGGGGTCGGGAGCAAGAAGAAAAGGGGGAGAGTAAATGAAGGTTTTTCGAGCGCATATACTCGTATGTGGTGGTACCGGCTGTCATGCTACAGGCAGTGCAGCTGTTCTGCAGGGCTTACACCAGGAACTTGCAGCAAAAGGGCTGTCTGACGAAGTTGCCGTTGTCGAGACCGGGTGTAACGGTTTTTGTGCCGCCGGTCCGATCATGGTTATATATCCGGAAGGAACATTTTATCAGTACGTGAAAAAAGAGGATGTGCCCGAGATCGTTGAAGAGCATATCATCAAAGGCCGTCCGGTCCAGCGGTTGATGTACAAAGAGCCGGTCACCGAAGCAGCTATCCCGCATATGCTGGATATCCCGTTCTTCGGCAAACAGCAGCTCATCGCCCTGAAGAACAGGGGGCTCATCGATGCTGAAAAGATCGATGAATACATTGCCCGTGACGGTTATATGGCTGCAGCCAAGGCCCTGACCGAGATGTCCCCCGATGATGTCATCGAAGAGATGAAGAAGTCGGGTCTTCGCGGTAGAGGCGGCGGCGGATTCCCCACAGGTATGAAGTGGTCGTTTGCCAGCAAGGCAGTCAGTGATATCAAGTACATCCTGTGTAATGCCGACGAAGGTGACCCCGGTGCATTCATGGACCGCTCGATCCTCGAAGCGGATCCCCACTCAGTGCTCGAGGGCATGATTATCGGTGGGTACACCATCGGTGCAAACAAGGGTTACATCTACTGCCGTGCTGAGTACCCCCTCGCGATAAAACGTCTCACGCTGGCTATTGCTCAGGCCAAGGAATACGGACTGCTTGGCGACAATATCCTCGGCACAGACTACAGCCTTGATATAGAGGTCTACCAGGGCGCCGGCGCATTTGTCTGCGGCGAAGAAACCGCCCTGATGAACTCTATCGAAGGAAAACGAGGGATGCCCAGGCCCAGGCCGCCGTTCCCGGCAAGCAAGGGTCTCTGGCAGAAGCCGTCTGTTCTCAATAACGTTGAAACCTATGCCAATGTGCCGCAGATCATCCTCAAGGGCGGTGACTGGTATTCATCAATTGGTACCGAGCGCTCCAAGGGAACAAAGGTGTTCGCTCTGACCGGTGCTGTGAACAATGTGGGTCTGGTTGAGGTTCCCATGGGCACCCCCATCGGCGATATCATCTTTGATATCGGCGGCGGCATCCCGAACGGCAAGCAGTACAAGGCAGCCCAGCTGGGCGGCCCGTCCGGCGGATGTATCCCGGCAGGTGCTCTGAATACCCTGACCGACTACGAAGAGATCATCAAACTCGGCGCCATCATGGGCTCGGGTGGTCTCATCGTCATGGACGAAGACACCTGTATGGTCGATACCGCCAGGTTCTTCATGGAATTCTGTCAGGAAGAATCCTGCGGAAAATGTACACCGTGCCGTGAAGGTACCAAGCGTATGCTCGAGATCCTCGAAAGGATCTGTAACGGTGAAGGTAAAGACGGCGACATCGAGCTCTTAGAAGAGCTGGCAGCCACCATCAAGGATTCTGCCCTGTGCGGACTCGGTCAGACAGCTCCGAACCCGGTCCTGTCAACCATCCGTTATTTCAGGGATGAATACGAAGCACATATCTACGACAAGAAGTGTCCAGCCGCAGTATGTTCCGCACTGTTCAAGTCCCCCTGTCAGCATGCATGTCCCATCGAGATGGATGTGCCTGCATATATCGCACTGATCCGTGCAGGCAGGCTTGACGATGCATACAAGGTCATGAGAAGGACCAATCCCTTCTCAGGGTCCTGCGGAAGGGTCTGCCCGCAGTTCTGTGCCAACAAGTGCCGCAGAGGACAGCTCGATGACCCCATGGCCATCAACTGGCTCAAGCGATACATTGCCGACAATGGGCTCAAACCAAAGGTTGAAAAGATTCCGGTCACCCGGAATGAAAAGATAGCGGTTATCGGTGCTGGCCCAGGTGGCCTTACCGCAGCGCAGGATCTCGCGAAACGCGGCTATGCTGTCACGGTATTCGAAGAGCTGCCCTATGCAGGCGGTATGATGCGCTATGCTATCCCGGAATACCGGCTTCCAAGAGATGTTATTGCCGAAGAAGTGGCTGATATCGAGGCCCTTGGTGTTGTAATCAAGACCAATACCAGAGTAGGCAAGGACATCACCTTCGATAAACTTAACCAGGATTATGACAACATCGTGATTGCCTGCGGTGCTCACAAGAGCTGGACTCTCGGGATCGACGGTGAAGATCTGAAAGGCGTCTGGGGTGCAGTCGAATTCCTCAGAGCAGTCAACCTTGGTAAAGATGTGAACGTCGGAAGCAAGGTGGCCATCGTTGGCGGCGGTAATTCAGCAATCGACGCGGCCAGGACGGCTGTGCGTCTCGGAGCCAAGGATGTTACGGTTCTCTACCGCAGAGAAAGAAAAGACATGCCCGCCTGGGAACCCGAGATCGTTGCGGCAGAGCACGAGGGCGTCAAGATCGAGTATCTGGTAGCTCCTACCAAACTTGTTGGAAAAGACGGAAAGCTGACCGGCGTCGTCTGCCAGCGGATGAAACTTGGTGAATTTGACCGTTCCGGCAGAAGGAAACCGGTACCGATCGAAGGCAGCGAATATACGCTGAGCATCGATACCATCGTGCCCGCTATCTCTCAGTCTGCAGATACCTCGTTCATTCCTGCCGATTCAGATGTGAAGATCGACAAGTGGGGCGGGATAGAGATCGTCGCCAAGACAAAGACAAAGACCACGGCTGACGGCATCTATGTCATCGGTGATGCGGCAACAGGACCTGCAACGGTTGTTGAGGCCATTGCCATGGGCCATAAGGTAGCATGCGATGTGGATGAGGCGATCCGGGCGAAGAACGGTGAGCCGGCCTATGAGGCACCGAAAGAAGAAAAGATCCAGATCCCGTTCGAAGTTGATGAAGATGTCATCGAGACACCCAAGGCAATAATGCCGGAACTGGACGCAGCTACAAGGATCAAGAGTTTCGTGGAGGTCGAACTCGGTTACTCCAAAGAGGTTGCCTACAAAGAAGCATGCCGATGCTTACGCTGTGACGGCGAGTTAGAGTAAAGACTAGGGGGGAAATCCTATGAGCATAACCATAGATGGGAAAGAATTTGAATTCACACCGGGACAGACTGTCTACGAGGTGGCAAAGGCCAACGGAATCTACATTCCGGTCCTGTGTCACCACGAGCAGTTGAAGCCTGTAGGCGCATGCAGGGTGTGTGTTGTTGAGGTGGAAAGGGCACGTTCGCTCGTAGCTGCCTGCGCAATGCCGGCCGAAAACGGTATGGTGGTCTATACCAAGACCGAACGCGTTTTACAGGCGCGCAAACTTGCTGTTGAGTTGCTGATGACCCAGGGACATCATAACTGCATCACCTGTGAGAGCAGTGGAAACTGTGTTCTTCAGGATCTTGCATATTCACTCGGGGTAGAATCCCCAAGGTTCGGTGAACCCGCCGAGGTGAAAGCCTTCGAGCAGGCCAACGAGATGATCGTACGTGATATGAACAAGTGCGTGCTCTGCGGGCTGTGTGTAAGGGCTTGTAACGAGATTCAGGTCAATCAGGTGCTGGATTATACCGGCAGAGGCCCGACTGCAGCAGTGGGCCCAGCCTTTGGACTCCTGTATGAAGACTCTGACTGCGTATTCTGCGGCGAGTGTGTTCGTGTATGTCCAGTGGGAGCACTCTTTGAAAAGCAGGGACGCTTCCAGGGCAGGGGTGATGACCTTGAGAAGGTGCGTACCACCTGTGCATACTGCGGCGTCGGCTGCCAGATGGATGTAAACGTAAAGGATGGCAGGATCGTCAAGATCACTACACCCAGAGAGGATGCACCTGCACCGAACTATGGCAGCCTCTGCATCAAAGGCCGCTTCGGATATGATTTTGAATCACATGCCGACAGGCTTACCACTCCCCTGATCAGAAAGGACGGAGAACTGAAAGAGGCTTCATGGGAAGAGGCTATCCTCTATGTTGCTGACAAGCTCAACGGCATAAAGCAGGCAAGCGGGCCCGACTCCATAGCCGGCCTGGCATCTGCAAGGGTTACCAATGAAGAAAACTACCTGTTCCAGAAGTTCTTACGGGCAGTGATCGGAACGAATAATGTGGATCACTGCGCGCGGCTTTGACACAGCTCCACCGTGGCCGGTCTGGCCGCAGCATTCGGATCAGGTGCAATGACAAACTCCATTGATGATCTTGGTGAATCTGACTGCTATCTGATCACCGGTACCAATACGACAGAGAATCATCCGGTGATCTCAACATTCATAAAGAGGGCAGTTACTCAAAAGGGCGCCAAGCTCATTCTTGTGGATCCAAGGAACATAGAACTTGCAAAGTATGCAACTATCTGGCTCAGGCAGAAACCCGGAACAGATATTGCCTGGCTCAACGGTATCATGAACGTCATCATCACCGAGGGTCTCGCTGATGACAAGTTCATTGCAGAGAGAACCGAGAACTTTGATGCACTCAAGGAGACTGTGAGCAAGTATACTCCTGAGTATGTTGAAGAGATTTCCGGAATTCCGGCAGAGGATCTCAAGGCAGCAGCACGGCTCTATGCCGGCGCTGATGCAGCAGCGATCGTCTACGCCATGGGTATCACGCAGCATATCACGGGAACAGACAACGTGAAGTCCTGCGCCAACCTGGCCATGCTCACCGGCAATATCGGCAGACCGGGTACCGGCGTCAACCCGCTTCGCGGACAGAACAATGTACAGGGTGCCTGTGACATGGCCTGTCTGCCCGGCAATCTCCCGGCCTACAAAAAGGTCGGAGAAGCAGCTGACCGTAAGCCGTTCGAAGAGGCATGGGGTGTTGCGCTTCCCGAGAAGGCAGGGCTCACCATACCGAAGATTCTGGATGGAGCCGCTGCAGGGACTGTGAAGGCACTCTGGGTAATGGGCGAGAACCCCATGATGTCCGATCCTGACCTTGCCCATGTGGAAAAGTCGTTGAAGAACCTTGATCTCCTTGTCGTACAGGATATCTTCCTCAATGAAACCGCTGAGCTTGCCGATGTTGTACTGCCGACAGCAGGATGGGCGGAAAAGGATGGTACCTATACGAACACCGAGAGAAGGGTACAGCTTATCAGAAAGGCCGTCGAGGCCCCCGGAGAGGCAAAACCCGACTGGGAAGTGATCACCATGCTTGCCAACAAGCTCGGTGCAGGCTGGAAGTATGAAACCGCCAGGGACATCCTTGACGAGATCAACAAGGTCACAGTATCTTATGCCGGTATCACCTATGATCGGCTTGAAGAGAACAGTCTCCAGTGGCCGTGTCCCAACACGGATCATCCCGGAACACCGATCCTTCATTCGGCAGCATTCACTCGCGGAAAGGGTTTGTTCAGCGTGTGTGAACACATACCTGCCGCCGAACTGCCCGATGATGAGTATCCGTTCCTGCTCACAACAGGTCGTATCCTGTACCAGTACCATACAGCTACGATGAGCAGACGGTCCAAGGGCCTTGTCTCCAGGACACCTGAGGCGTTTGTGGAATTGAATCCAAACGATGCAGCGAAACTGGGGGTTTCTCAGGGTGATAAATTGGAGATCGCATCACGCAGAGGAACAATAGAGGTGGTGGCTGATGTGAATGACCGGTGTGATGAAGGGATCGTATTCATCCCGTTCCATTACAGCGAAGCAGCGGTCAACAGACTCACGAATCCGGTCATAGATCCGGTAGCCAACATACCTGAATACAAGGTGAGTGCGGTAAGGATAAAAAAGGTGGCATAACAGACACAGTTCTGTTAGAAGAAAACGAAAATTATACTAGAGGGAGGTTTGTATGGGATTTAACACACCACTACAGGTCGCAGAGGCAGTTGCTAATGCTGGAAAAACAAAGGCCAACTTGCCATTCTTGCAGATGTTGATTCTGGGTCTCTTTGCCGGAGCTTACATCGCATTTGGTGCAGAACTTTGTACGATGATCGTCACCGGTACCGGCGCTAAGCTGGGCCTGGGAATATCAAAGTTCATGGGCGGCGCCGTGTTCTCCGTAGGCTTGATGCTCGTCGTCATCGGTGGTGCAGAGCTCTTTACGGGTAACAACCTTATGACCATAGGTCTTTCAAGGGGCCAGTTCGGCGTAACAGGCATAGTCTACAACTGGGTAGTTGTTTACATCGCCAATTTGCTCGGATCACTTCTCCTTGTCTATATTATGTACAAAACGAACCTGTGGCATACAGGTGGCAATGCAGTGGGAACAACCGCAATCAACATCGCTGCCGGCAAGGTCAACCTTACCTTTGCAGAGGCATTCTATCGCGGGATCGGCTGTAACTGGCTGGTGTGTCTTGCTGTGTGGCTCGCATTCGCAGCACAGGATGTCGTGGGCAAGATCTTCGGTATCTTCTTCCCGATCATGGCATTCGTTGCTTCAGGCTTTGAGCACTGTGTTGCTAATATGTACTTCATCCCCATGGGTATCGTTCTCAAGGGTGATGCCGCAATGGCCGATGCAGTAGCAGCTCTCGGTGCCAAGGCTGACGCACTTACCTGGGGTGGTTTTGCCATTAATAACCTCATACCGGTAACACTCGGTAATATAGTTGGTGGTGCTGTTTTCGTAGGACTTGCATACTTCATGTGCTACGTAAACCAGATGAGCAAAGATTAATACAGCACAATCTCTTAGTTTATGGGGATAAAAAAGGCCATACCGTAAAAGGTATGGCCTTTTTATTTACGTCTGGGAAACACATATTACCCAATATCACCTCTTTGATCTTCCGCTGTTGGCGTAATTACCATCAACTCACTGAATAAACACAGGATTCTTACTATATCTCTGATTAATAACTTTCTCATATTTATCGGATTTTATTGACAGATATAGAGCCGTATGATAACCACTGCCTATCTCAATGTGGAGTGGAAAGCGTGACCCTTGCACAGATTAAGGAACTGCTGGATGCGGAAGTTATTGTGGGAGACGACAAGCTTGATCTCGAAATAAAGACCGCTTTTGGCGCAGATCTCATGAGTGATGTTCTTGCCTTTGCTCGTTCCGGTTGCTTATTGATCACCGGTCTTTCAAACCCTCAGTCAGTACGGACCGCCTATGCACTCGACATTGCAGCTATCATTGTGTGCCGTGGCAAGGCGCTTACCGATAAATTCATAGATATAGCAAAAGAACTCGGCATACCCATTCTATGGACTCAGTACATCATGTTCGAGGCATGCGGCAGGCTGTATCGTGAAGGAATAACCGGTTGCGTCCGCGAGATTCTTGTTGAGGATAAGACAAGTGCCCGGTGATGAATATCTTGAAGGAATCTTCCAGGTACAGGGAAGAGACTTTGTCGATGCCGGGATTGTATCGAGCGAGATAAAGAAAAAGCTCAAGGAAAAGGGTATCCCCGAAAGTATCATCAGGAAAGCTGCGGTCGTGACCTTCGAGGCCGAAATCAACATCATTTCCTATGCTGAACAGGGTACTATTCAGTACTATATCGAACCGGATTCCATAACAATAGAGGCGAAAGATGTGGGTGCCGGCATCGAAGATATCGAGCTTGCCCTTCAGGAGGGGTATTCCACTGCCGATGATTCCATCCGCGAGCTGGGTTTTGGTGCAGGTATGGGACTGGCGAACATCAAAAGATTTTCCGATGAATTTGAGATATCTTCCGTGCCGAGGGAAGGGACGTATGTGAGAAGCACGATTTATCTGAATGGAAAATAATGCAAGGGGATTCGAGAGATGACGCTTGAAGCAATCGTAGAACAATTAGGTTTAAAATGTAAGTGCTGCTGGGAGAAACTCAAGAGAGACGTTGAGGGCGGCTATGCCGGGGATCTGCTGAGTGATGTCATGGCGAACAGTTCTGCAGGCAATATATGGGTCACACGGCAGGTGCATCAGAACATTGTCGCGGTTGCCTCTTTGAAGGAACATGCCGGCGTCGTCATTGTTCAAGGTGCCGTCCCTGACAAAGACACCCTTGAGAAGGCTCAGAAAGAGGGCATCCCCATCATTGTGAGTGATATGTCCGAATTCGAGGTGGTGGGGAAGATCTATCATCTGATGTATCATGGCTAGGGATCAACTCCTGTTGAGTTCTACCATTGAATGAGCCGATGTCGAAGACATATACGTGTAACCTCCATGTGCACACCTGTCTTTCTCCGTGCGGAGACCTGGACATGCACCCTGCTGCAATAGTGCAGGAGGCCATTGAACAGCACCTCGACATCATTGCTATCTGCGACCACAATACCTCGGAAAATGTCAGGTATGTTGCCAAGGCCGCACAGGGAACCGGCCTTAGAGTCATTGGCGGCATGGAAGTGGCGAGCAGGGAAGAGGTCCACATTATTGCGCTCTTTGAACACCTTGATGCGTTATCCCGCCTTCAGGACTATGTATACGATCATCTGGACGGCCTCAATGATGAAGACGCATTCGGTATGCAGGTGATCGTCAATGAGGTCGGTGAGGTGGAGGGTTTTAATGAGAGGCTGCTCATCGGGGCTACAAACATCCCGATGGAGAAGGTGGTCGAAACGGTTCATGAACTGGACGGCCTGGCCATTGCAGCCCATATTGACAGGCCGAGTTTCAGTGTTATTTCCCAGCTGGGCTTCGTACCCGAACATGTACCCTTTGATGCCCTGGAGATATCCGCACGACTTGGCATAGCCGAGGCGCGCAGAAAATTTCCTGAGCTGAACCAATACCCGTTCATCACCTCATCCGATGCCCATTTCATTAAGGATATCTCTGCGGCGTCAACGAAGATGTGTCTGGAAGAGGCGAGCTTATCAGAGATCAGGATGGCGTTCAGGAACGAAAACGGACGATATATCGTGGAGTAAGAATATGATCGAACTGGCATTGCACATCCTTGACATAGCAGAGAATTCATCACGGGCAGATGCCACCCTCATCGAGATCACCCTTGTCGAAGACATGGTCAACGATATCCTCTCCCTTGAGATCAAGGATAACGGGAAAGGCATGGACGAGGATACCATAGAGAAGGCCATGGACCCGTTTTATACCACGAAGAAGGTGCGCAGGGTGGGCCTGGGTCTTCCCATGCTCAAACAGGCCGCCATCACGGCTGGAGGCAGGTTCTCCATCGAGTCACACGTGGGAAAGGGCACCCGGGTCTTTGCACAGTTTCAGCATTCTCACATTGACAGGCAGCCCATCGGTGATATTCCGGGGTGCCTCGTTGCCCTCATTATTGGAAATCCTGACATTGATATCCTGTACACTCACACCAAAAACGACAGAGCATATACACTGGATACGTCCGAGATACGATCAGCCCTTGATGGTGTTCCTTTGAACCATAGGGAAGTATTGAATGTCATAAAAGACAATATCATTGAAGGGATAGCCGAGCTCAACGCATAGATACACGGATTCTCCGGTACGGATCTGTGCGCGTGACTCTAACGTTATCGCCGTGATATGTGCGTGGTTTGATAGACCAGTATTGGATTGTACTGCATTGGTTCCCACGGTTCCTTAACACAGGTGAGAGATGAAGGAGGCAGATGGTATGAATATCAAGACTTCACAGCTCGGCAAGGGGTATGTCCATGTCTACACAGGCAACGGCAAGGGCAAGACTACCGCTGCACTCGGCCTTGCACTCCGTGCTGCAGGAAGCGGGCTTGCAACGAGGATTGTCCAGTTCATGAAAGGCCGGCACTACAGCGAACTCAATACAATAGCGAAGCTTGAAGGACTGGTGAAGATAGAGCAGTTCGGAAACAAGGAGTTCTGCAGGATTTCCGATCCCCCCGATGCCAGGGATGTGGAGATGGCGGTCAAGGCATTGGAGCGGGTATGGGGCCTTATGCAGGAAAACACCTGTGACATTCTCATTGCAGATGAGATGATTACCGCAGGCCTGTTCAAGCTCATAACACAGAATGATATCCTGGATACCATACGGCGCAAGCCTGACGGGATGGAACTTATCCTCACCGGGAGGGGGGCTTCACAGGGGATTATCGAGGCGGCGGACCTCGTCACGGAGATGAAGGAGGTCAAGCACTACTATACCCGGGGCGTACAAGCGCGGGAAGGGATTGAACACTGAGACAATTCATTCATGATCCCGGTCGAATAGCGTATGTGAAAAAGGCCGTACCTGCTTAGACTGGTACGGCCTCGAATCAATATCTTGCTCTACTGCTCTTACATCATCTCGATTATGGTTGCCAGGGATACACCGCCGCCGCCACAAATGGTTGCGAGTCCGAGCTGTTTACCCCTGTTCTTCATGGCGTAGATGAGCGAGACCATGATGCGTGCGCCGGTGCAGCCCACAGGATGACCGATGCCGATCCCTGATCCGTTGACATTGACGATCTCACGGTTCAGGCCGAGTTCCTTTTCGCAACCGAGGTACTGGGCGGCAAAGGCCTCGTTGAGCTCGATGAGTTCGAAGTCGTCGAGCTTATATTGCGGGTTTCTCGTGAGGAGGTCTTTGACTGCAGGCACCGGGCTCAGGCCCATGACCATTGGATGGCAGGCACCTCGGCCGGTTGCTTTTATCTTTGCAATGGGGTTAAGCCCGAGCTCTTTCGCCTTGTCAGCTGACATGATGATCATGGCAGCTGCACCGTCATTGAGTCCGGAAGCGTTTCCTGCCGTCACTTTCCCGATTTTGGGTACAAAGGCGGGTGGCAGTTTTTTGAGGTCATCCATGGTGAGATTCGGTCTGAAATGTTCGTCCTTGTCGAATATTACCGGTGGTTTTCCTTTCTTCTGCGGTATCTCGATGGGCACGATCTCATCTTTGAAATCTCCATTATTTGTCGCCCGTTCCACGCCGTTGTGACTTCTCAGGGCAACCTCGTCCATTTCTTCTCTGGTTATATTGTACAGTTCCGCAATGAATTCTGCAGTGTGGCCCATGATATACGGCTTTCCCTTATACATATCGAACAATGCACCTTTATTGAGAGGACCATCGTCAGATAACGGCATGATGTGTGATCCGCAGTGCAGGCCATGAATCATGGCATCCTCGAGAGCCTTGTCCTGAAGTCTGCATCCCCATCTGGCATCCTGGGACACATAGGGAACACCTGACATGTGTTCTGTGCCGCCTGCCAGGATAATATCCGCCATACCTGCCTGGATCATGGCCATACCGCTTACGGTTGCCTCCATCCCGGATATGCATACCCTGTTGACGGTAACAGCGGCTACCGAGTCAGGGATGCCTGCGAGCAGGGCTGACACACGTGCTACGTTGAGCGCATTTACGGGCTCCAGGCAACACCCGAACCGGACATCATCGATCATTGCAGGGTCTATCCCTGCACGTTCCACCGCCCCTTTCATGGCAACGGCCCCGATATGTGCCCCGTTCATATTTCTTAAGCTTCCGCCAAAGGTTCCGACAGCTGTTCTGCATGCAGAAACAATAACTACATCCTTCATGAGATCCCCCTTCTATATGAATTTTCGTGTCTGTTAAAAGACGTATTATTCAAGAGTTGATAAAGAATGAATACTCATTCACTGCACTGTATAGACCAAATCCCGAAACAAGTAAAGGGGGAAATGTCCGAAACGTTATTACTGTGCACGTTCTGTCTCTCTCTGTCCCATTATTCAATGATATTCATATAATGCTATATCCTGTTGCACATGATGTGATGAATAATCCTTGACTCCGGCGGGATGAAGGCGCATTATGAAAAAAAATGCCGACCGGCATTTTCTTGCAACCATGGATTATAGTGCAACTACGAAATGCCAGCGCTGCGGCAAGTGCTGCCTGGCAAACTGTCTCTCCTTTGCTACCGAGGAAGACCTTGCCCGCTGGAGGCAACAGGGACGTGAGGACATCCTCCACGTCATTGAGAACACGCACGCGGTCTGGGCAGGTGACCATCTCATATCCAACGAAGACGGTCATTACCTGCACGGGTGCCCGTTTCTCAACTGGGAGGAAGATCACTACGCGTGCGCCATCTATGAGACACGGCCTTCAGTGTGCAGGAACTACCAGCCCGGTTCATCCCTCATCTGTCCTCTGTACATGCTGCGCATACAGTACGCATGACATGATGAGGTAAGACAGGCCGGCTTTCCCTTAAAGGAAAGGGGCAGGGACGAGGAAAGCGGTGTTCGCCGCTTTAGGGGGACTTTACGCTCTCCTGCCATGCAGGATGGCTATGAGGCCTTGACGAGCGGGATCTCTTCCCAGGATGTGGTGAACCGCGGGGATTTTCTCGTCTGGCGCATCCACCACGGGCGGTCGAAGCCGGCGGCTGCGTACGATATGGTGCCTGATCCGAAGCGGGCGTTTATCCGGTCAACGGTCTGCATGAGGTTCACCTCTTTTGGTCCTTCGGGGGGCTGGTGGAACAGGTTCATCTGCACCTGGCCTCTGGGAACGATATCGGCAAGCATCACGCCCACCTTGCGGTACGCCGGTCCCCGGCGGTATATCCGCTCGAGAAGTGTATGGGCATAGCCGATGAGCTGCGGTGTATAGGCAGTGGCAACCGGGATATTCGCCGAGGAGATATACGTTTTCGGAAACCCCTCGTTGAAGGGGAATTCGATGAGCACCAGCTCGATAAAGCCGGCTGCTCCTCCCTGTGCCCTCAGTTTTTCCGCTGCTCGCGAGGTATAGGCTGCAGCGGCCTCCTTGAGTTCTTCGAGGCGGTAGACCTTCCGGCCGAACGAGCGGGAGCAGACGATAGCCTTTTTCGGCGCATCGTCCTGATCCAGGGGGATGCAGGACATCCCTCTGAGCTCCATCACTGTTCGCAATCCGGTTATCTTCAGGTGCTTCTTTGCCCATGCATCGTCCATATCCCGCAGGTCGCGGGCAGTGCGTATTCCGGCCCGGCTGAGGAAACGGCCGTAGCGTCGTCCGATGCCCCAGACATCCCCCACATCGATCTCGGAAAGGGCGCTTTGTGCGCACAGGGTAATGTCGAATACGCCGCCAAGGGAAGGGTTCTTCTTGGCAAAGAGTGCAGCTGCCTTTGCCAGTGTCTTCGATGGGCCGATCCCCACGGAGACCGGGACCCCCACCCATTTCTTTACAATCCTCCTGATCTCCCCGGCATAGCCCAGAGGATCCCTTGTCGTGCCGTCCAATCCCAGGAATGCCTCGTCTATGGAGTACATCTCTACATCGGGGCTGAATATTCCCAATACGTCCATGACCCGGCGGGAGATATCGCCGTACAGGCTGTAGTTTGATGAGAAGACGTGCACCTGATGCCGGGCCATGAGGTCCCTGCACTGGAAGATGGGCTGCCCCATCTTTATGCCGAGGGCCTTTGCCTCGTTTGACCGCGCGATGATGCACCCGTCGTTGTTCGAGAGCACGACCACGGGCCTGCCCTCGAGGGACGGATTGAAGATCCGCTCGCAGGAGACATAGAAGTTGTTGCAGTCTATCAGGGCAAAGAGCTTGTGCATGGGGTTACACCTTGTGGATCACATAGGTGACCACGCCCCAGATCTCCACCATCATGTTTTCCTTGATCTCAATGGGCTTGAAATCGGGGTTGGCAGCGAGGAGGTAATATCTCCCGCCGCTTATCTGGTACCTCTTTACGGTGAATTCGCCGTCAAGGACAGCGATGACGATGCTGCCGGGGCGGGGTTCCAGCGCCTTGTCCACAATCAGGATATCACCCGGGTTGATCCCGGCTTCGATCATGGAGGTCCCCTCCACGCGCACGAAGAACGTGGCGGATGGGTGCGTGATGAGGAATTCGTTCAGATCGAGGGTCTTGTCGATGAAGTCATCCGCCGGGGATGGAAATCCGGCTGATATCCCCGTGGTGAACAGGGGGATCTTTCTGGCTGTCTTGCCGTCAAATCCCCAGATCATGGTAACCCTGGCCTCGGTTTTTTCTGCCATAAAGAAGCTGTTTATCACCATTGCCCGGTCATGTAAAGCAAAGGCCGCGGCAGTTTCCCCGCACCTTCGCTTCAGGGGGCAGGTCTGATGATTCTCAGAGTGTGTAAGCAAACATCTGTCCGATAATATTGAGCTAATTTATCAAACGCATCTATCCGATGAGATTATTGGGGATATTACGATTGGCAGGTCTTGACTTGACATGGAGTGATCCTATAAAGGTACTAAGTGCATACTAAATTATAAGGAAGGGCATATGTTCAACCTGAAATTTCAAGAAGTTATTGGTTTCCTCTTGGGGCCGGAAGGCAGTGAGGAGCGGCTCGGTGTGTATTATCCGTCACTGGATGTGTATGAAAATTCGGACGAACTGTGCATCGAGGTGGAAATCCCCGGTGTCAGCCCTGAAGAAGTGAATGTGGAGGTTGTTGGAAGGACACTGATCATTACCGGGATGAAGCGGGATCCTCTTGTGAACAAAGGTGTTCGTTACATCAGGATGGAGAGAGGATTCGGGAAATTCAGAAGGGAGCTCGATATACCGGAACTTTTTGATATCGAAAAGGTCGATGCGAAATTCTGTGATGGTGTTCTGACAATCAAGGTGGCCCGATCAGAGAATAAGCCCAAGATGATTAAGCGTATTACGATCGAATAGGAGAGAGTTGAATGGAGAATGAAAAACAAGCAATCGATATACCTACGAATATTCCGTTACTCCCCATCAGGGATGTGGTGATTTATCCGTACATGATACTGCCGTTGTTTGTAGGTAGAGGATTGTCTATCAAGGCGGTCGACGAGGCCCTTAATAAAGACAGGTATATTTTCCTTGCCGCGCAGAAGGATTCCACCATTGAAGAGCCGGAAGAGGATCAGATATATACGGTGGGAACCGTGGCCATGGTGATCAGGATGCTGAAGCTGCCTGACGGAAGGGTGAAGATCCTGGTCCAGGGTGTGGCCAAGGCCCGTATCCAGAAGTTCTATAAAGACGAAGGCGGCTTTTATACAGTAGATATCGAGAAGATAGACGAACCCGAGATCAAGGAGGTGACCGTCGAGGTAGAGGCCATGATGCGCTCGGTCAAGGAGCAGTCAGAGAGAATCCTCCAGCTCAGGGGAATCGTCTCTCCGGATGCCCTTTCCATCCTCGAGGCCATAGACGACCCCGGGAGGCTGGCGGACCTGGTGGCATCCAACCTCAGGCTCAAGGTTGACGAATCCCAGTATGTCCTCGAGATCATCGACCCCATCGAGCGGCTCAAGCATGTAAACGGCCTGCTCTCAAAGGAGATGGAACTCTCGGAGGTTCAGGCCAAGATCCAGTCGCAGGCAAAAGAGGAGATGAGCAAGACGCAGAGGGAATACTTCCTGCGCGAACAGCTGCGTGCCATCCAACAGGAACTTGGCGAGGTCGACGAGAAGGGCAAGGAGGTGGAAGAGTATCAGGATAAGATCGAGAAGGCGGGCATGCCCGAAGAGGTCAAGAAGGAGTCCGTCAAGCAGCTCGATCGTCTGAAGATGATGCATCAGGACTCTGCCGAGGCCAATATTATCCGTACCTACCTCGACTGGATGACAGACCTGCCGTGGGGTCACTCAACCCAGGACAGTCTCGACATCAAGGCGTCTGCAAAGATCCTTGACGAGGATCATTACGGTCTCGATAAGGTGAAGCAGCGGATACTCGAATACCTTGCCGTTAGGAAACTCAACCCGGAGAAGAAAGGCGCGATTCTGTGCTTTGTCGGTCCTCCCGGCGTCGGGAAGACCTCTCTTGGCAAATCGATTGCCCGTGCCCTTGGCAGAGAGTTTTACCGGCTCTCCATCGGCGGTGTGAGAGATGAGGCGGAAATCCGGGGTCACAGACGGACCTATATCGGCGCCATGCCCGGCAGGATAATTCAGGGAATCAAGCAGGCAGGGTCCAATAACCCCGTGTTCATGATCGACGAGGTGGACAAGATCGGAGCAGACTTCAGGGGCGACCCGTCATCGGCCCTGCTCGAGGTGCTCGACCCTGAACAGAACTTCTCGTTCCAGGACCACTACCTCAACGTGCCCTTTGATCTGTCCAAGGTGATGTTCATAACCACGGCAAACCTCATGGACCCCATCCCTGGTCCGCTCAAGGACAGGATGGAGATCATAGAGCTGCCCGGATACACGGATCAGGAAAAGCTCCAGATAGCGAAACGATACCTGGTGAGAAGGCAGGTTATTGAAAACGGCATGAAGGAAGAAGACTCAAAATTCTCAGATGAGGCCATCCTCGATATCGTGAATCACTACACCAAGGAGGCAGGTGTCAGGAATCTTGAACGGGAGATCGGCTCTATCTGCCGTAAGGTTGCCCGCGATATCGCGGAGAAGGAAGGCAAGCGCAAGAAGCTGTACCGGGTATCCGCGAAGAACGTCTCCAATTATCTCGGTGTGCCGAGGTATATGCCTGAACAGGAGCGCAAGGAACACGAAGTCGGCGTTTCAACAGGGCTTGCATGGACACAGTTCGGCGGCGAGATCCTCTATATCGAGACATCGGTCCTGCCATGCGAAGCAGGCAAGGGCGGGGCAGTTGTTCTGACCGGCCAGTTGGGCGACGTCATGAAGGAATCCGCACAGGCAGGTCTTACCTATATCCGTTCCCGCGCAGAAATGCTCGGCATTTCCACTTCATTCAACCGTGACAATGACGTGCATATCCATGTGCCCGCAGGGGCCATCCCAAAGGACGGACCGTCCGCAGGGATCACCATGGCAACAGCCGTGATCTCGGCCCTGACGAACAAGGCCGTGAGGAAGGATATCGCCATGACCGGGGAAATCACCCTTCGCGGCAAGGTTCTTCCCATCGGCGGGCTGAAAGAGAAGGCCCTGGCTGCACACAGAAACAAGATCTTCGACATCATCATTCCACGGGAGAACAAGAAGGACCTTGAAGAGATCCCGCCGATGATCAAGAGCAAGGTGAGGTTCCACCCTGTCAGTTCCATGGATGAGGTTCTCGAACTGGTATTTGTAAACGGCAAAGATACGAAGAAAGAACCAAAGAAAGAGCCCAGGAAGACGGCCAGGAAGCCGGCAGTGAAAAAGGGGGAGAAAGCAGTTCCCGCTGCCCACTAAGGTCAATATCTGCTGTTCAAACGGCTAACGCCTTTTAAAAGGCGTTAGCCTTCAAGTATTCCTCTGAATATACATGCAATGGTCGGTCCCGCCCTGTGTGCCATGGCTATGACCTCGTCAATGGGTGCGCCTTTGTAGTCATCCGGATCGTTGTTGTTGGTGATGGCCGAGATAGCAAGGCAATCCATGCCGCAGTGGACAGTTTGAATGACCTCCATCACGGTGGACATGCCCACGGCGTCCGCACCGATTATCTGCAGCATCCTCGTCTCTGCAGCCGTCTCCATTGAAGGCCCGGGAACCTGCACATATACCCCTTCTTTCAGGTCGATATGCTCTTTCTGGGCATATTCCCGCGCCCGTTTCTTGAGGGACGGGCTGTAGGGCGCTGTCATCTCCGGGAAACGCGGGCCCATACAATCGTCATTGGGACCGATGAGCGGATTGCGTCCTGTCAGATTGATGTGGTCGGTGATAAGCATGGCGCTGCCCGGTGTGAGATCCGCCCTGAGCCCGCCTGCAGCATTGGAGATAAAGACCTGCTTGATGCCCATGAGCGAAAAGACACGTATGGGGTAGGTGACCTCTTTTGCCGTGTAACCCTCATAGAGGTGGAACCGTCCGCTCATGACGATAACATCCCGGCCGCCGAGTTTTCCGATAAGCAGTCTGCCCTGGTGGCTCGTGACAGAAGAGACCGGGAAGCCAGGGATGTCACGGTAATCGATAGACTCCTCTATGGCGATCTCGTCTTCCATGATCCCCAGGCCGGTTCCGAGGATTATCGCTGTTTCGGCCTTGGACAGGGAGCTCAGGCGCCGTGCTGTCTCTCGTTCATCATGCATGCTCATGAATCAAGCGGGACTGCCTCATCGATGAGCATGATGGGGATATCATCTTCTATGCGGTACTTGAGCTTGCAGTTGTTGCAGATGAGGCCGCTTTCATCGTCTTCCAGAACAAGATCGCCCTTGCACTTCGGGCAGGCGAGAATCTTCAGTAATTCCTTGTCGATCGGCATGTGGAACCTCCTGTATCCATTAAGCATTGAGCCACATGAATTGTCAAGACGATCAATATGTAGCTTGTATACTCCGGCATCACCCCGGGCAGGTTATTAGGCTGAAGGATTGGGTATCCTTCTGCCGGTAGAACAATATCTGGAGAAAGCATACTTGAATTCCTTTTCAATCCGTCTTCGCGTCCGCTACGCCGGACGAGAAGCTTGGGTTCGATTCCCCGAAGCTTGCTGCGCAATAGGGTCCAGGGTTTGCCCTGGGTTCATACCATTGATTATAGGTTTTTGAGGTAGGTTTACCTGAAAGCCTAAATCCTATTCACATTTTTTGCTCAAGGTTTTGATAATGCGACCAGGGACTCCCAGATATACTATGCCACAACCGGACGGAACAAGGAGTGTAAGGAATTCGTCCTGATAGATATCAAGGTCCAAGGCATCAACGGCGACGACATCGTCAAACCGTTTCGTCACCCCCTTGGTAGCCCTTTGTGACCAATATGTGACCTGAGTTCTGTTAATATTTATTCATCATTGGCGGACGAGATGAATAATGGAACCGGCGGCATTAAACACAAGAAGGTGTATACTTTATCTGTGCGTGGATGCTCGTCTTCGGGCTCCTCGCAGACAACATCAATAGAGAATTCGAGAATGGGCTGGATGGTTGGATTAACAAATGAAAATGGAGTGTACAGCTTTACACAACAGGAGGCAGCAGCATGGTGTATAAACCTGGAGAGGTTCTAAAGGTTTTATAGATGACATGGGAAATGATTTTCTCTTATTTTATGGAAAATAATTTCAGCAGTTCCAAGACATTACATAGTTGATAAAATATAACACGATGAAAATAGAGAATATATGTGTTTGCATAGTATTTGCATAGTCCAAAACCGCAAGCTTGAATATTCGACAGGCTGAATAGATTATTTCAAGGAGGTTGGCATGAGACATCTTGGGACAGTAATTATAACGCTCCTTGCTGTTTTCTGTATATGGAGTTCATCATTAGCAGCATTGATAGATCTCAGTACATTTACGGCTGATTCTGGCGTTACAGAATCGG
>ERZ795057.1484-NODE-1484-length-20035-cov-4.223073_pt1 | contig 20035 bp, 16 predicted proteins | sample MGYA00375141_ERZ795057 | MGnify/ENA primary metagenome ERZ795057 (study PRJEB30186, sample SAMN05720163) | activated sludge metagenome | isolation source: Anaerobic digester | place: Hong Kong | collected 2015-01-26 ... | reverse complement strand
TCTGGTGGTAAATTTTCATTTTATACGGACAGTATTGCGCAAAAATTTATTGCATTTGATCCTAATCAAGAATTTGATATACCCACATTTGTAAAAAAAGTGGAGAACCAGAATCTACACAGTATTCAGAATGCCCAAATGATCATCGTTTATCATAAGAATTTTGAAGAAGAAGCTAAAACTTTGGCTCAACATCGATCGCAAAATGACAATCTAAATATTGTGACCGTAAATGTTGAAGAAATATTTAACGAATTCGGAAGTGGTAGGAAAGAACCGACTGCCATTAGAGATTTTACGAAAATGATCTACGATCGAGATCGAGATTTTTATTACCTTCTTTTATTCGGCGATGGGTCTTATGATTATAAATTAATAGATACTCGTAATCCCGAAAATAATTTTGTGCCAGTTTATGAAACCAAAGAATCTCTCAATCCTATTTCAGGTTATCCGAGTGATGATTTTTTTGGTCTGTTGAGTGAAAATGAAGGATTACCAACATTGGAAGGTGCAATAGATATCGCAGTAGGAAGACTGACTGTTAAATCAACTGAAGAAGCAAAAAATGTAGTCAATAAAATCATAAACTATGACAACAATTCGGAGTGCCTAGGTGATTGGAGATTGCGGTGTCTATTCATGGCCGATGATGAAGATAGTAGCGTACACTTAAGTGATTCTGATTACATAGCAAATTCTTCATTTTTGCTGAACGAGGACATCAACCAAAAGAAAGTCTATTTAGATGCTTACATACAAGAATCGACACCGGGTGGTACTCGATATCCTGCCGTGACTGAAGCAGTAAATAATGCAGCAAATCAAGGATTATTGGTGATGAATTACCTCGGCCACGGTGGTCCCAAGGGTCTGGCTCAAGAACGGGTATTAAAAATTCCAGATATTCAGTCATGGGATAACCTAAATAAACTTCCATTTTTTATTACGGCGACCTGTAGCTTCAGTGGTTATGACGATCCTTCCTTAGTGACTGCAGGTGAAGAAGCATTATTGAACCCGAGAGGTGGTGCAGTCGCACTATTGACAACAACTAGAGCCGTTTACATCAATCAAAATAAGCAATTAACAAAATCAGTATTTGATACCCTTTTTATACAACGAGAAGGTGTCAATCCCAGTTTTGGGCAGGTAATGTTAGATGGCAAAACTTCCGGAAATGCCGGTGGCACCGACAATCGTCGAAAATTCACCTTATTGGGTGATCCATCACAAAAAATTGCGATGCCAAAACATAAAATTTTCGTGATGTCAATCAATGGAAAGAATCCATCCAAATTAGATACCATTCAAGCCCTTCAGAAAATGCAATTCAGTGGCGAAGTGCGAGACTATCAAGGCCATCTTCTAAGTGATTTTAATGGAGATATCGATGTCATTGTATTTGATAAAAAATCCACCGAAAAAACATTAGGCAACGACCCAACGAGCACTATCAAATATTTTTCAGAATATAAGAATGTGATATTTAAAGGAGTATTTTCTGTTGCCAATGGAAAATTTGAATGCGAATTCATCGTACCTAAAGATATTTCATACGACTATGGAAATGGAAGGATAAGCCTTTATGCCCAAAATGGCAGTGTAGATGCCAGCGGTCACAATCAAGATTTTACAATAGGTGGATTAGACCCTGACGGAATAGCCGATGACCAAGGCCCAAAGGTAGAAGTCTTTATCAATGATGAATCATTCGTCTATGGAGGCACGACAGGAACAAAGCCGATATTATTATCAAAACTCTCTGACGACTATGGTATAAATCTATCTAGCAGCAGTTTAGGTCATGACATCAGCGCTACACTAAAAAGTGAATCAACACAAAAAATTTACATTCTTAACGAATATTTCCAGTCTAATAAAAATGACGCCAAATCGGGTACAGTCAAATTTCAATTGCCAGAATTAGAACCTGGAAAATATACGATTTCAGTTAAGGCTTGGGATATTGCAAATAACAGTGGCGAATCCATGACAGAGTTTAACGTAATCGATCATAACGGGGACAACTTGAATCATGTATTGAACTATCCCAATCCATTTACAACGAGTACCAATTTTTGGTTTGAACATGATTTAGCTGGAAATGATCTTGATGTTTTGGTTTATATATACACTGTGACCGGAAAAGTGGTAAAAACCATCAATGTCAATATTCCTCAAGCACCGAGTCGAATATCTGATTTACAATGGGATGGAAAGGATGATTTTGGAAACAAACTAGGTAAAGGAGTGTATTTGTACAAAGTGAAAGCAGTTGCAAGACAATTAAACCAATCGAGAGAAAGCAATTTCGAAAAAATTATGCTGTTGTAAGAAGACAAATTATCTTTGCACTTTCTTAAATATTTCTTAATCTTTTCACAATAATAAAATGTGAATTAAGTTTAAGACATTGAACTTTTTAAAATAATAAGAATCGATGTTCAATAAATACTTTTATACATTAGTTATAGCCATTTTATTTTTTGGTAAATCTGAGGCTCAGTTAACTTTTGATGAAGACAAAAACTGTGTCATTTCTGGAGCGGATGGTGCTTGCGCTTCCAATACGGTTACCTCTGCATTTCCATTCATGCGAATTATCCCTGATGCCAGAGCCGCAGGAATGGGTGACACAGGAATTGCCATCTCGCCGGATATGAATAGTGTTTTTCATAATGCCTCAAATCTCGCATTCGTAGAAGGCAACATGAGTTTTGCAGCAACTTATACTCCATGGCTTGCCAATCTTAACTTAAATGACATCTACCTCGCTGATTTAACCGGGTTTAAAAAAATAGACAAGTTACAAACCATTGGTTTTGAATTAAGGTATTTTAATTTAGGTCAAGTTCCGTTTTTGGATGAAAATGGGATTGATCTCGGTGAAGGAAGACCTCGTGAGTTTTCAATCGGCCTTGCCTATGCTCGTAAATTAGGTTCTAACTTTTCTGCCGCTTTAGGAGCCAAATATATCAATAGTAATCTTGCAGGAGGTATTCAAGTAATGGGACAGCTCGTATCTGCAGCTTCATCTTTTGCTGCTGATGTGTCATTTACATATCGAAATAAAACAAAAATAGGTGGTTACAATGGATCTTGGGCAGTTGGTATGAATCTATCAAACCTTGGAAGTAAAATTTCATATATTGAAAGTCCAGTAAAGGAATTTATTCCTACCAATCTTGGACTTGGAACATCATTAAAAATTGAATTTGATGATTTCAACACGATGGAATTTGCCTTAGACTTTAATAAGTTGTTAGTTCCAACACCCATTGCGCCAAAAATAGTTTACACCGATGCCGATGGACAGAGAGTTGTAGACCCAAACCCGGAATACGACACGAATGGAAATGGCATTGCCGATTTTAGAGAAAAAGCGTTGTTTAGCGGTGTGTTCGGTTCTTTTACAGATGCACAAGGTGGCTTCTCAGAAGAAATCAAAGAAATAGCTTACTCCTTCGGTATGGAATATTGGTATGATAAGCAATTTGCCGTGAGGGCAGGTTATTATCATGAAAGCGCTTTAAAAGGAAATAGACAATTTCTCACTGTAGGTGCCGGTATTAAATACAATGTATTCGGTATAGATTTATCGTATCTAAAACCAACGAATAACCTTTTGAGCCCATTAGACAACACTTTGAGATTTACTCTTACCTTTGATTTTGACAAGTATAATGCCGACTTAAACGAAGAATAATTACGATTATAAATAAGACATAAAAAAAAGCTCAGCATAATTGTTGAGCTTTTTTTATGTCTTAGATTTAAAATATTTCTCTAAAAACTCCTCCCTTCTTCTCCTAGCCAATGGTATTAATTCACCATCTGTAAGTTCAATGTATGGCTGTTCATTTTTCGCCAATCTTTTAATAAATTTCACATTCACAGCATAAGATTTATGAGCCCTGAAAAACAAGCTTTCACCCAACATATTGAAGATTTCATTGAGTGGTTTTCCTACCAAAATCCATTTATCATTAATTAAGCGAATATTACAATATGAACGTTCTGCCTTTAAATACAGGATTTCATCGATTGGGAATTTGTATGTACCCTCATTAGTGTTTATAATTAATGGTTTCCTTTCTTTTTCAAACTGTACGTAATATTCAATGAGTTTATCGACGGCTTTTCGCACTTCTGTGACTGTATAAGGCTTTAAAATATAGTGAACGGCATTGAGTTGAAATGCATCGTAGGCAAACTCAGGACTACCTGTTGTAAATATGATGGCTATATTTTCATTTTTGAAATCATCTATCCACTCAATACTCTTCTCGCCATTGATATTAACGTCCAAGAATAAAACTTCAGGCTTGTGAATAGATATATTGTTAATTAACTCCTCCTTCGAATTACAAATTTTTACAATTTTTAATTCCGGACAAAATTCATTAATTAAAGTAAATAATAGTTCAGCAGAATTTTTTTCATCTTCAAGCAATAATGCTCTCAATAACATAACACATGTTGAAAGTGAATAAACAACAAGTTCCTTGGGTGGAACAAATTTACCAAAGCCTGATGTAATTAAATAATTTCCAATAGAAAAAATTTCAGACCGATAGGAAATTTTAATTTGTCTTAACATTTGTTAAAAATATTATCATTTTCTAATATTTACCGTTGGGAAATTCAATATTCCTATTGGTAATTAATTCCTTTTCGTGAATATCTATCATCATATATTTGAATTATCAAAATGAAAAACCATCAAATTTATTACCCTCTAGCGAAAATTGGACAGCAAATGGGTAATACTTGGTTTGCTGTTTTTTTTTGCGACAAATTGACATTAATCCTCTTGTATTAACAATCAGACTGACATAATTTACACCGATAATGAAAGATTGTCATAAAACATTATTTGGCATACTTCCTGATATATATGTATCTGTAAAATTTTGTATTAATTAATTCATAAACCCGTTAAATACATTATGAAACCAATAAATGACAGGGTTGTCGTTCAACCCGCAAGCGCAGATGAAAAAACGGCAGGTGGTATCATTATCCCTGATACAGCAAAAGAAAAACCTCAAAAAGGAACAGTCGTCGCAGTAGGACCAGGAAAAGAAGGTAATAAAATGACTGTTAAAAAAGGAGATACTGTTCTGTACGGTAAATATGCTGGTCAGGAAATCAATCATGAGGGTAAAGATTACCTAATCATGAGAGAGGATGACATTCTAGTAATTCTTTAATTTTTTTTTTGAACTATTTTGTAAAACTAAAAACGATAAAACATGGCTAAAGAAATTAGCTTTAATTCAGATGCAAGAGCAAAACTTAAAAAAGGAATTGATGCTTTAGCAGACGCAGTAAAAGTAACGTTAGGACCTAAAGGAAGAAACGTTGTTATTCAAAAAAGCTTTGGAGCTCCGACCATTACAAAAGATGGTGTAACTGTTGCCAAAGAAGTAGAACTAGAAGATGCAGTAGAAAATATGGGAGCACAGATGGTAAAAGAAGTTGCCTCCAAAACAGCGGATGCTGCAGGTGACGGAACGACCACTGCTACTGTACTTGCTCAAGCAATGGTAAGCGCCGGCATGAAATATGTCGCTGCTGGTGCCAATCCAATGGATCTCAAAAGAGGTATCGACAAAGCTGTAAAAGCAGTCATATCAGACCTTAAATCTCAAAGTGAAGTCATCGGAAATGACTTTAAAAAAATCCAACAAGTAGGTTCCATCTCAGCAAACAATGACGAAGAAATAGGTTCATTGATCGCTGATGCAATGAAACGAGTAACCAAAGATGGGGTCATCACGGTAGAAGAAGCAAAAGGAACTGATACTTATGTAGAAGAAGTAATCGGTATGCAATTTGACAGAGGATATCTGTCTCCTTACTTCATTACAGATACTGAAAATCTTACTACAGAATACGAAAATCCATTAATCCTTATCCACGATAAGAAAATCGCCAACGTACAAGAAATCGTTCCTATTCTAGAAAAAGCAGCTCAATCAGGACGACCATTATTGATCATTGCAGAAGATGTCGAAAGCCAAGCATTAGGAGTTTTGGTAGTAAATAGACTCAGAGCAGGATTAAAGGTTGCTGCAGTAAAAGCTCCAGGTTTCGGTGATAGAAGAAAAGCAATGCTTGAAGATATCGCTATTTTGACAGGAGGTACGGTGATTTCCGAAGAGCAAGGTTACAAACTTGAGAATGCCACTATGGCAGACCTTGGACAAGCTGAAAAAATTACTATTGACAAAGACAATACTTTGATTGTCAACGGAAAAGGTAAAAAGAAAGACATCGAAGGTAGAATCAATCAGATAAAAGCTCAAATCGAGACGACAACTTCTGATTATGACAGAGAAAAACTTCAAGAGAGATTGGCAAAATTGAGCGGTGGAGTAGCTGTACTTTATGTTGGAGCAGCCACTGAAGTTGAAATGAAGGAGAAAAAAGACCGCGTAGATGATGCCTTACATGCAACTAGAGCCGCTGTAGAAGAAGGAATCGTCGTAGGTGGCGGTGTTGCACTTATCAAATCAATCGCCTCAATAGATAAAGTAAAAGGTGATAATGAAGATGAAAAAATGGGTATCCAAATAGTTAAAAAAGCTTTGGAAGCACCATTGAGAACGATTGCATTTAACGCTGGAGTTGACGGTTCTGTCATTCTTCAGGAAGTCATGAATTCTAAAGGTAATAGAGGATACAATGCACGTACGGACAAGTATGAAGATTTGAAAAAATCTGGAGTTATTGATCCTACTAAAGTAACAAGAGTCGCTCTAGAAAATGCCGGTTCTATTGCGGGTATGGTTTTAACAACTGAGTGTGTCATCAATGATATGAAAGAAGATGCACCAGCCATGCCTCCAATGGGCGGTGGTATGCCAGGAATGATGTAATAAGTGTTTATTGCACAACTATAAATAAAAAAGCCTCGAAAATTTCGAGGCTTTTTTATTTCATCTATCTATTAAATCCTATACGGCTTCTTTTAAATCGATTCCTTCTACGTAGTCTTGTTCAGAATCTGAAGAAATATTAAGACCACCTGTATTATCTCTTACCGCCCTTGAGAAAAGGGACAAGTTTTTATCCGTCAAAAACTTCCAAACAAGTCCCGCCCAAGAGGTGTGATACGTTAAATTATCGTAATATTCAGGTGCAATCTTCTTAATTTCAGGTAATTTATTCCAAGGTACATAAGAAAAATCATGATGCTCATTATGATATCCTACATTAAATGCCAAGGTATTGAGGGGTCCATAATAACTGTATGTTTCTTGAGGACTATCTACTAGGTAATGTTCTTGTATCCACCTTCCTCCCAAAGGATGCAATCCTACTGAAAAGAAAAACGACAATACTAAATAAATGACCGATTTAAAGCCAAAATAATACAATAAGACCATGTCAAATCCTAGTACTAAAACCAAGTTTATCCACATCCAAGCACTATTAAACTGTATGGCTTTTAGTCGTGGTGGTCTAGTCAATTGAAAAATCGGAAAAAACAATAACCACAACGCTTTACCTACAAATGAATTTCCAACAAGTTTAGCTTCCCATACGTTAGGAATATCTGCATCAATGTCGTAATGTCCTTGAAATGCATGGTGTTTTAAATGGTATTTTCTAAACTGTATCGAACTCGGAAAGGCATTGGGAAGATCACAAAACATACCTGCCCACATATTGGCCAATCTTGATTTGAAAACCAAGTTATGCGTACACTCGTGTATAAGTACAAATAGAGCATGGTTACAAAAAGCTCCGACAACATAAGCTGTAATCACAACCCACCACCAACTCTTATCATGTAAAAAAATTGCCAAAGCAATCTGTAATAATACGATTCCTGTGATGTAAAAAATGGTGTTTCTGTTTCTACCCATCAGTTGCTTTATTTCAGGGTATTTCTTGATTATGTTTTTTGTCCTACCAATATGGGGTTCTGGATCATTTGAGTGGAAAAAGTCTGAATCCATGGTTAAATTTTTATAAATTATTTTTGTTAATATTTCTTTCAAATTTATTAAAGAATATTTATAAATTAGAATGAAATAAAAATTATTTTAACACATGCCACTATTTAATGAGCAATGGACGATGGCATTATAAGTATCACAAATTATATTAAAGTGAATTGACTCCTTCTAAAAATGGTACAAAACTGAAATCACCATGAATTTCTCGTTTCAATTTACTACCGTGGATTTTCGTGATTTTCCACATTTTTTTTACATCACCCACACCAACAGGAATCACCATGACACCACCCTCCTTGAGTTGCTCTATTAACTTGATAGGTACATTGTTAGCGCCTGCCGTGACTATTATCTTGTCAAATGGTGCAAACCTCGGACTCCCTTCGTAGCCATCACCTAGCAGGGTTCTTATACGTTCATATCCAATCGATTTGAGTAAAGTATGGGTCTTTTTAAATAACTTTTCTTGTCTTTCTATAGTGTAAACTTTGGCACCTAAATAAGCTAATACCGCAGCCTGAAATCCACTCCCAGTTCCGATTTCTAATACTTTGTCACTTTCCTTTATATCCAGCAACACGGTTTGAGTAGCTACCGTAAATGGCTGAGAAATAGTCTGCTCAGAATCTATCGGAAAAGCAATGTCCTCATAAGCGAGATGTGCAAATTCTTTGTCGATAAAATAATGCCTAGGTATATCCCAAAAAGCACTCAATATGCGTTCATCCCTAATCCCCTTTGATCTTAATTTAGAAATCAAAGATTGCCTTAGGCCCCTCATTTTATAATAATCCTGCACTTAGTTGCTGATTTTGTGTCTCAAATATATTAATTTATTTTTTAATATGAAATTTCTTATTTTTATGTGGTTTTTTATTTTCCAAGAATTCATCATGAGTAAACACACATCCTTTTGAAAATCAATAAGTTAATTTTGATTCAATATTATTTAATTTAAAAATAAAAGTTTACCCCTTATTGGCTGCGTACTTATTGTTATCTTTGAGATTATTAGTTTTATTATCAAACATTTTACTTTCCTTAAAACAATTACAAATGACAGAAATAAAATTCGGAACAGATGGATGGAGAGCTATCATCGCCAAGGAATATACTGTTGAAAATGTAAAACGAGTGGCCGAGGCGACCGCCAGGTGGATGCAACTCAAAGGTATGAAAAAAGTGGTCATTGGATATGACACTCGATTCGCAGGAAAAATGTTTGCCGAAGCGACGGCTCAGGTTATGAGTAATTTCGACATTGAAGTCATACTTTCTCATAATTTCGTGAGTACACCGATGGTATCCCTTGCTGTGGTCAAATACCAATGTGATATGGGTATCGTCATCACCGCTTCTCACAATCCGCCTGCATACAATGGCTTTAAATTGAAATCGTCTTACGGGGGACCTACGATACCCTCAGATATTGCGGAAATAGAGGCCATCATTCCTGACAATGCCATTGGTAGATTACCGGATATCCAACAATTAGTGGAAAATGGTCAGGTGACATATCACAATTTAGAGGACTTATATATCAATCATGTTTTGCAAAATTTTGATATTGAAGCAATAAAAAACTCAAACATAGGTCTTGTCTATGATGCCATGTATGGTGCAGGCCAAAATGTTATCAAACGTCTGCTCCCGGATGCCACATTTTTACATTGCACATATAATCCCTCGTTCATGGGACAGGCTCCAGAGCCCATCAGCCGCAATTTGACTGAATTAGAACAATTGATAAAATCTGACGTCCGTTACAATTTAGGTTTAGCCAATGACGGAGACGCCGATAGAATCGGATTATATGACGAAGATGGGCAATTCGTAGATTCTCATCATATACTCCTCCTTTTACTAATGTATCTTCATGAATATAAGGGCATGGATGGGAAAGTCGTCATCACATTTTCTGTCACTAATAAAATGAAAAAGTTAGCAGAGATGTATGGTCTCGATTCTGAAGTCACTAAAATTGGCTTTAAGTACATTGCGGAGATTATGATTGATGAAGATGTGCTCGTAGGAGGTGAAGAGTCCGGAGGATTGGCAGTGAAAGGACACATACCCGAGAGAGATGGTATCTGGATAGGCTTGGTCATCATGGAATATATGGCTAAAAAGGGAAAAACCTTGAAGCAGCTAATACAAGAAATATACGATAAAGTTGGATCCTTTTCATTTGACAGAGATGATTTGCACTTGACTAATCAGCAAAAGAGTGATGCCATAAAACATTGTGAATCAGGATTACTAAATAGCATTGCGGGAACTGAAATTTTATCATCGGACAATCTAGACGGTTATAAATATTTCTTACCTCATGACGAATGGGTCTTGCTCAGACCCAGTGGTACGGAACCAGTATTGAGGGTATATGCCCAAGCAGACAGTCCACAAAGAGTAAGAGAATTGTTAGATGGTGTAAGAAAAGAGTTGAATATCTAATCCAATACCATCGCGATGTGAGGGATATTGTCTTCGAGATATTCCTTGCCTGTCTTTTTGAATCCGAAAGATTGGTAAAAGTCCGACAAGTAGGTCTGGGCAGAGATTTTAATTTTTTTATCCGGATAATATTCTTTGGTAAGACGAATTGCATTTGCCATTAGCAATTTGCCCAATCCCGTATTTCGATATTTCATAGAATTCACAACCCTTCCTATACTTGCGTAGCCTCTGTAAGATTTTCCGGGAGGGACGATACGTGCATAGGCAACCAACTTTTCCTCGTTAACGTCATAAATCATTAAATGATCACAATACTTATCCTTTCCATCAGGGTCTAAATATGGGCAGTTCTGTTCAACGACAAAAACTTCTGACCTTAACGCCATGATATCATATAATTCACAAAGACCAAGATCTTCAAAATCTTTGCAGTAAATATCATATTCAAAATTCATTATAAAACTTTACAAAAGACAAAAAAAGGAAAAATATTTAGAAAGGAAAAAACTATAACGAGCCTATCATGACTTTTTCAACCGTCTGATATACCCCATGAATGCCGATTTTATCATTGACATCATCTTTAATCTCTTGAAAGAAGGTACATTCTAGATTTTGATTATAGAAAATGTGTTCATAAGGCATATCTCCATTGATGGGGGCTTCTCGTCTACTGTTAAGTAGTTTAGTATTATTTACGAACTTGCGTATTGATTCATTCCAATAGACCATGTTAAATTCTCCCACTACAATTTTGTTCTTAACCGTTGTGGCATTCATTATTTCTGCGAGATAATTCAACTGGTCGGCCGCTTTTTGTTCTGATATTTTATCCAAAGAAGGTATTACATAAGTACTTATAAGCATACAATCCTGCCCATCGATATCTAGATGCAATATTAAATCATTGATATTTTCGATTTCTACCTTTTCTGCATCTAGAATTGGATATTTACTATAAACGGATTTCCCGAAGTAATCAATTCTCACAGCCGTATAGTTGTAAGGGTACTTCTCTGATAGTGCCGACTTTAATTCTTGATTCCAATCTGGTGTCAATTCTTGAAATGACAATACATCTGGCGTTGTGGACCATATTTTATCAAGCACTTCTTCAAAATTATCTGCAGAGGAAAGGTTAAAATGTTCGACCGAAAAACTCAATTTCTGATGATCCAATTCAGGAAGTTTTACCGAAATATTGGAGGCACTCTTTAGATATAAACTTGTAAAAGCAGAGAGTGCCAATCCCGTAAACATGACTTTTTTGAAATTGAAAACCAACCCAAATAAGCCTATTGCCAAATAAATTAGGGCAATCAATGAAGCTCTCTCATTAAGAATTAAAGAAAAACCGGAATTGCCATAAAAAACAGCAAATATGCTGATAATCAGTACTATACTAATTAACAATTCGCCGTCAATATTTCTTTTTAAAATTTCCAAGTTGATTTTTTATTTGCTAATCCAACACATCTCCTACCACACAGTATTCCTTACTTATCGAAGTGTTATCTTCTGTATTAAATGTTTTCAATATAATGACATACACTCCAATAGATACTCGTACATTTTCGTCGTTGAGACCATCCCAAATCAGAAATCCTTCATCCCCTAAAAGTATATTACTTCCCATATCTCTAACTTGATATCCATTAGAATTAAAGATTTTGACATCGGCTAGTGTTCCTGAATTTTCAAAATTATAATCTATTGTTAGAAATGGATTATCGGGAAGTCCCGGTGCAAAAACTCTGTTTTCAATTGAAAACCCATTATTCGCATGATTACCAATTCTCAATACCGAATTTTGATATCCCGGTGTTGCCCAGTTATTATTTTCAGATGATGAGAACCAATTATTCGCTTCATCAGCAGAGGTTTTAAAACTGATCCTTTCAAGGCTCACACCTTCCGTGTCATCTATCAGTTCAAAATGTTGATCCTCAGTATAAGCCATGCTATCCAAAGTAATCAATACTCCATCTAGCATAATCCTGATGTATGGATTGCCATTTGCATTATCAAACGGGGGCAAATCATGTTCCAAAAATTTTGCCGAAGGAATAGGATGATATTGATCAATCAAAAAATTTACATCTTCACTTATAGCCAAATATTCATAAGCCTTAAGCTCTATTTTCTGTGTTAATTCTTCTTCATCCCCATTCTCAGAATTGCCTATTACCAACCCTTCTAAACTAATGTATCCCGGACTGTCATTATAAATTTCAATAAAATCTTCTCCCCCACTGTAGGGATCGAACAGTATCTCTGAAAGTTTCAAATCACCAAGCTTTGGACGAGCCGCATAATGAAAAGCCACATCTGAGCTTTCTAAATTATTATTATTTAGGTCTTTAATATTCTTTACTGTAAGAAAATAGTCATTTTTATTGTCCAAAGATTCTAACAAAATCAGTTGTATTTGATTTGGATTCAATGGATTATATTCTACTTGCGAAATCGAAGTCAACGGATTGAGAATAAAATTTGTCGTACTCAATCCTGAATTATTGATTTTTTCATTAAAAGTTACTTTCAATAACTTATCATTTATCACCTCGACACCTGTGAGCTGAGGTGGTTCAAGATCAGGAAAATATTCTTCTAAACTGATGTTATCAAAATAAAATTTATCTGTCCTTGTGGAAGTATAGGTGCAAGAAATGCTAAATAGCGAAAGTTCTAGAGGTGCAATTTCATCATCAAAAAACATGGCATCTTCTTCCTGAAATCCCGAACCATAATCCACATAGAGGACAAAAAAACCGTCGTTTCTTCTTGTCAAAGTAAAATTTAAATTAGGAGATTGGCTTATGGCACCAGAAGTACCGCTTGCCAAAAGTGTTTCGACTCCGTTTATATTTTTAAATATTTGAATGGCATCATTGCTACCATTTTCACCAAATTGCAAAAAATAAGATTTGTCGTTGGCGGTATTTGAAAGGCTTAATCTAAAAAAATTCGAGGCACTTGGATCAAAGTCCATTTTCACATCCATCTTAAGCTCGAAGCTATCTGGTACAACAGTATTAGTATATATCGTCGAACTGCCAGCACTAGGAGCATTCAATCTCAATACACCATTCTCTACAATGAAGTGATTAGTCTCACCACCCCATTCGACACCTGAAGTTAAATCTCCATCTTGAAAATCATCAGAAAATTGGGAGTAAAGCATGGATTGCATACCTAGGATAAGTACAAATATGAGCAGAATGAACTTCATCGTTATTATTTTCAACAAGAACAAAAATAATAAATCAATAGAATTTTTAATTAAATTTTTGGTAATCGAGGAGAGGATTATAAAAAAATGGGTCGTAAAAATGCTTTTACAACCCATTTCCTATTTAGCGTTCAATCATATTATTCATTTTCCTTAACAGGTTTTGGCATGAGGGCTTTTCTCGAAAGTCTCATTTTTCCTGTTTTTTGGTCATCTCCAATATACTTGACCTTTAATTTATCTCCTTCTTTATAATGTTCTGTTACGTCATTTATCCTTGAATGCGATAATTCACTGACGTGTACTAAACCGCTTTTTCCATTAAATTTAACAAAAACACCATAAGGCATCACTTGCTCGACCACGGCTTCGTATTCATCGCCTACCTTTGGTACGAAAGCAATCTTTTGGATTTCTTTCACTGCTTGCTCGATGCCATTTTTATTCATACTTGAGATCGCCACGATACCTTTATCCCCAACTTCTTCGATGGTGATTACGGTTTGTGTTCTTTCTTGTAGATCCTGAATTATTTTACCGCCAGGTCCGATTACTGCACCGATAAATGATTTGTCGATTTGCATTTGAACCATACGAGGAGCATGTTCCTTTAAGTCTTCTCTAGGTTCTGCGATGGTTTTATTCATTTCATTGAGTATATGCAATCTTCCTGCTTTTGCTTGGCTCAAAGCTTTTTCTAGCTGCTCATAAGGCAAACCATCAATTTTAATATCCATCTGACAGCCTGTGATACCGTCAGACGTCCCGGTCACCTTAAAATCCATATCGCCCAAGGCATCTTCGTCACCAAGTATATCCGATAGAATTGCGGTTTTTCCATTCTCAGAAATCATACCCATCGCAATTCCTGATACAGCTTTTTTAATTTTCAAGCCTGCATCCATAAGCGCAAGAGACCCTGCACAGACTGTGGCCATAGATGAGCTACCGTTTGATTCGAGGATGTCGGAAACTATCCTTATTGTATAAGGATTTTCATCAGGAAGTACTTGTCTCAATGACCTTCCCGCGAGATTGGCATGACCTACCTCTCTCCTACCCGGGCCACGATTGGGCTTAATTTCTCCTACTGATAACGCCGGAAAATTGTAATGTAAGATGAATTTCTCATTATAATTTTCAAGTGCATTGTCGATAAGCATCGCATCCAGCTTCGAACCCAAAGTTAATGAGGTTAAACTCTGTGTTTCTCCCCTGTTAAAGATGGCGCTACCATGTGCAGACGGTAAATAATCAATTTCACTCCAGATAGGTCTTACTTCGTCAAATTTTCGCCCGTCTAATCGAAGTCCTTCATTTAAAACTAAGTTCCTAATGGTTTTTTTCTTTATTTTATCATAATACTCTGATACTTTACCTGAGACTTCTTCATATTGCTCTTCACCCATGTTTTCGAGCAATGTTGCTTTCATCTCTTCGCTGATGGTTTTAAAGCCGTCTTTTCTTGCATGTTTATCCAAGGCTGCTCTTGACACCTCCTGAATCTTAGAGACGACTAATTCCTCCATTTTCGCATACAGTTCTTCATCTACCGTAGGCATTTCAACTTCTCTTTTGGTAGTCGCATTTTGACCCACCATTTCTGCCAATTTTAACTGAGCATCACAAGCTATTTTGATTTGTTCGTGACCCAATTTTATTGCTTCGACCAATTCTGATTCTTGGCATTCTTTGGCCTCACCCTCTACCATCATCACATCTGATTTCGTCGCAGCCACTATAATATCAAGCGTCGCATCCGCAAGTTGAGCCCTTTCTGGGTTTACTATATACTTACCATTTATTTTGGCTACTCTCACTTCAGAGATTGGTCCATCCCAAGGAATATCTGATACAACTAAGGCGGCTGATGCTGCCAAAGCCGCATAACAATCCGGCATATTTTTATCATCTCCTGATATAAGATTGATGATAATTTGAGTTTCGTTCATGTAACCATCAGGAAACAGGGGTCTCACAGGTCTATCAACTAGCCTAGAGATAAGTACCTCATAATCTGATAATTTTGCTTCACGTCTGAAAAAGTTTCCCGGAATCTTACCGGCAGAAGCAAATTTTTCTTGATAATCGACAGAAAGCGGGAAGAATCCTTGTCCTTCTTTGAGCTCATAATTAGAAACGACTGTTGCAAGCAACATCGTTTTTTCTACTTTAAGAACCACGGAACCGTGTGCTTGTGTTGCCAATTTTCCGGTCTCGAGTGTTACTGTTTTTCCGTCAGGGAGTTGAAATGAAGTGGATTTAGGAATGAAATTTCCCATAATTTCTTAATTATTTTATCTGATTTCTAAATGTCTAAGGTATAATGAATGAAACGTATTCTGAGGTCTTTGAAAAACTAAAGGCATCACCCTTATTGGAAGATGCCTTTAGTGGATATTTTACTTTCTAATACCTAATTTCTCGAGCAAATCTCTATACTTTTGTATATCTTTTGATGCTAAATAATTAAGTAATCTTTTCCTTTTACCTACTAGTGTCAACAATGTTCTTCTACTAGAGTGATCTTTTTTATTCCTAACAAGGTGCTCTGAAAGACCCTTGATTCGATAAGTAAAAAGTGCAATCTGACCTTCAACAGATCCTGTATTGCTAGCTGAACCACCATATTCATTAAAAATCTCTTGGATTTTTTCTTGTGGCAAATAACTTGACATAATTTGAATTTTAAAATGTTTACCAATAACAGATTACGAAAATCTGAGTTAAGCGGCCACAAAGGTAATTATTCCGACCATATTTTTCTCAATATTTCGAATTAATATTTTTTAGACCCGTACATTTTTAAGCCATCGGGATCTATAGGATTCGTCTCTGTCATATTTAGAGTCAAAATCAGATGATAGAATAAACTTACTTTCTTTGTTTTCTGCCCCTACACCGGCTATTTCCATCCAATTGCCATAGTTAGAACAAGGGTCATAATCAATCAACATTTGCTCATAATAAGAAGCACCATACAACCAAGGTTGCTTAAGCACATGTACGAGATAAGAAGCACTAATTCGACGTGCGAGATCATTGATAAATCCCGTATTTTTAAGTTCTGACATGATGGCATTGACCAGACTTGAGTCAGTTTCACCTTGAACCCAAGATTTACAAACATCCGCTTGATATTGACTTTGACTTACATCCTTTGGTTTAATACCTTCGGCACAAAAAATAGCATTCCCATACTTTTTACATATTAATCTGTGATAATCCCGCCAAAGTAATTGATAGTACAATGGATGTTTTTCTTTGCTCGAATTGTTAAAATTTTTATTTCCTGACAGTTCAAAGTAAATGGTTTTTGGAGACAGACACCCATGTGACAGCCATGGCGATAATTGTGTACCACTATATAGACTATCTTGACCGACATTTACACTAGAAGCGTCATTTTTAAGATTTTCAACTATCTCTAATCCTCGAGATTCTCCACCGTTAAAGCAATCGGCATTCAAATTAACTTCACTCATCTCAAATCTCGATAATGCAGGCAATTCACCCTTGTCAATATTGGCATTATCAAATGGAGGCAAATCAGGAATAGTTAGGGGTGGCCGTAAAGAGGTGAATTTCTCTACTTCTCGCCTAAATGCATTAAAGCTATCAGGAGAATGGGTCACCGGAAATGGCAAATCCGCCGTATAATAAAGCATTTTGCCCCGTGTATATCTCAATTCCTGACCTATAGACCACAATTTTTCTTCGAGGGCATCTTGTATTAATACCTCTTCATAAGTTCTCTCTCGATTGCAAAATACATTCCGTGTTTTTAATCGTTTGGCAATATTATATACTTCTTCTTCAGATTTTCCAATTCTAATAATTAAATCAGAACCTCGATCCCTAAGACGATTTCTTAAATCCGTGACGGCATCAAGGATAAATTTTGCCCGAGGTGTATCAATCTTCCTCAATCCAAATGCGGATTTTCCACTAAAAATTCTTTCGTCAAAAACATAGACAGGATATATGCGATTACTTTGCCAGACAGATTCGCATAAGGCTTCATTATCCGTCAATCTTAAATCATTCCGAAACCATAAAATACCACCTTCTCTCACGTCAAATAATGTAATTTCTGCGAGGTAAAATTAACCATTTTTATTAGAAAAATAATATCCAATCCTTTATGTCCGAGATATTACTTATCTGAAACATTTGTTTTGCTTCAATACCCTTATCTTTGCCATTGAAAAATATGACAATGATTAAAACTTTTATCGCTTTATTTCTGGGATTAAGCTTACTGAGCTGTAAACACAACGAAGTACAAAGTGAATCCACTTTAGAGTCAGAAGTGATGCAAATTCATGACGAGGCCATGGCAAAAATGAGTTTGATACATCGCAATAAAACGATACTAAAAAAAGCCTTGGAATCGAGTACCGATGAAGCCAATAAAAAAGCTCTCGCCCTACATATAAAGAAGCTGCAAGAAGCAGATGATCAAATGATGACCTGGATGCATAATTATCAAGTGCCAGAAAATAATGCTGACAAACGTCAATATCTACTGCAGCAAAAATCGAAAATAGAAAAAGTGAGTCAAGCCATAGATTTAAGTATTAAAAATTCGAACGAAATAATCAATTCTAATGAAAGCGATCACTAAGCTGCTGGTTCTTTTTACCATTACTATATCAATCGCAGCCTGTAAGGACACCGAGACGGAATTGCCTTATCTTGGAAATCCCACTTTTGTCAATGGGAAAGAAAGCAAGTACCAAGTACCTGCGTGGAAGTTCTTAAATCAGGACAGTATCACAGTGAGTAGTGCTGACCTCTCAGATAATGTTTATGTTGTCGATTTCTTTTTTACAAGTTGCCCTTCCATTTGCCCGAAAGTCAAACGAGAAATGTTTAAAATTTATGATGAATTTAAAAATGACAACCGTGTGAAACTGGTTTCTTTTACGATAGACCCAAAACATGACACTCCGAGTAGGTTGAAGAAATACAGTCAAAAATTAGGAGTCAATAATGACAAATGGTGGTTTCTCACTGGAGATTCTGATGAAACATTTGCCCTAGCTGACGACTATTTTATCACTGCTTATGCTGACCCGGAAGCTCCAGGTGGTTTTGATCATAGTGGGCAGATTTTGTTAATTGACAAATCCTCACATATCAGATCTTATTCGTTAGGAACTGATCCTGAGAGCACTCCAAAATTCATTAAAGACATTAAAAACTTACTTCATACTGAGTGGAATGATACCAAAGAGTAAATTTTTTCTTGTTTTAGTTCTACTTTTTGCCATGATTTCATGTGACAATCAAACCTATAAGCAAGGTCGGTTAGTCTATGAAAGGAACTGTATGAATTGCCACATGGAACACGGAGAGGGTTTTCAGAACCTAATCCCGGCTTTAAAAGATTCTAAAATACTTGATAATGATCAAGAACTTATATGCTTGATTCGCAATGGAATCGACACTAAGGACTCTGAGGAAAAAGTGCAACCCATGCCCGGTAACGATAAGCTCACACCGACAGCCCTGTCGAATCTCATCAATTATCTAAGGCACGAGTACGATATCAAACCTACGGTTTTACTTCCTAAAGAAGTGGAACACTATCTAAATGATTGCAATAAGTGAAAGTAGCCGGGTTTAGTTTCATAAGAAATGCGGTCAAATATGGGTATCCCATTACCGAAGCCCTTAGCTCCATCTTGGATCTATGTGAGGTTATCTATGTGGCTGTCGGGGAGTCAGATGATGACACCCTGGAAATCGTAAAAAGCTTGAACCCTCAAAAAATAAAAGTAATAAATACAGTCTGGGATTCAACTTTGATCGAAGGTGGCAAAGTGTTGGCAGATGAAACCAACAAGGCTTTAAAAAGTATACCAATGGAATATGATTGGTGCATTTATATTCAAGGTGATGAAGTTTTGCACGAAAAAGATCATCCGAATATCAGAAATGCGATGGAGACATATATGGGAGACGAGGAAGTCGATGGATTGCTATTTGATTATCTACATTTTTACGGTAGTTTCGATTACGTCGCACGGGCTACAGACTGGTATCGGAGAGAAATAAGGGTAATTAAAAACAACCGAAACATCTATTCTTACCGCGATGCCCAAGGATTCCGAAAAGAAAACAACGAAAAACTTAAAGTAAAAAAATGCCATGCCACGGTCTATCATTATGGCTGGGTACGGCCACCGCAAACGATGCTCGACAAAATAGAGGCGTTTCATCAATTGTATGGTATAGACAGGGAAATACCACAAAGCCATGAAGGGTTTGATTATGGAAATGTCAATCTTTTACAAAGGTTCACTCAGACGCATCCCAAATACATCCAATCGAGAATTGACGACAAAAATTGGAATTTCGAACAGGA
>ERZ795057.1483-NODE-1483-length-20037-cov-7.371084_pt1 | contig 20037 bp, 20 predicted proteins | sample MGYA00375141_ERZ795057 | MGnify/ENA primary metagenome ERZ795057 (study PRJEB30186, sample SAMN05720163) | activated sludge metagenome | isolation source: Anaerobic digester | place: Hong Kong | collected 2015-01-26 ... | reverse complement strand
CCAGGTTGGCAAAAACACTTATAATTATACCGAGGAAAACACATTCCAGCATTGTAAAAAGTTCCCTTGAAAAAAAAGACGCATATAACTGGTTGGTAAGGATAAAAGCGATTATGCTGAAAAGCAGCCCGGAAAAATATCCCTCCCAGGACTTGTTGGGAGAAGCCTCAATTCCGGCTTTATGTTTCCCGAACATCACACCTCCGAAATAAGCGCCGGTGTCATTGAGCATTACTACAGCTACGAGTATTATAATATAGAACACTCCATCCTTCAGAGACTTGAGAAGTATCAGATGAGAGAGGGAGAGTACTATATACAAAACTCCAAGGACTGTTATTCCCAGTGAATATCCACCCCCTTTAAGCGGACGCGTAAAAAGCTGAAGCACCAGGAGGCCGGCGATAAAAAACATAAAAAAAGCGGTCACGACCCTTGAGTCGAAAACAGCAATATACCCCGATATGCCGAGAGGTCTGCCGAAGGCAAAAAGATACATTATAACATTTAATATGAATCCGAAAAGAAGCCCGGTTTTAACAAATGCCCCGCCCTCTTCGCCCCGGTCGGCAATCATGTAGAACTCATACAGACAGAAGAGAGAAATAATCTCCGCAGCAACAAGTATGGGAAGGGTCAAAAAATCGTCAGTTACAATCACATAAACAAGAACAGGCAGAGCTACAATCGCGCTTAATATTCTTGTCAAGGTTTCTCGATTCAATACACTCATAGGCCTCCGTATCTCCTTTCTCTTTTCTGGAATTCATTCACAGCTTCCCGCAGTTCCGCAGGCCCGAAATCAGGCCAGAGTACATCAGTAAAATAAAGTTCAGCGTAAGCCATCTGCCAGAGAAGAAAATTACTGATCCTGTACTCGCCGCTTGTCCGTATCAGAAGATCCAGTTCAGGAAGACCGGAAGTATACAGGTTTTTCCCCAGTTTTTTTTCTGATATTTTTTCCCCCGTTTTAGCGGTTACGGCCCATTCATTTACTGCCTTTATAATCTCCTGCCTTCCTCCGTAGTTTACGCAGAAATTGAGGACTATTTTTTTATTCCCCTTTGTTTCCTCCACAGCTTTGAGGATCATCTTTTTCGTTGAGGAGGGGAGCCTGGTAAGTGAACCGGAATGTCTGATCTGTATGTTTTTACTTTTTATAGTATCAAGCTTTGTTGAAAAAAAATATTCCAGAAGGTCCCACAGGCCCTTCACTTCTGTCACCGGGCGCGCCCAGTTTTCAACTGAAAACGCGTAAAGGGAAACAGCCTTTATTCCCAGTTCTATAGCGCAATCCATGACAGGTTCAATTATATCAGCGCCATGCTTATGCCCCTCCCCCCTGGAGAGGTTTTTCTTTTTGGCCCACCTGCCGTTTCCGTCCATTATTATACCGACATGGTGCGGTACTGCATCAGATTTATTGTTTTTATTCAGTATCATCGGTTCCGGTTGTTAAACATACCCCGCAGATGGTACTGCGGGGTTTTCTTTATCAGAGACTCAGAATCTCCTTCTCTTTATTTTCTGTAGTTTTCTGGGCCTCTTCAACATATTTATCTGTAAGTTTCTGGATTTTATCCTGCGCGGCCTTGGATTCATCTTCGGTAATCTCTTTCTCCTTCTCAAGAGATTTTACCATATCATTTCCGTCCCTTCTGACATTTCTTATGGAAACCTTACACTCTTCAGACTTCTGCTTGGCGAGTTTAACGTATTCCTTCCTTCTCTCCTCTGTAAGTTCCGGAATCTGGATACGGATGAGATTGCCGTCATTAGAAGGATTAAGGGAGAGATCGGATTTATGGATGGCCTTTTCCACTTCTCCAAGATTACCCCTGTCCCATGGCTGAATAACGACCAGCCTCGGTTCAGGAATAGATATTGTCGCCACCTGGTTCAGAGGCATTTCCGAACCATAAACACTTACCCTGAGCCCTTCAAACATGGCAGGATTAGCCCTTCCAGTCCTGATCGCTGTGAAATCTTTCTGAAGATTTTTTATACTCTTCTGCATTCTATCTTCAACATCTAATAAAATATCATCAATCATGAAGTCGCTCCATTTCCGATTAGAAAATTTTAGTCCCCACAGATTCTCCAAGGACAATTCTTTTCAAAGAACCCTTCTCGAAAAGATTGAAAACAATTATCGGCAGATTATTATCCATACAGAGTGATATAGCCGTAAGATCCATTACCCTGAGCTGCCTCTTAATCATTTCGATATAGGATATCTCCTCAATCTTTTCAGCAGAGGAATCTTTTTCCGGATCTCCCGTGTAAACTCCATCAACCCTTGTTGCCTTCAGCAGTATATCAGCGCCCAGTTCAACTGCGCGAAGGCTGGCTGCAGTATCAGTGGTAAAATAGGGATGTCCTGTACCGCCGGCAGCGATTACTATTCTACCCTTTTTAAGATGATCAAGGGCCTTCTGAATTGTATACGGTTCAGCAACGTGTTTCATTTCAATAGCTGTAAGCACTCTCGTGGACTTGTTCATTTTCTCAAGAGTATTCTCAACAGCCATCGAATTCATCACCGTGGCCAGCATGCCCATAAAATCCCCTGTTGATCGGCTGATACCCAGAGAATCAGCCATGGCGCCCCTGAAAATATTGCCCGCACCTATAACCAGAGCGACCTCGACCCCCAGGTCAGAGACCTCTTTAATCTCGGCCGCTATCTGGTTGATAACCTCGGGATTTATCCCTGTTTTATCAGGCCCGGCAAGAGCTTCGCCGCTAAGTTTAAGCAGAATCCGCCTGTAACGAGGTAGTTCATTATCGTCCATTTCAGTTCCCTATCTGGAATCTGGAAAATTTACCAACCTCGATGTTTTCACCAAAAACAGCAATCTTCTGTTTAATAAGATCCTGGATCTTGAGAGAGCTATCCTTGATATATTCCTGATCGAGAAGGCATACTTCAGAATAGAACTTTGTGAGCTTTCCTTCAACAATTTTTTCAATAACATTATCAGGTTTTCCTGAATTTTTCATCTGTTCCCTGTATATCTCTTTTTCCTTCTCAATTACGTCAGCGGGAACATCTTCAAGTTTAACATAAAGCGGATTTGCGGCAGCGATCTGCATTGCAAGTTCTTTTGCAAGAGTTACGAAATCCTCGTTTCTGGCCACAAAATCAGTCGCGCATTTAAGCTCAACAAGTACACCAATTTTATTATTGCTGTGGATATAGGAAGCAACAATACCCTCAGTTACCTCTCTACCCATCTTTTTATCCGCAGATGCAAGACCTTTCTTTCTGAGATACTCAACAGCTTTTTCCATATCGCCATCATTCTCAACAAGAGCCTTTTTACAATCCACCATACCCGCCTGGGTTTTATCCCTAAGTTCTTTTATCATACTACTGGTTACTTCAGCCACTTTTCAAACTCCTTTGTTGTTTTAATTCTATTATTCTTCCACATGTACACATGTAAAAAAGCAGATTATTTTGTAATCTGCTTTTTGAATTTTACCACTCATCCCCTTCCGCAGGGGCAGATTCTTCTTTAACTTCCTCTACTTCGGCCTGTTCATCAGAATCGCTGCCTTCGTCTGTCGGTTCAGCTGACTCCGAATCTCTTCCCTCTCCATCCTCATCTTCAAAAGCCACATCTGACGCCTGTCCGCCTGACTGGCCTTCAATTATAGCCTTTGCCATAACTTCAAGGAAAAGAGCTATCGCCCTTATGGCGTCATCATTACCTGGAATAGGGTAATCTATCTCATCGGGATTACAATTCGTGTCAACAACTGCGAAGATAGGAATACCGAGTTTATGAGCCTCCTGAACTGCTATTGACTCCCTTTTCGGATCTATAATAAAAAGAGCATCCGGAAGGCCTGTCATATTTTTGATACCGCTTAAAATTTTATTTTTCTTCGCAAGCTCTCTCTGGAGTTCAAGAATTTCCTTCTTGGTTTCAGCATCCCAGGAATCTGATTCCTGCATTTTCTCAAGCTCTTTAAGTCTCTGGATTGAATTCCCCACAGTCTTATAATTGGTAAGGAGCCCTCCAAGCCACCTTTCAGAAACATAATACATACCGCATTTTTCAGCGTATTCCACTATTGCGCTCTGGGCCTGTTTTTTTGTGCCCACGAAAAGGATCTTCCCGCCGGTTGCGGACAAATCTCTCATTGCAGAGTATGCGACCTTAACTCTCTGCATCGTCTTTTGTAAATCGATAATATGGATCCCGTTCCTTGCAGTAAATATAAACTGAGACATTTTAGGATTCCATCTTCTTGTCTGGTGCCCGAAATGTACACCTGATTCAAGCAGCGCTTTCATTGATACTACAGCCAATTGAGTACCCCCTAATTAATAATTAATCATTTCACGACCCGCCGTAATGAACCCGCACCATACAATGGAAGTTCATGACAACAGATCTGCGCGGAATTATCCGCGATATGCGTATTATATACGCTTAAAAAATATACTGCTTATTGCCTATTCTCTGGAATGAGGCAACCGGCCACCGGCCGATTTAAATCCATACCCCTCATAATAATGAGGAATACTTTTGATAGCCGCAGGCGCGGCCTTAAATCTTACGGAAGATTATTATGCCAAGTATAAGGCCTATAATCGACGCAAAATTCAATTTTATGCTGAAAGACAGTATTTCAAGGTTAAAACCGATTGGTCCTGTAAGACTTGATGTAATCACGCTCATCTGCGGGATAAACTTAACAATAAGGTTCCCAAGAGCGGAGCCCAGTACAGCTCCCAGAATCATGAATGCTATAAAATAGCCGGTATTTGACCTTTCAAAAAACATATCTTTTACTTAAAGGCATCACATTATTATTATATAAATTGTCAAGGGATTTTTCTACAAAAGGTTTCTGAACCTGTAGCAGAGCCATTCCAGGAAAAATTCAACAATACTCCTCTTCCGGAAATAGGGCAGGGTAATTTCGCTGCTTTTCCCCATGTCCTTTAAAAAAATCCCCTCCATCATCTCCCCGAATTCCTGATCAAGGGCCACCGCATTCATCTCAAGGTTTCGCCTGAAACTCCTCCTGTCAAGGTTTGACGAGCCGATTGTTGACCATACTCCGTCAATAACAGCTGTTTTAGCGTGAAGGATAGAATCCTGGTATTCAAATATACGAATGCCCTTTTTCATGTATCTCTTGTAAAGATACCTGCTGGCATACTTGACAAAAGGTATATCAGACCTGCCGGGGAGAAGAAGCCTTACATCGACCCCCCTCTCCGCCGCCCTTACCAGGGACCTGTATATCCTTCCGTCAGGGATAAAATATGCGTTTGTAATATAAATTGAATGTCTTGCATTTCTTATAGCTGATATATACGACTCATAGACAGGTTTTACTTTTTTCCTGGACCTGGTACAGAGGATCATAAGGAGGAGATCTCCAACATCAGGCAACTCGGGAAAATAGAGCCTTCCGTTTAAAATCGCACCGCCGTTGCGGAACCAGTTCTCCATGAAAAAGAACTGTATATCCTTTACCGCGGGGCCTTCAACTTTCGCGTGAGTGTCTCTCCAGCGGCCACCTTCATACTTCTCCCCCGCGTACTCCTTACCTATATTTATCCCGCCGATAAAAGCAATATTGCCGTCAATAACAAGAATCTTCCGGTGATCCCTGAAACTGATATTCCAGAACCTCCTCCAGGGCACAAAGGGATGGTACTCTATAATCTCAACCCCCGCCTTTCTCATCATGTCAAACATCACCCCGGATGCGGTCATTGACCCGAATGAATCGTAAATAACATTAACCTCAAGTCCCTGCTCCGCCTTTTCCGCAAGTTTTTCAGCAACAAGCCACCCCACGGAATCGCTGCTGAAAATATAGGTTTCAAGATTAATGCTTTTTTTGGCTTTTCCAATAGAGGATATTATACTGTCAAAAAATTCGTCACCATCGGTAATAACAGCGACCCTGTTCCCCCCCGAGAGTCCGCCTATACCCATCTTTTTCATCTCACGGATAAAACCGGGAAGGAAGAACCTGTTTTTCAGTTTCTTGAATGAAGCTGCAGTAGTTTTATTAAAACCTTTAACTTTCATGGCAGTTTATATTTTAAAATCAGAATTACAGAACTTAAGGCAATGAATCAAGGAAAAATTTACAACACTTCAAATAAGAATGTGAAGATAAATTCCCGGCAAGTTAAAAAAATACTTAATAAGCAAGGGTTGCAACCCCTTGCTTATTAAACGACTATTTCGTTTCAACAATATGCTTCATAGGTTTTACCATTTCGGTTTTAATCATCTTCCTCACATTCTCCCTCATTTCAGGTTTACTTGTGAGATTTATCATGTTTTTATTCATTTCAATGGCCTTAAGATCATCCTGGGGAAAATCATAAATCCCGTTCTCCTCGTAATACTTATGATCCGCCTGGAAAACAAAACGGAGGCGACCCCATATATCGTCACGGAAAATCTTCATCCCTCCCACACCGAGAAACGTAGGAGGTGCCACATAACCGGCTTCCGCATTGGAAACAAGATTTTTTGCCAGGGAATCAACAAGAATATCCATATCAGAAGAAGAATGTTCGTCTGTGATAATCTCAACAAGGTTGGCGCCCTGCCACTGAAAATAGGCATTAAGGACCTCTCTTAAATTCGGAATCATGGCCAGAGGCCCGGAAAGAAGCAGCCCGAACTGTTTTCCTTTAAGAGTGGGAGTGTGCGTATTAAAAAACGCCCTGTCAAACATCTGTTTCCATTTCGCTGATAGATACCGGTCTCTAATCTCCCCCGCGAAAATAATTATATCAGCTTTTTTAAGTTTCTCATTATAAAAATCTATAAATTCATCCTTGCCGGTATATGTACACCTGTAATCGAATCCGCATTCACAGCACCCCATACAGCCGCCTTTTATATCTATGTCTGAAAGTGAAAGAGTTTCCACATCACCTGTCAGACTGTTTTTCATCCTGCCGATCATTGCGGCAACATTACCTTTCTGATAAGTTTTATCCGACAGTATCAGGACTTTCCTCCCGGATGCATCAACAACGGGAAGGGGTTTCCCTGGAGTATATACCGGCATGTTGTAATCAGGTTTAATATAAGCTCTTGCTGCAACGACCCCTGACTCCACTGTCCTGAAAATATTCTGCGCGAAAGTCAGGATTTTTTCTCTACCCTCCTCCTGCATGATATCATACATATCAGGGGAAAATGAACCTGCAAATCTCATTCCCAGATCCTCACATATTCCCCTCATGTAATTATGAGCAGTATTGTCAAAAAAATGTATAGAGGTTGTTATTACAGCGGCATATTTATCACGGAATTTTTCTTCAGCACCCCTCTCCCATATCAGTTCTATAAACCTTTTATACTGTGACGGCACAAGACAGACATAAAGCGGGGTCCCCCAGATTGTAAGATCCGAATTTGCGACTTCAGAAATTATTTCATTAAAAAAAGCGTCATCACTCTCTATTTTGCCTATTCTCTGTGATATATTTATATAACTGAATTCATGCTCCCCGAATTTTTTCTCCATAAACTTTACATACTGCATTGTCACACTTAAATCACCTTTCGGACTTCCGTTTAAAACAGTTATTTTCATAAAATTTCCCCCTGAAGATTCTATTATGCAACTGATTGCATAATAGAATCTTCAGGGATCCATGTCAAGAATTAATTTAAGAAGCGTCTTCACATGACATAATTACTTTTAAAATCAGTCAAATACCGGATGCATAGCTCAAGGCCTGTTTTTATTCTTATTTTCTGAAAAAAAATTAAATTTATACCTGCTTTTCACAGACTTATTGTTTTTAAAATATAAAAATTGATTTGTTACAGATAATTTTATTGACATATTAATCTTTATTATTAATTTATTTTTATACATATACTCAGAATAAAAAGATAAGGAGATCACAATGGCAGGTTTCAGTCCAAATGATATAAAAGTAGTTGCGGATCATGAAGAAGCCGGGCTCAAGCAGGTTATAGGTGAAGCATGGATAACAATGAAAAGAACAAACTGGGACGATACAAAATTCTGTACGATTAACCCGAATGTTGTTCTTACTTTTTCACAGGCAAAAAGTTTTCAGTCCTTCTATGAAAATGAGGGCTGGTTTGTTCAGATAAAAAGAGCAAACAGAAACTATTATTTTGACGTATACAGATCTTTTGATCAATTCTAGTATATAAAGAATAGAAACCCGCATACCTGCATGCATATGCGGGTTTTTCTATATATACCTGACTGATTATTTCCCTCTCTTATGGACAAAATCGATCTGTCAATAAACAGGCTCCTTGAAGGTGAAAACCTGACAGAAGAGTATCTTCAGAGAATTCCCGATTTATCATCGCCTGACACAATTAAAATAATACTGGATATTCTGAAAGAGGTATATAATTCCAAAATGCCCTTTAATACATACCTGGGTGTCAGAGTAACAGATCTCACTCTTGAAAAAGCCGTTATAGAAATAGACTCAAGAGAGGAACTTCAGGGGAACTATGTACAGAAAATTCTCCACGGCGGCGCAATTTCATCTGTAATAGACCTTGCGGGGGGTATTATAGCCCAGAGTCACGCCTTTGCGGGGATGAAAGGGATAACAATAGCGGAACTTCTGGCGAGATTCAGCAAGATGAGCACTCTTAACATCAGGGTAGATTACCTGAGACCCGGGGCTGGCAGCAGATTCAAATGTATATCAAAAGTCCTGAGGGCCGGGAATAAAATTGCAGTTGTTCAGATGGAGATGCTGAATGAAAATGAAATCCTTATCGCATCAGGAACCGGATCATATCTTATCGGATAACACTCCGCTGTCCTCAATCTCCTTCCCGTTATAATAAATCAGAGGCCCTGTGAGCCTTGATTCAATATTATCCACAGGTATATTTATACACCCCTTGCCGCACATAAGTTTAATCTCATTATCGCATAAACCCATACTCTCAATTCCAGGCTCACCTGCAGAGATAAAAATCTGCGTCTCATCTGTCCCCGGACGTTCAAAAGTCACTGAATACCATACAGTACCGCGCTCCCTGTTGTCCCCCCTGTAAAGCTTCACGGTAATATAATCATCCTCTGTTTTATAATACCTGCACTCCCTCACCAGCCGTTCAAAAACAGGATTTCCATATTTGATATTGCGGAATTTCGGCTTATAAACATGATGAAACAGTGCAGCAACAGCAAGGAACAAAACAGTAAAGGTTATTATGTAAGAGGTATATCGTTTCAAAACATCTCTCTCTTTATTACTTCAACCATCATTTTAAAACAGAGAATAGTTAAAATCAAACTTTTTCTGAACATTAAATCAAAAAAAGCCCCGCTGTCATGACAATTTATTATTCATCAGCAAGGATATCAATATATCCTCCGTATAGATCATAAAAAGTCTTACACACCATCCAGACTATCACAGGAAACAAAAGGCCCGCCTGATCCGCAAGGCCGGCAAAAGGAAGGATGAAAACACCCAATACGAGGTAGATCATAAAAAATCGCCCTGTCGGCCTTATTATCAGTTTATTCAGGCTTGCAGAAAGATAAAATCTTCTTTTTATAAAATTATGCAGAAAGAGGTAAGCATGTACCGCGGTCAGGTTTATTAAAAGCAAAAATTTACTCCTGACTAAATCCTGTAAGAAAGAAGAGGATGACAAATCTGGCGAAAAAGGAAAAAATTCAGTCTTAAGGTAAAAAGCCAGAGCCGTCATATAACCGGACAGATCGGATCCATTTTCATATATAATAACAGGCTTATCAGACATCGCATTGATAAAAAGAGGGAGAAATAGTGCTGTTATAAAAATCATGAGAGACATCAATGCCAGATACGCGACAAAAATAATCGATATCATAAAAGACTTAAAAACAGGCCCCTCGTCAGGGGCTTCCAACTCGTATACAGATCTCATTAAAAGCTTAACCGCACCGAACAGGCCTGCGACAATCCCCTCAACCCAGAATACAAGTACGACAGCGGAAAGCTCCCAGTTCAGAAAAATAAATCCTGCAGTTATAAGAGAATTATTGATAATAACAGCAAAGGCCGATCTTCTTCCGTCAGATGTAATGAAAAGATTTTTCAACTGAGAGGAGATAGGGTACAGGATCTTCATCATCCCTGACAACACAGAATCCCCTTACCAATGTCACCGGAGCTACAAATACCCCTTTTATACGAAAGCCCGCCTCTTTTTAATATATTCAAAAAACCTGCCCCCCGCTTAACCCGATAATTACAAATAATATATTTAACAATTGTTAACTGATTAAACTTATTTGCCATACTGCGGCAAATTCCGTAAATATTCAGATTAAATATAATTTACCCCCCTGCCATTATGTCAATTTCAAATACCCGGCAATGTATTTCTACAGACCCTTTACTGCCCTGAAAATAAAAAAGACCGGTCAGAAATGGCCGGCCTTTTTATTTTATCAAACAGGTATTAATACCTGTAGTGGTCCGGTTTAAACGGCCCGTTTACAGGTACACCTATATACTCTGCCTGCTGCTTTGTAAGCTTTGTCAGTTTAACACCGAGTTTAGCAAGGTGGAGCCTTGCCACTTCCTCATCAAGTTTCTTGGGAAGGGTAAAGACTTCATTTTCATGTTTTTTTGACGCAAGCTCAATCTGGGCAAGGGTCTGGTTTGTAAAACTGTTGCTCATAACAAAACTCGGGTGCCCGGTAGCGCAGCCGAGGTTAACAAGCCTCCCTTCAGCCAGAACTATTATTGAGTTACCTGATTCAACAGTCCATTTGTCCACCTGGGGCTTGATGACAGTCTTTTTACACTTGCTGTTATTCTCAAGGTAATGCATCGCGATTTCGCTGTCAAAATGCCCGATGTTGCATACAATGGCCCCATCCTTCATCTGCTCCATATGCTTACCTGAAATTACGTCAAGGTTTCCCGTGGCACTCACAAAAATATCACCTATTGCCGCGGCTTTCTCCATTGTGGTTATCTCGTAACCTTCCATTGCCGCCTGCAGCGCGCATATGGGATCAATCTCCGTAATAAGGACCCGGGCGCCAAACCATCTCATAGACTGGGCGCATCCCTTGCCAACATCCCCATAACCGGCAACAACTACAACCTTTCCGGCAACCATTATATCAGTTGCCCTCTTTATACCGTCAGCAAGAGACTCCCGACACCCGTAGAGGTTGTCGAATTTGGACTTGGTAACTGAATCATTAACATTAATAGCAGGAAAAAGGAGTTCTCCGCTCTTTGCCATATGATAAAGCCTGTGAACGCCTGTAGTTGTCTCCTCTGAAACCCCCCGGATATTCTTTACATCTTCTGTCCATCTGCCGGGGTTTCTCTTAACACTGGCTTTAATCCTCTCCATGACAACCTGCATTTCCTTATGCTCATACTTCTCGTTGAGTATAGCCGGTTCATTCTCCGCCTTGTAACACTGATGAACAAAAAGAGTGGCGTCCCCCCCGTCATCAACAAGAAGATTCGGGCCCTTCCCGTCCGGCCATGTGAGAGCCATCTCCGTGCACCACCAGTATTCCTCAAGAGTCTCCCCCTTCCATGCGAAAACAGCACATTTACCTTTTTTAGCAATGGCTGCCGCGGCATGGTCCTGAGTGGAAAAAATATTGCACGAAGCCCACCTTACATCAGCTCCCAGTTCAAGAAGAGTCTCTATCAGCACGGCTGTCTGTATAGTCATGTGAAGGCTCCCGGTTACACGCAGTCCTTTGAGAGGCTTGGTCTTCCCATATTTCTCCCTTACAGACATAAGCCCGGGCATCTCAGCCTCGGCAAGCTCTATCTCCTTTCTTCCCCACTCCGCAAGGGTCATATCGGCAACCTGATTTTTAAGCGCAAGGTCCAGTTCCATAAACCCGTTCTTTGTTTTAATATTCATAAACTTCTCCTGATTTTTTTTCGATGATTATATTTTACTGCATACATATATAAAAGGCTCCAGGCCGTTGTCCGCCCTGAAATTTTTTACCTTATCCACCTTTAAACCATACTGTTTCATCCATTCCCTTATCGTAGCATCAGAAAATCCGAGCCACCTGTGACCGAACCTGCTTCTCATTGACTCATCTTTATGGATCGAAAGATCCGCGATTATAAGCCTTCCCCCTTTTTTAAGGATTCTTGCCGCCTCGTCAATTCCCCCTGCCGGAACATCAAGATAATGCAACACCAGGTTGATAACCGCCGTATCAACCTCCCCGTCCCTTACAGGCAAATGAGACAGCTCCCCCAGTCTGAAATCGAGCCTCCCATCGGTTTCACTGCCGGTGTTTTTTCTCGCCATATCGAGCATACCGGTTGATCTGTCAACACCTATGACCTTTTCACTTCTTTCAAGAAGGAGTGCCGCCAGCTCCCCGTTACCGCAGCCAAGATCAGCAGTTACCTTTGATTTATTAATGCTTTTAATTATCTCCCGGTTTAAATCTATGCCGCCGAGAATCTCACTCCTTATGGAATCCCACTTTGAAGCGACCCTGTCAAAGTACGCCCTTCCCTTCTCACTCTTCTCTTCCATATATGACTCAAGGGACCGGCTGTCCGACTCATAAATTCCGCCGTTCAGCCGTTCAATGATCGGCATTAAAAAATCACCGGTTCCATTCCCCGAAACAACAGTATAGAATGCCCACAGGCCGTCCTTTCTGCACGACAGAATCCCTGCGTCAGAAAGAATTTTAAGGTGACGGGAAATTCTGGACTGTCCCATATCAAGCACATCAACAATTTCGTTAACATTAAGTTCGTGCCCGTTAAGGAGACTGACAATCCGCAGCCGGGTTTCATCCGAAAGAGCCTTTAATATTGTTAAAACATCCATAAACTATATCAATATATCCTGATATAGTTATATATCGGCAACCTCCACCAGGAGTCAAGGCTTTTATAAAAAATACTGACCGGAAACTCCTTCCGGCCGGCCACCCGAACATAGAAGTCTTTCAAACCTGACATATTAAGAGATTTAAAAAATTTCAGGGCATAGAAGACTGCCATAAATAAAATAGAGCAAACAGGAGAATAATCAACAAAAGTCAATCCATTCCGGACTTCCGAAATAATACTTCTCATTTAAAACAAAGAGCTTGCTTAGTTTTTAATATTGGTATAAATTAACATATAGAAAATAGAAGGAGTAAAGCCATGTTTACAAACCTGAACCTCCCCCTTATCCAGAACGCAGACCTTAAAGGGAAAATCGTACTTGTCCGTGTTGACCATAACGTGGTTAAAAGCGGAGTGATACACGACCCGTACAGGATTGACGCAACCATAGGCACCCTGTACCATATAAACGCAAGGGGTGGAAAAATGATCCTCATGACCCACGTAGGGCGACCGCGGGACAAAAAGACAGGGGATATATCCATAAATGACAAAACATCCGTGCAGCCCATAGTGGACTATCTGCAGCAGAAACTCCACATCAAACTGAAAGTGCCGGAATTTTCAAGCGACGAAAAAAAAGGCTATACGGGAATAGAGACATCGATCAACCACCTGATAAGGGAACTGAAAGAGGACAGAATTGACGGCATATACCTCCCCAACACACGCTGGTTTTACGGTGAAGAGGCTAAAGATGAAAACAGGGAAAGGTTTGCCAACCAGCTTGCCGGGCTGGCGGACATATTCGTAAATGACGCCTTCGGTTCATGGCAGCCCCACGCCTCAACAGTTGATGTAAACAGGTACCTCCCCTCCTACGCCGGGTTCCTCATGCAGAAGGAGATTGAAAATCTCGACAGGATATACAGCCCGCAGACACCCTTTGTGGCAGTTGTTGCGGGAGCGAAATTCGACACAAAGATTGAGCCGTTATACGCCCTTATAGAAAAATCTGACAATCTTGTGCTTGGAGGGGTAATCTATAATGCATACCTCTCCGCGAAATACAATATAAAAATCAAAGGGGTAGAGGCCGATGACCTTGAGCACGCGAAAAACTTTGTGAAGTTCTCTGAAAAGTATCCGGGAAGGATCGTTGAACTCCCTTTTATTATCGAGTCGGATGTTGCTGCCGCCCGGGAGGAGGGTAAGTTCCGCAAGGTGGACATAAGGGAACTGGAACCCGGCACTGAACTGAATTACATTTACGATGTTGCCGCTGAAAGTTTCACAGTACCTGAAGTAATCGAAACATTCCACAGGGCAAAGACTGTATTTGTAAACGCGGTAATGGGCTACACCCCATATTTCAATGAGGGGACAATCGCACTCGATCAGCTCATCGACGAAAACAGCGGGGCGGTCAAGCTTTACGGCGGCGGAGATACAATGCAGGAGCTCAAACGCCTCCTGCCGGGACTCTACATCGTGGCAATAGATTCGCCGGAATACTATATATTTACAGGAGGCGGCGCAGTACTTAAGGCAATTGAACAGGGCACAGTTGCAGGCCTTGCTCCTGTAAAAGCTCTTATAGGAGGGGAGCGGGCAGGTTAATCAGTTCCCTTGCTCTGATAGAAACTCTCTGACTTCTAAGTAGATGTTTTCTGCAAGGCTGATAAATTTATAAGCGATATCCGGTGATGGCTTTCCGCAGGGCATCAGCCCAAGATCAGTCGGATATCGTGTTTCAATATATAATTCATTAAGCTGATCGAATATATCAGCATCTACTTTAATATCAATATAACCAGAAATTTTTTCTTTTAAAGTAATGAGATCATGCAGACGGGGCACCTTACCTTCAAATTCCTCTAAAACAGCTTTGAAGCTTTTTTCAACAGTCTGCTGGCAATGAAAAGCAGCCATATTGGTCAGGTTAGCATTATTGCGGATCTCTTTAACAACAGCCAGATCATCACATGCCGCATTAAGCCAGGATTCAGCCTGCTTTTTCATAAAGAACAATTCCATCCGACTTAAGTGTATTATAGAATGAAGTGTTTAATTCTGAAATCTGTTTAAATTCCCCTCTTGTATAAACGACAATATCGATCTGAATTTTTCTGCTAAGCTCATACAGAGCTCTTCGCACAAGGAGCTTCCTTTTCATGCGTTCAGAATAGTCAGCCGGAATTACAAATTCATCCAAAATTACAACTATATCAATATCACTTTCAGCATCTGCCTCACCGGAAGCATGGGAACCGAAAAGATATATCATAAACGGATCAATCGTTTTCAGAGATTCGACTAACTCGCCAACTATTTCGTTATTTGATTTCATTCTTTTTTGATAAAGAATAATCAGATTATTTTCAATCTTTTTTTTCAGTATTTATTTTTTAACTGATTTCAGGTTAAAAAATTCTCTCTCCCTCCCGCCGTAGACGGTGAGTGTAGTATATAATTTTTGCATTTTACGCTTAAATATATATTTAGATATAATCACTGCCATTTTTTTAATTTACAGCAGATATGCCAATTAGTATTATTACAATGGATTCTGAAATTTACCACTACATAATCCGGAGGATATAAATGGGCCTTGTACAGCAGATAGATGAAGAACTGAAAAACTCCATGAAGTCAGGAGACAAAGAGAGGGCCGGCACACTTAAAATGCTTAAATCCGACCTGACCTATGAAAAGGCGAAGACAGGAGAAGACATTAATGAGGATCAGGCTCTTGATGTAATTAAACGCGCGGCGAAAAGAAGAAAGGACGCGATCAAAGAATACGAAGCAGCAGGAAGGAGCGACCTTGCTGACAAGGAAGCGGCTGAGCTTAAAATAATAGAGGAATACCTCCCTGAACAGATGTCAGAGGATGAAATATCGGCAGCCCTTGATAAAATTCTCGCTGAAGCAGGCGAGGTAAACCAGAAAATGTTCGGTAAACTTATGGGTATGGCCGCAAAGGAACTTAAAGGTAAAGCCGATGGGGCCGTAATAAAAGAAATTCTGCAGAAGAAACTTGAGGGGAAATAGTCCCCTCTTAAAGTTCTCCGAAATCAAGCGTGGCGAAATAATCATCAATAGTTTCACCACGCCTTATCTTTTTAACTGATCCATCCTCTCTCAGAAGTAGTTCCGCTGAACGGAGCTTACCGTTATAATTGAAACCCATGGCATACCCGTGAGCGCCTGTATCGTGCATCACAAGAATGTCCCCCGTTTCAATTTCAGGGAGCATCCTGTCAATTGCAAACTTGTCATTGTTCTCGCAGAGAGATCCTGTCACGTCATACCTGTGGTCGTGTTTCTCCTCCTCCTTGCCGAGTACGGTTATATGATGATATGCTCCGTAAAGTGCGGGCCTCATCAGATCAGCCATACATGCGTCTACACCTATGTAGTTTTTATAAATATTCTTCCTGTGGATAGCCTTTGTTACCAGAAACCCGTAAGGGCCTGTAATCATCCTGCCACTCTCCATACATATTCTCAGGGGCTTGAGCCCGCGGGACACTATCTTCTCCTCGTATGCCTGGTGTATTCTCTCACCGATATAATCGAGATCAAGAGGCTTATCGCCCGGCCTGTAAGGTATACCGAAACCTCCGCCGAGATTGACAAAGTCAAAATCAATTTTAACTTCCGTGCTCAGGTCATAAACAAGGTCAAAAAGAATCTCCGCGGTATCAACAAAGTAATCGGCATTAAGCTCGTTTGAGGCAATCATTGTATGAAGGCCGAAATTTTTAACGCCCCTCTCTTTTACAGTTCTGTACGCCTCAAAAAGCTGTTCCCTTGTAAGGCCGTATTTCGCCTCCTCAGGCACACCGATAATTGCGTTCCCCCCCTTAAGCGGGCCGGGATTATACCTGAATGAGATCAATGATGGAAGACCAACATTTTTTTCAACATAATCTATATGTGTTATATCATCCAGGTTCAGAATCGCACCCAGTTTTTTCGCGTACTCATATTCATCAGCAGGAGTATTATTTGAAGTGAGCATAATCATGTCACCCTCAACCCCCGCCTTCTCGGCAAGGACAAGCTCAGGGAGAGAACTGCAGTCTGCTCCGAAACCCTCCTCCTTCATAATCTTAATGAGATGAGGATTCGGATTTGCCTTAACAGCAAAATATTCCCTGAATTCAGGGGCCCACGAAAAGGCCTTAACTAATTTCTTTGCGTTTTCCCTTATACCCTTTTCATCATATATATGAAAAGGGGTCGGGTACTCCTTAATGATCTCTTCAATCTTTTCTTTATCAAAGGGGAGTGTTTTTATCATACCAGCCACCATATCAATTTTGTAATATTACGGATTATACTTTCGCTTTTTCCGCAGACAGCATCATTTATAAAATTAAATAAATATCTTCAAGCAGCCTTGGGTTTAAAATCCTGTCTGCAACAGAAACATCCATTAACCCTGAAGTTTGATACTACTTAAAGAGCATTTAAGGGGTGTCAAGGATAAAAGAGAAAACCATCCCTGACTTTAAAACTCACTATAAAATTTTACATAAATTTAATAAAAAAAATATTTAACCGTCCGGTTATAATGTATTTGACTTTTTACACTAAACATTCATATTCTCAAAGCATATATATAAAAAAAATTGCATATCAACACGGAAGCCGGTTATGAATAAAATACTGAAAAAAAGCGATTTCACAGGGGAAAATCCGCCTGAAAATAATGACCTTTTTCAGGAGGTTCTTACCAGAAATAACAGAAGAGTAATCAGGGCATTTCTCAGCATACTGGTTCTTGCCAACCTGGCAACCGCTCTCATAAAATTAACAGGGAAAGGCTCAAAATACCTCACATGGGATAATCTCGGTATCGAAGTAGCCCTTGTTCTAATTTCACTCGCTGTTACCTGGGGCCTTTCAAAAAAACTCCACGGCATTATTACAGGCTATATATCTATTACCGGCGTTACTCTGAGTCTCTGGTTCTTCCAGATTATAATTTACGGTGCCAGCGAGGTTTTCGCGGCCCATTATATCATCCTCTGCCTCTCGGTTTTTTATTTCAACAGGCAGCTGTCAGTTTACACTTTTTTATTAGTCATAGTTTCACAGACAACAATATTCCTGGTCAGGCCTGAACTTATACCCGCAGGGCCGGCAAGCAATATTATTGTGAGATATCTTGTATTTCTATGGGTAGCCATAGGCACATACTTCGGCGCCATTGCCACAAAGGGTCTTTTCACCCTTGCCTATCAAAACCGGGACAGGGCGGAAGCATCACTGAACGAGATGAAGGGAATAATCGATTCCATATCAGAGGCGGTTTCTGTCATGAAGGAGGAAACAGATGAACAGAACAGGGTTGCTGCAGAGCTAACCGATATTTCACGGCAGCAGGCAGGTTCACTGGAAGAGATATCAAGTTCACTTGAGGAACTGGCCGCGAACTCCGAATCTATCAACAATACCGCCGGAGTCCTGCTTTCCGAAACAGGTTCTGTTATTAAGTCTGTTGGAGGGCTGAAAAAGACCAGCGATACTGTTGTTGAAAATTCAGTCAGCATCAATACCACTCTGGAGGGGATAACAGCCGGATCAACAGAATCTACTGAAAAGATAAATCACACGATGAAGCAGTTCACGCTTCTCAATGAAAAGAGTAACGAGATGGAAGGGTTTATACAGCTCATAAATGACATTGCGGACAGAGTCAACCTGCTGTCACTTAATGCCTCAATTGAAGCCGCCAGGGCCGGAGAACACGGAAGGGGATTTGCGGTAGTGGCGGACGAAATATCAAAACTTGCAGAGCAGACCACTTCAAACTCAAAGGCAATTGAAAAAATAATAAATGAGAACAGGAAGATAATTGATGAAAGCAGCAATGCAATAAACCTTTCGTCAGAAAAAATAAACGGTCTTAACAGTTCGATAGGAATAATTGGAAAGGAGATCCGGGATGTGCAGGGGTTTATTACAGAGATTGACAGGGCTGTTGAGCAGATATCATCACTGAATGAAAAACTCCACATGTCCAGCCAGATGATTGAAACGTATACAGGGGAACAGCAGCTTGCCACAACCGAATCGAGCAAAACTACATCTGAAGTGGCAGGGGCGGCATCCGATATTGTTGAAATGTCCAACAGGATAACAGCTTCCTCGGAAAAACTCGAAACGATCATAAAAGATCTTGAGAATCTTACAAAAAACGCTGTAGCGTAGAAATCAGCATTCAATTTTAAATGTTATACTCGGGATTTATACCCTCAGCGCCAATAAAATATTGACTAAATACCCTCTCCATTAAGTATTGATTTACAGTCACGGGGAAAATCCTGAAGAGCTGTAAGCATATTTTTAAATGCATTTTCAGTAATATATTTTTTGGTTTAAAAAGTCAAAATTATATGGAGCTGTCCAAAAAGTAATTTTTTGTCATACCGGCTGTAGCAAAGCAAATGCCGGTATCCCATACAACTGATTCAATCCGGAAATTCCGGTATTTGGCCGACATTATTAGAACATCCTGTTCTATGCCGGCAGGCAAACATCATGTTTGCTCCACAAACTGAAGTGTGCACGCCCTGAGCGCAGCGAAGAAGCACTCTTGGGGTAAAACCGGAATGACAAATCTTTGTAAAACCTGACTTTTGGACAGACCCAACAAAACATTTTTTCATGAAATAAATTAAAAAATAAACACTGTATTTTATAAATTAAGATATTATATTTAATAATAACAGGGGTATGTATGGAACTCGGAATTATCGGACTCCCTCAAACCGGCAAAAAAAGCCTTTATGAACTTCTCACAGGCTCAAAACCGACTGAGACAGGGGACAAAATAACAGCAGGTGTTGCGGATATTCGGGATGAAAGATTCGACACTCTCGTAAAGATGTACGAGCCAAAAAAGGAGGTTCCGGCAAGGATAAACCTCCAGCTGCTGCCTAAAATTGAAAGCGACTCTATCCGTGAAGGTAAAATTTTTACCGATATATCAAAAATGGATGCTCTCTGCCATGTTGTCAGGGCGTTTGAAGATGCCTCTGTATACCACGCAAGCGGTTCGGTCGATCCTGTCCGCGACATCGAAATGATAAACTCGGAACTTATCATGCACGACCTTATCTTCATTGAAAAAAGATTTGAGAGGATCGAAGCAGCCAGGAAAAGGA
>ERZ795057.1472-NODE-1472-length-20132-cov-17.910495_pt1 | contig 20132 bp, 14 predicted proteins | sample MGYA00375141_ERZ795057 | MGnify/ENA primary metagenome ERZ795057 (study PRJEB30186, sample SAMN05720163) | activated sludge metagenome | isolation source: Anaerobic digester | place: Hong Kong | collected 2015-01-26 ... | reverse complement strand
CATAATCAGCAGTTCATCTTCAACAAGCAGCACAGTGCCGCTCCCTTTTAAATCAGCCGGATTTACATCCGGAGACCTGTATTCAGATTCGCCATAATAAACCGGCAGAAAAATTTTAAACGTGGTGCCCGCACCCGGTTCAGAATATACATCAATAAATCCCAGGTGTTCATCTATAATTTTATGAACCATGGCAAGTCCGAGTCCGGTACCTGAACCCTCCCCTTTTGTTGTAAAAAAGGGCTCAAATATTTTGCTCCTCACCTCTGCAGACATACCTATCCCGGTATCCGCCACAGATATACTCCAGAATTCCTTTTCAGCTGCTTCAGGATGAATCTTTGATATATACCTGTCAGGAAGTGTCTTATTTATCGTAATACCCAGTGATCCGCCCCACTCATCATGATTAGATCGCATTATAGTCATTGCATGCCCCGCATTAATGCTGAGATTCAGAAGCGCCTGTTCAACCTGCGCAGAATCCCCCATAACAATAGCATTTTCTTTGTAATAAGAGGGCAATACGGATACACTTTTATCAATCACACCTGTCAGCAGTTCAACTACTCTTCTTACTACATCATTTATATTGAAAGGCCGGTACTCCGAATCATTCTTTCTTGCAAGAGAGAGAAGCCTTTTAACCATGGAGATACCCTTTTCTCCCGATTCTTTCATTACTGTTATATACTCAAGCTGCTTCTCCCGGGGCAACAGTATCCCGCTTTTGAGCTTATGATCCATGATACTGATTGCACCGATAAGAGCTCCAAGTGAATTATTAAAATCATGGGCTATGCCGCTTGCAAGAGTTCCTATTGTATCCATTTTCTGAATATGCCTTAATTCAGCATCCATCTTCTTTCTTTCTGTAATATCTTCGAGGATACCATCCACATAGTTTAATTCGCCCTCTTCATTGAAAGTTGCACTCCCGGTAACAGATACAGATATTCCCAAACCGTCCTTTTTTTTCATAGGGAGTTCAAAATTGCTGACAGTTTTTAATTCTCTCAATTCAGATAAAAAAATCTCCCTGTCAGCAGGATCGCGATAAAGCTGTCTTACAGGGATTTTCAGAAACTCATCCAGATCATCATACCCGAAAATTTTCATCATTGCGGGATTTACCTGCATAAAACACCCATCCGAGACCACGCTGCTTCTGAATACACCTACATTAAGATTATTTACGAGGGTACTGTACTGCTCAACGCTTTCACTCAACGATTTTTCAGCAATATATCTTCTGCGGATATTGAGAACCAGTATTACGGAAAAAAGTATTAATCCAGATGTTATCGCGATAATAGAAATGAATATTTTTTTATCTATCGAATAAAAAGATGAAGGTTCATTTATGATTAGACTTGCACCGGGGAGTGAATCTCTGTCTATCCCGAATCTTTTCATCTGAAGAAAATCAAACATATACATATTAGGGCTGTTCATAACAACCGGTATACTTTCAACCTCCTCCCCTTTAAGCACCCTTAATGCAATATTACCGGCTGTTACCCCCTGGGAATATCCGTTTGCGAGGTTACCGCCCACAACACCGTGCCCGAGATAAAAATCCCACAAACCGTATACCGGCACCCTGCTGCTCTCAGAAATCATTCTGCTATACTCATTATATTCAAAGAAAGTACCTGCCCCATCGCGGCCGAATATTGTGAGCAGAATAAGACTATTATCATGAATATTTGACACCAGATCTGTTAAAGCTTTCATTGTAAGATCATACAGGGGTATTACTTCGACCTCCCCCCTGAACTGAGGCATTACCTCGACAAGCTTATTATAAACTGATATCCCTGTTGTTGTGGAATCAATTATTACATATATCTTCTTAACATCCGGATGAAGTTTCATCATGAGATACAGATTCAATGAAATATCAGTAGTCTCATTAACGCCTGTAACACTCTTCATGCCCCCTAATTTTCCGGGTGTTACCCAGTTGATTCCGCAGAAAACCACAGGTACCCTGCCGAATACAGTATCACGGTATTTTTGAAGAAAATTAAAAGCGTCATCATCAGTAGAGATTATTACATCGAAACTCACGTTACAGAACTTTTTTTTATACAGGCTACCGAGTTCTTTTAAAAAACTGCTGCTGAAGTTCCATTTTGTTCCCATGTACTCAATATATATTTTAATATTATCCTGTTCAGGGAAAAGGCCATTGACAATACCGAGAACTTCATCATCGGTCCATTTATATCCCTGGTGATATGAATTCAGAATAAGAACATTCTTCTTTTCTGAAGTATAAGCTCTGCCCTGTACTACTGAAAACAGCAGCATGATAAGTATTGTTCTCTTTAAAAGATTTTGAAGAACCATATAATTACCCGATAAAGCCTGCTGTTTTTTTTACAATGCTCATTATTACCGGATGCAGATCAGACCCCCTTCTCTATTTTGAACATATTCATCTGCTCCATTAGATTCATTGCCTGTGATGCCATCTCCTCACTGGCGGAGGCTGTCTCCTCAACAAGTGCCGCATTCTGTTGTGTCATATTATCAAGTTCCATTACCGCTGTATTAATCTGGTCTATACCTGACTTCTGCTCATCGCTTGCTGCAGTAATTTCAGAAATTAATTGTGTTACATTTTTTACTGATTTAATAATCTCATCAATAGCATCACCACTCCGGTTTGCCTGCTCTGTACCCCTGTCAATCTTTTCAATTGATTCCCTGATAAGCTCCCCGATCTCCTTTGCTGCAGCCCCGGACCTCTGAGCAAGGTTCCTCACCTCACCTGCAACAACTGCAAACCCGCGACCCTGTTCCCCTGCCCTGGCTGCCTCAACAGCAGCATTCAGAGCCAGAAGATTGGTCTGGAAAGCAATTTCATTAATTACAGAGATAATCTCTCCAATCTTCTTACTTGAATCACTGATTTCATTTATTGATGTAACTGCGGCATTTACAAGTTCGCCTCCTTTCTCTGCGAATTCATATGACGCCATGGATGTACTGTTCGCATGTCTTGCATTATCGGTATTCTGAGTAATTGTTGCCGTTGTCTCCTCAATAGTTGAAGCAATCTCTTCAAGTGCAGAGGCCTGTTCTGTTGTGCGCTGGGAAAGATTCTGGTTCCCCTGGTTGATCTGATCTGTAGCATAGTAAAGGCTCTGCATAGCCGCAGCTATTGACGTAATCATCTTTTCAAGCTTTTCAATTGCCGCATTAATGCTTTTAACCAGTGTCCCCACTTCATCCCTTCTTTTTTCATATTTTATATCAATCCGGCCTGTGAGATCCCCCTCAGCCAGTTTATTCGCCACTTTTGCTGATTCAACAACAGGATGAGACAAAGAGTTACCGAAAAATACAGATATGATAATTACTATAACAGAAATTGCTCCGCCAACTGCCGTAAGGATAAAAAAAAGTGTTCTTATATACCTGCTGTTTGCCGCTTTCTGCTGAGCCACAACTTTATCCATGTCATCAACATAATTCCCTGTACCGACAACCCATTTAAAAGCATCAAATGACTTTGTGTAGCCCCTCTTTCTGCTTGCCTCTTTTTCACCGGGACGTGGAAACCAGTAATCAGTATAGCCTCCTTCCGGGAGCCGTCCATTAGCAATCAGTTCCTTAATCATCTCCTTCCCCTTTACGTCCTTAAGATTAATCCTCGATTTACCTTCACCGCCTGGGCTTGGGGGGAGCAGAATATTTATACCGTCAAAATCATCAATCCAGAAGTAGTTTACTTTATCATATCTCAGATCGCGAACAAGTTCCCTTGCCAGTATTTTACCCTGCTGTTCAGAGAGGTTATTGGCAATCTGGTATTTCCTTACTGATTCAATAAGTGAAATGACATTCTCCACCTGGTTCTTTATATTTTTATCATAATCACTGAATATTATATCCTCATTAAGTTTAAGAAGCTGGCTGCTGTTTCTGTTTATGGCAAAGATGCAGATCGATATAATAAACAACAGTACACCTAAGCCTGTACCAAGTGTAAGCATTATAATTTTAAGCCTTAAACTTTTCATATATATCTCCGGAATTGATATTTTCTTTAAAATTAATCCGAATTTAAAAATAATTCAAATTTTATATAAAAAAATATACCATACAAGTTGAACCGTTTCCCATGAAAAACTTGACTATTTAAAGCATCAGATAATAATCTTCTCCACTATAATATGAGGTATTATTATGAAGAAAATTACCGCTGTTTTACTTATTCTGCTTACTTCAGCATCCATCTGTTTCGCCAGAGAAAAGATGCCGGCTGACCTCAAAGCTCTGACAGACAAAATCACAAAAATCTCAGCTGATTACTATAAAGCACTTACAAAAGTCAAAAGCGCTAAAGATCTTGCTGCAGCTATAAACAGGTATGCAGACCAGATGGAAAAACTCACTCCCCAGATACAGGCTATGGATAAAAAATATGCATACATGGCTGAGGAAGATGATGAAAGTGAAGATGACTCTGATGACATGAACGATTATGAGACAGTCCAGAGAGAATGGGCAGAGCAGATGTCCGGCAATGAGCAGAATGCAGATTTCCGGAAATTTGCCCAATACTACAGCGATCCGGCTGTTCAGAAAGCCCTTGCAAAACTTAACAGAGTAATGGAAAACATCGGAGTATCTGAAGATACTGAAGATGCCGATGATAACGGCTACGACGAAGAAACTGAGGAGTAAAAAAGATAAAGCAAAAAGGGCTGTCTTTTCAGACAGCCCCCTGCTCTCTATAATCAGCTGACAAGAACAAGAACATCATTTGTCTGAACCTGGTCCCCCTCTGACACAAGAAGCTCCGAAACAGTTCCTGAAACAGTTGAATTTATCCTGGTCTCCATCTTCATAGATTCAAGGATCAGAATTGTATCACCTGTTTCAACATGATCACCTATATCAGAAATAATTTTAAAAACTTTCCCCGGGAGAGGCGCCTTTATCTCTGTTCCGTCAGGCGTACCTGAAGCCATCTGAACCGGATCATTTACCTTGTCACTCTCCCTGATACTTGTGCTGTAAACCTTTCCGTTAACAATCGTCTTCCCGTGATCAAGTGTTACAGTGTAGTTTTTCCCGTTTACAGAGACTGTATATGAAGAGCCGGTGGAGAGAGTTTTTGAAGCCTTCACTTCCTCTTTCTCATTTTTCCTGACCCCCATCTCACCTTTACCGAGCAGAAAAGCAATACCCTTCTCTTTACATGTTGCGGCAATAAAAATGTTTTCATCAGTTTCAAGAAGCCCGGCTTCTTTAAGAGCGTTGCGCGCCGGGGCCATACCCTTCGCAGGATTTGAGTTATCTATTTCAATGGGAATATTATCAGCAGGAGCCATCCCTAATTTCTCCGCGGAAATTTTGACGATTTCAGGATCCGGCTCAACTGGAGTTTTCCCGTAGTACCCGAGAACCATCTTGCCGTAACCTTCAGCAATTTTCTCCCATGGCCCGAACATCACGTTATTGAAAGCCTGCTGGAAATAGAACTGCGACACAGGGGTTACAGATGTGCCGAAACCTCCGCGCCTTACAACCTCCTCCATTGCCTTGATAATCTGGTTGTATTTGTGCATAAGGTTATTATCGCGGAGCATCTGTGTATTTGCGGTAAGCGCCCCGCCAGGCATTGGACTCCATGGGATAAGGGGATCAACACGCACAGCTTCCGGAGGGAGAAAATATTCCTTCATGCTGTCCTGAAAAAATTCCTCAACTCCCATAACTTTTTCAACATCAACATCCAGATCATATTCACTTCCGCGAAGAGCGTGCCACATGGTAAGTATATCAGGCTGGCATGTACCGCCTGAAACAGGAGCCATGGAGAGATCGATAAAATCAGCACCGGCTTCGATTGCAGCCTTATAGCAGGTGACACCTATACCAGCTGTTTCATGAGTATGAAAATCTATAACAGTCCCCTCAGGGAGCATTTTCCTTGCGAGCTTTATTGTTTCATAGACCTTTGACGGAGCGGATGTTCCTGATGCATCTTTAAAACATACCGAATCATAAGGAATGCCGGCATCAAGAATTGACCTTAGAGTCTTCATGTAAAATTCAGGATCATGCGCCCCTGAACAGCCTGGAGGGAGCTCCATCATGGTAACGCACACCTGATGTTTGAGCCCGGCATCAGCAATGGATTTCCCGCTGAAGATCAGGTTATTTACATCATTAAGCGCATCAAAGTTTCTTATTGTTGTTACTCCATGCTTTTTAAACATCTTCGCGTGAAGGGCGATGATATCAGCGGGCTGGGAATCAAGCCCCACAACATTCACACCCCTTGCAAGTGTCTGGAGGTTAGCGTCAGGCCCGGCAGCTTTCCTGAATGCATCCATAACATCAAATGCGTTTTCACGGCAATAGAAGAAGAGAGACTGGAAACTCGCGCCTCCGCCCGACTCGAAATAAGATAAACCCGCATCACGCGCAGCTTCTACAACAGGGAGGTAATCTTTAGAAAACACCCTTGATCCGTATACAGACTGGAAACCATCCCTGAAGGCTGTACACATAAATTTTATTCTTTTCTTACTCATTTACATTCACCACGTATATTTATTTAATCGAATTTTCCGCATAACTGCATTCCGGCTGACTGAAGGCAGTTATATCCCGGTTTTAAAAGCAATAAGCCCTGTAACCTGTATACGAAAACCTTAATCTCTTATAATACTGTATAATCCGGTACTCACTTCACCAGCAGCGACCAGAGAAAACCTGCCGCTATTGCAGATCCTATAACACCTGCCACATTGGGAGCCATGGCATGCATCAGGAGATGATTATGCGGATCCTCTTTCTGCCCGATTATCTGCACTACCCTTGCCGAATCAGGGACAGCCGAAACACCCGCAGCCCCCACAAGGGGATTTATTTTATCTTTTAAAAAGAGGTTCATAAACTTGGCAAACAGTACACCACCAGCAGTTGCAACCGCAAACGAAGTTGCCCCGAGAACAAATATCAGGATTGACTGCTTAGTAAGAAATGTCTGGGCCTGGGTACTTGCTCCAACTGTCAGTCCGAGGAGTATTGTAACTATATCGATAAGTGCAGTTCTTGCTGTCTGAGCAAGCCTCTCTGTAACAAAACTCTCTTTGAGGAGGTTCCCGAAAAACAGGAGACCCACAAGTGACAGACAACCCGGAACAATAAGTGCAGCCACAATAAATCCTATAATCGGAAAAAGAATCTTCTCACGCCTTGAAACAGCACGGGGGGGCTTCATCCTTATAAGCCTCTCCTTTTTGGTTGTAAGCATATACATAATCGGAGGCTGAATAACAGGCACAAGTGCCATGTATGAATATGCCGCAATTGCAATTGCTCCCAGCAGATGCGGAGCAAGTTTTGCTGTTAGGAATATTGCTGTGGGGCCGTCAGCGCCGCCTATGATTCCTATTGATGCGGCTTCATTCGGTGTAAAATTCAGATAGAGGGCCCCTATCAGAGTAAGAAAAATACCGATCTGCGCTGCCGCACCAAGCAGAACGAGCTTCGGATTGGAGAGCATCGTGGAGAAATCTGTCATTGCCCCTATACCGAGAAAAATAAGAGGGGGGAATATACCCTGGGTAACACCGAAGTATATATAATTTAAAACACTCCCTGTGTCATAAACACCAAGAGGCATACTGGCTATCGAAGGGATATTCCCGACGATCATTCCGAACCCTATTGGGAGAAGAAGAAGCGGTTCGTAATGTTTTATTATAGCAAGAGCAATAAAAATAAGCCCGATGACAATCATAATAAAATTGCCCGGCGTCATCAGATAAAAACCTGTTGTATGGAAGAATTCCAGAAAAAAATTCATTATATTATACCGTTATATCCCTTAGTTTGAAGGTTTAATGTTGTGACAAAGAGCTGCGCTGATTGCCGCGACAACTTCAGTTTCAGAAACTGCTTTAACGCTGTTCTTTGTAAATTCCTCTTCCTGTTCAGGGAAATATCTTTCAATAATCTTCAGGAAATGCGGCAGTGAAGCGATAATGGTGCTGATTAAGGCAAGTGAAAAAAACACAATAAGCATACCTACAACTGTCATGGATAGTCCGTTGGCATTCATTACATTATGCCATCCGTGTCCAAGATCCGATAGAATGTTCATACTCTCCTCCTGGCGATAGGATTTTTTTGCGGGAAGAAAACCCTCTGAAGAGGATTTTTTTATATATGACAATCCATTCCCCGGCGAATAGGGATGTTCAGAGTAGAAAGATAAAGGTAATTCTGTCCGGCAAAAATTAATCAAAATTTTCACACCGGAAAAACTTTGTCAAGAAAGAAGTTTATGTTTATTTATTTTGGATTAGTCAGAAAGAGTTTTTCCCTTTTTTAAACTGAAATTTAACCTGCCTGTAACAATCCGGTAAAAAAGAGCAGTTATCAATGAAATACGTATATTGTCCGAACCCTCCGTTCAGGCACCCCTTACACGGGACAGATTCCTTTCAGGAATTCCCTGATGGCTTCATTAACTTCACCAGGTTTCTCTACAGGTGAAAAATGCCCTGCACCGGGAATTGTAATGAATGCAGATCCCGGAATACGCTCATGCAAAAACCTGCCGTACTTAACAGGTGAAAGCTTATCCTCTTCAGCTGTCAGTATAAGGAGGGGTACTTTAATCCCGCTGAGTCTCTCTGAAACATCAAAGTTGTTGCATGCGGTGAAATCCCCGAATGATATATCCGGCCTGCTTTTTTCCGCATCGGCAATTATATCCCCGAGTTTCGCTTTGTCGCACTTATCTGAAGCGCCCATCACCGGAAGGGACGAAACATAACCGCTGTAGTTATTCTGAATAAGTTCAAATATTGCAGGCATCACCTTAAGCCGCGCGCCGGAATTCACGATTATCCCCGCTTTATATTCAAGCGTCCCGTCAAGAAGAAGCTTCTGCACAATAGCTCCCCCCATACTGAGTCCGCAAACTACAGGGAGTTCTATTCCGGCAGATTCAATAAACTTCTCCACAGCATCAGCATAACCATCCACAGAATCAAATCCGCTGCCGTTATGGTCACCATGGCCGGGGAGGTCAACAGCAATGGAATTGCAGCAGTCAGCGAGCCCCAGCACCTGTTCTTTCCAGAACATCTTTGAGCCTGCTGCTCCGTGTATAAAGATAAGAGAAGGGAGTGACGGGTCGAGAGGCCACCTCCCTGCAATAAACTCTGTGCCGTTTACCTTCATCTTCTGCATAGTATTCCCCTTTTACTGTTTATTCTTTTACCGCCATGTCCTGAGAAGAGCAGTTTCTCTGCCGTCAGACTTACGGGTTAGTCTGTGAAGAAATATACATGTATCGCTGCAGGTGACTGTTTGCATTACTCCTTTTATCAGTATAAACAGGGAACAGTCAAGAGTTTTCATAAATAAAAAGAGGGTCATACCTGACGGAACTATATATATTTAATATTGCAAAGGGAGACATTTAATGAACAGAAAAAAACTTATTACAGTAATTATCTTATTATTCGCCACACAATTAACAGTTTACAGCAATGAAAATCCGGACAAACCTCGAACAATAGACTTTGACAACAGGGTAAAAAAACATTACGGGGATTTCCACATCGATCTCCCGGCTTCATGGGCACCTGACGAAGATGTCAACCTCTCCGCAAAGAACAGAACTCTTTTGTACAACGATGCAAATAAAACAGTGAACATTGAACTGGGCATTAATTATTCCGCAGAAGTTTCACTGGAAGATGTAAACAGGAACATTGAGCTTTACAGGAAAAATATCATTAAAGGTAAAACAAAGCTTCATCTCCTGAGGTCAGATGGTTATGAAGATGCAACACATAGAGCAAAATTCTTTTACCATCTCTTTGAAGATGCAGGGGTATCGGGATTCACAGTGACAGGTATTATTTCATCCAAAAGCAATGATAAGCTTGCAGTTGTTAAACTGACCGTATCGTTCCCCGCAGGGAGCCCCCTTGCCGGCAGGGCAACAGAGTACCTGAAAAAAAGCACAGACATAGTAAAATCCTTCCGTATAGAGGGATTATGAATTCACACAACCAGCACTATGTGTATATCACAGACATTAGTTCCCGTGGGCCCGGTTTTAAGCAGCCCCCCGGTTTTTTCATGATAATGATATGAATCGCTTGCAGCCATAACCTTCTCAGGCTCAAGCCCAAGCTCTTTCCCCTTTCTGAAAAACTCCATGGATGCGAAAGCACCAGCCGCATCTGTGGGCCCGTCGTTACCGTCAGTCCCTGCTGCGAGAAAAAATATCCTGTCAGAGATATGAGGGGTCTTCCTGATGTTATCAATGAAAGATAAAGCCATCTCCTGGCACCTCCCCCCCATTCCATCACCTTTAAGAGTAACAGTTGTCTCTCCTCCTGCTATTATGCATACAGGGAGATCGCAGCTCTCCCTCCATGTACAGGCATCCCTCCCTATGGCGGCAAAAAAATGGGCAATCTCGCGCGCCTCACCAGTAAGCACGGATGTAAGTACCTCGGTTTTGCATCCGAGCCTGCGGGCCTCCTCTGCTGAAGCAAGGAGCGCGTGATGATTTGTCCCTATCAGAATATTCAGCACCCTGCTGAATATATTACTTCCGGGCTTAGGTGTATCAGGAATCCTGCCTTCAACTCCCGCACGGATAATCTTCATCACATTGTCAGGCATTTTATCAGTGAGAGAATACCGCTCGATTATATTAATGGCATCAGTAAATGAAGTACTGTCCGGTACAGTTGCGCCTGAAGCTATTGCATCTAAATTATCACCAACAACATCGGAAAGAATAAGGCTCACGCAGCGGGCAGGGTAGATCATCTCGGCGAACCTCCCCCCTTTAACTCCGGAAAGATGTTTTCGAATACAGTTAATCTCATGTATATCAGCACCGCATGCGAGGAGGAGTTTTGAAACAGCCTGTTTCTCTTCAAGTGATATAGCCATACCACCTTCACCTGAATACGGAGAACTCATTACCGCTGAGCCCCCGCCGGAAACAAGATTAATAACAAGGTCATTCTCCCCCGCTCCTTTCACTAACGAAATAATCTCATTCGCGGCATTGATTGAACCCTGGTCAGGAACAGGGTGCCCTGCCTCCATAAGTTTAATCTTTTTTAGAGTTTCAACATGCCCGTACTTTACAGCAATAATCCCGCTCTCTATTCTGTCCCCAAGGACCTCCTGCAGTCCCAGCGCCATCCTTGCCGAAGCTTTCCCCATACCTGTGACAAGAATACGTTCCACCTTCCCGAGATCAATTGAATGTCTCTCGGTGCCTGTATCTATGGTTAACTCATTGCCTTTAAGCATAAGCTGGTTTTTCATCATCATTAAAGGGTCTACCCGTTTAAGGCCCGCCCTGAAAACAGATTCAAGTATCTCAACTGCTTTTCTGCTGTCCATCACTTCCCCCCGTTCCCTTTTAATCTATTCTCCGCAAGAGCAAGGTTGTGCTTAACAAGCGGGATGTCAGCAAGCTCAAGCGCTTTTCTGAAAAACTCCCTTGCCTGTTCATAATCTTTTATATTATTCATCAGAAGAGTTCCTGCCGCATTCATTGCCATATAACTGGTGTTATCACACCTGACTGCTTTGTTATAACTCCGAAGCGCCTCATCATAATCACCTTTCGAGTAAAAAGCCGCACCCTCCTCGAAATATTTCATCCCCTCCAGTGCCTTTTTATATGACTGAAGTTCGCTGCACTGTTTTATTCTTCTTCTGAGAAATCTCTCTGTACTTTTATCTTTACTGCCGCTCTGAAGAAGAGAGAGAGCTTTGCCGTAGAAACGGCCTGCCATCTCCCTGTTACCGCTTACATAGTAAAGATCGCCCAGTACCCTGTCACGAATCTCTGATTCACCATAAAGATCTATCTCTTTATGAAGGTATTTTTCCGCTTCTGCATGTTTATTAATCGCTATATAAATCACACCGAGATTATGGAGTACCTCCAGGCTCTCAGGCTCAAACCTCTCAAGTCTTTTATACCATTTTTCAGCTTTGTCCGGTTTACCCGCTGTCATAAAATTAAGCGCCAGCCGCCGGTACAGCCATTTCTTCAAATCATTAAGCATTGAGCTCACCTTTGTTATTAAACTTTTTTCTTAAACTAAAATCAATTAATTAAACTCCTCCCCTCTCCATTGAGGAGAGGGGCCGGGGGTGAGATCACAGAAAAAGACTTATTATAAAACAGACAATAAAGGCTACAGTACCCTCAATGGCCGTAGCAGTTGTGTAAATCTTATATGCCGTATTAACAGGCATATTTGAAAACTGCGATACCACCCAGAAGTATGAGTCATTGGCATGCGAAACAACCATTGAACCTGCACCAATTGCAACAACAGTAAGCGCCGGATGGAGACCCAGTGTACTGAGCAGCGGTGCAAGTATTGAGGCTGTTGTAATAATGGCCACAGTAGATGACCCCTGCGCTGTTTTAAGGGCAGCGGAAATTATAAAAGGGAGAAAAATTCCGAGATTCAATCCGCCCATATTCACTTTTATAAACTCCACCATTGGTGACCCCTGGAGAACCTTACCGAAAGCTCCCCCTGCGCCTGTAATGGCAAGAATTATTGCCGCATCCTTGATACCATGCCCCATCCATGTTTCAACAGCAGTACCCAGTTCCTCTTTCTTAACCAGGAGGAGACTCACAAGAACTCCAATCATAAGAGCAGTTACAGGATCTCCAATGAAGTTCAGAAAGATGTAGGTGTTGCTGTCCTTGGCTCCAAAAGGAAGCGTCGGGAAAGAAGCTATAGATTTAAGAAGAATCAGTATTATAGGAAGAGCAAGAGGCAGAAAGGACATAAATGTATTCGGCAGCTTACCGTACTTCTCTATAAGGTGAGTATAGCTCTCCTCAATCTCAGGCTTGATGTCATACTTCTTCCCGATGTAATTAGCCCAGAACCACCCTGCAAGAGCAGAAGGTATTGAAGCGATAAGACCGAAAAGAATTACAGTACCGAGATCAGCATTTAAAAACCCCGCTGCAGCTATAGGACCCGGAGTAGGAGGAACCATTGTATGTGTGGCATACAAACCGGTTGAAAGAGCCACAGCCATTACAGCCATTGACTTACCTGTTTCATTTGAAAGAGCTTTGTTGAGAGGTGTTAGAATTACATATCCTGAGTCACAGAAAACAGGTATTGATGTAATATAACCGGCAATATTCATTGCAAGCGGGGCCTGCTCCTTACCCACAAGGCTGAGAATCGCCCTTGTCATTGAAAGGGCCGCGCCGGTCTTTTCCAGGATATACCCCATGATAGTACCGGCAATAATAACAATACCGATGCTTGACAGGGTACCCCCGAAACCAGCCTTTATTGCAGTGATTACATCCATAGCAGGCATACCGATTGAAAGACCGTATAAGAATGCAACCAGGATGAGAACAACAAAGGCACTTATTTTAGCCCTGCCTGTTGCGAATACAATGAGTATTACAGCAAAAAGCAGAAACAGTAAAGCAATACCGCCTGAAACCATATATTACCTCCATTTTATTCATTCATGCCAAATATATACAAATTCCGCGAAATATTCATGTTAAAATTGAAATTATTCACTTTTTATTATTAAACTTATTGCAGATAAAAATACTTTATTTCCACCACCGCCCCGGTACTCAATAAACAGCCGATATGACAAATAAATTACTTTTACAATAAAAAAATTGACTTTTTGTAACCAGTGGTTACAAATATAACCGGAATATATATTTAAACGCACCCGGAGGCGCCCCATGTCATTCCCTGACAGAAACAACCCTTACAGTTTCAATGAATTCCTTGAATGGAGAGATAAAGTTGATTACTATGCGGATGACCCCTTTATACAGAAAGTTGTAAAACATTACACAGGTAATGCCGCAGCGCAGGTGGACTCCGAAGCACGCGAAGTTTCAAAAAAAGCCTCATACAGGTGGAGGAAGATGGCCGAATCCATGGCATGGCCGGAAAAAAGGCCCTATATGATGCACTACGACGGCCACCACAACAGGATAGACCGTATTGTGAGGCCCCGGGAAACAGAGATCATGGAAAGCGAAATCTTCGGAGAAAAACTTTTTGCCAATGATAAATCCCCCTGGGTAAAACTCATAAAGATGTTTATTATATACCAGAACGGCGAAGCCTGTGTCGCCTGCCCTATAACCTGCACAGAGGGCCTTGTGAAGCTCCTTGAAAAATACTCCGATACACCGGAAACAGCCAGGATACTTAAACACTGCCGTGACGGCATAGAGGGCCACGTTGCAATCGGAGCGCAATACCTCTCCGAAATACAGGGCGGGTCAGATGTGCCATCCAACGTGCTTGAAGCTGTAAATGAAAACGGAACATGGAAATTATACGGCAGCAAATTCTTCTGCTCTGCAACTCATGCTGATTATGTTGTTGTAACAGCAAAGCCCCGCGGCTCGGAGGACGTTGCACTCTTTGTAATGCCATCATGGATGCCCGGGAATAAGGAAAAAGAGATACGAAACGGCTATACAATCGACCGCATCAAGTGGAAGATGGGCACAAGTGAACTCACCACGGGAGAGCTGACATTCAACGGAGCTGTCGCATACCCGGTGGGCCCTCTCAACAGGGGCGTGGCAAATGTTGTGGGTATTGTTCTTACATATTCAAGGCTTACGGTGGGTCTCTCAGCTGCCGCATTTATGACACGCGCGGTGAGAGAGGCAAAAAAGTACAGTGAATTCAGGGATGCCTTCGGTGTAAAGATCGGAATGTTCCCCATGGTTAAAGGGCAGATTGCAGAGGTAGAGAAGTTTTCAAAGCGTACAACAGCAGGAGCTTTCAGGCTCTACCGCGACTTCCTCTCACAGGAGGGGACTGACTCATCAAAGGATACTCCTGAAATGAAAAGAAAGAGGTTTGCAGTGCGGGAGCTTATAATGATGCAGAAGATCACAGCATCCATGGATTCAACTGATGTAATCCGCAAGGCAATGTCGATATTCGGCGGGCACGGGATCATGGAGGATTTCTCCTCACTCCCCCGCCTCTACCGCGACTCCGCAATTAACGAGCTATGGGAAGGCCCTCGCAACGTTCTCCTTACACAGATGCACAGGGACTTACAGAAAGCTTCGGAGTGGTACTCTCCGGAAGACTTTGTTTCAGATATACTTAAAGGGGCAGATGCTGCCGCAGTAAAAGGATTCTCTGACGAACTGAAGTTCATCCTTGCGCATAAAAATCTATTTACTCCTGACGAAGAGACTATCCGTTTATGCGGCCAGTGGGATGATTTTACAAAACGGTTTTTCCATGTGTACCAGGATTTAGCACTCGCGGAAGTGGAAGGATAATTCTATCGATTATATTTATCCTCTTTTTCAGCAAGCAATGGGCTGCAGCCCATTGCTTGCTGAATCCCAGTTCATCATAATGTATTTCAATTCATGCTGCAATCAGATAAAAAATATAACTCATTTTATATACAATCCGGAATTATGCCTATTTTTTTGTTGCATTTATAAAAAAGAGGGTATAAAAATAGAGAGGCTATCTGAAATATAAAGAATAATCCTGTTTTAGGGCTGCATTTTTTACCGGCAGTGGAGCCCCTGCGGGGGCTTTTAAAGGGGCTCCGCCCCTTTACCCCGATAAATAAACATGATTTAAAGAAAACAAAAAAAACATAAGTCTCAACCCCGAAGGGAGCAGCGATTTGCAGTTTAATTCGCTAAAAAAGGGGGAATCAGACGTGGGCTACAAATTCAGAAACAGGTTGAACAGAGTCAACCTCACAGAAAAATTCAAAGCTGAAAAAGCTGAGCTTGAAAAGGAATTCCAGGAGGTACTTGACAGGCAGAAACATCATTCACTCTGCATAATTAATCTTTCAAAAAAATTCGGGGACAGGGCCGTTCTGCACGACAAGGCTTACGGAAGCTGGCAGGAGACCTCATGGAACCAGCTTGCTGAGCAGATGCACGCTGTTGCCGCAGCGCTCCTTGAGTCAGGTATTACAGAGGGTGACAGGGTCGGGATATTTTCAAACAACAGGGCCGAGTGGCATATAGCTGACCTCGGTTCCATGCTCATCAGGGCCATAGATGTGCCGATCTATCCGACAAATTCAACAAAAGAAGCAGAGTATATCGTAAATCACTCGGGACTGAAAGTATTGTTTCTTGCGGGGCAGACACAATACGACAGGGGATACCCGCTTTTAGATAAATGCCCGGGACTTGAAAAGATAGTTGTGTTTCACCGGGATACAAAAATACACAACGATCCCCGGGTCATCATGTGGGGGGATTTCCTTGATATGGGGAGAAAAGCCGGCCACAAAGATAAAATTGAAGATATCAAAACCCGGTGCCACTATGATGACCCATGTACAATAGTATATACATCAGGTACAACAGGGGAACCTAAAGGTGTTGTGCTTACTCACAAGAACTTCATGCACAACGGCTGGTCAATCGGTAAATACACACAGGGTCCATTCAGCCCTGATGACTCAACATTCTCATGGCTCCCGCTGAGCCACGCTCTTGAAAGATCATGGGATTACGGTTTCCTCACATCAGGCTCTCATATCTGGTACTGTGATGACCACACAAAGGTCATGGAGTATATCCAGGAGGCCAACACCACCCACATGTTCAACGCAGCCAGGCTCTTCGAGAAGGTCTATTCAACACTTTTCACCAAAATCAAGGAAGCACCTGAAAAAAAACAGAAGATATTCTTCTGGTCAATAAAGGTCGCAAAGGAAGCCGGAGAGATGGTTCTTGCAGGTAAAGTTCCTCCGCTTTCGCTAAGGTTTAAAAGATCATTAGCAGACAAGCTGGTGCTTCACAAGGTGCGAGATCTTTTTGGTAAAAATATGCACCACGTAGGGAGCGGTGGCTCATCACTCAATCCTGAAATTGAAAAATTCTTCTTCTACTGCGGAATGCTTGTAACCCAGGGATACGGGCTCACTGAAACCGCGCCCGGTATTATATTCAACGGTCACCAGGTTTTCAGGCTCGGCACAGTGGGGGGAGTTGTGCCGCTTTCTGAAATGAGGATTGATCCTGCATCAGGTGAGCTTCAGTTCAGGGGGCCGAACGTATTCAAAGAATATTACAAAAATCCTCAGGCAACAAAAGAGGCATTCACTGAGGACGGATGGTTCAGGTCCGGAGATGTGGGTATAATGGATGATGACGGATTTGTCGCCATTACAGACAGGCTTAAAGATCTCATTATCACAGCCGGAGGTAAAAATGTTGCCCCGCAGAAGATCGAAGTTTTAATGTGCGAGGACCACTATATAGAAAATGTGGCTGTTGCGGGCGAGGGGAAAAAGTATATCACCGCGATAATAGCCCCGGATTTTATTAACCTTGCTGAATGGGCCGCTAAAAACGGAATTGAGTACAGCTCAAACGAGGAGCTTATTGCAAAGCCTGAAGTTACCGCTTTATATAAAGATATAATCGACAGGCGCCAGAAAGATCTGGGCCAGGTTGAGCAGATTAAAAAGTTCACACTTATACCGCAAATTTTCTCACAGGAGGCCGGTGAAGTTACCCCTACACTCAAGATTAAAAGAAAGGTTGTACTGAATAATTACAGGGATCTTGTTGAGGCAATGTACGCTGAATAGACTTATACTATTAATAGCAGAGTATTTGCGATAATACTCTGCTATTAATTCTACAATTAAATTAATTACCCTCACAGTTTGAGTAACACTGCTGCTTTGCCACTTCGCAAGCCGCTTTTTTAGCATCGCTTTTTCCCGCTTTTGTAACACAATCATCATAAGCGGAATCACATCCCGCCTTGCATGCCATTACCTTGGGGTCAATTGACGAACACTGTACCAGCGAGAAAATCATGGCAAATCCAATGAGTATTAAAGATAGCTTTTTCATTAAAACCTCCTGAATGGAAAAAATATAATCAAAATACCGGGGTCTGTCAACAGGGGTTTTTGAAGATTTTTTGCATATTTACCCTGTAATCATGTAATCGCAATGTGCTGAAGCAACCAGTTTATTCTCCCTGTTATAAGCCTCCCCATCCATGTGGACAATCCTTTTACCTTTTGTTTTAACACGGGCAATAATTGTCAGTTCATCGCCGGGGAATACAGGCCTGTGAAAACTGGTGTTTATATGTACCATAGAACTTGCAGGTGTTTTTGTGGCATCATAACATAAGGGCCCGAAAACATTATCAAACGCAGCAGTAATAAACCCGCCCTGCATAGTGCCCGCGGGATTCAGAAAGGATTCAAGCACAGGGAAAGCCACAGTAAGTTCTATTCCCGGCTTGTGACCGACAAGAGTCGCATTCATGACCGTATAGCATGGCGGAGGGTGTGGCAGTTCTATATCTATTCCGCCGTAAGGATTATAGATTTCAGATTTATCTGTTTTATTCATGATTTATACCCCGTATTATATCCAAATACAATTTAAAAAAAAGTATGTTTGTCAATTTAATGCAGTAATTCAAATTATCACAACAGGTATTTTTATAAATTGTGAAAAATCCCGGTTGAATAATAAAAAAAAATGAATTATATTTATTTTAATACATTTAACGGTTATAAGATGAAACATCTCAGGTTACAGACTAAACTTACAGCGTGTATAATGCTTACGAGCGCTGTTCTTATAATACTCTCTTTTTATCTCCTGAATAAAGCGTGGCAGGAAAACCGTAAAGCCGGGAAAATACTGGAGATAAACAACGGAGCCGGATATTTTATAACTGTCATTAAAGACCTCACTTTTGAGCGCGGGAGGACCAATGTTGTCCTGTTATCCGGGGAAACAGTTACTCCTGCTGACAGGGAATTCATCGATGACCGACGTAAATCAGTTGATGCATACATGTCACAGGGTATCAACTGGCTCGAAAAAATAGACAAGCACCTCGCAGATAAAATACATTTTCTTTTTCTGGACTTCATCAGTCTCAGGAAACAGGCTGATATACTGATCAACCGGGAACTGCCGGATATAAATAAAAGTGAAAAGCTTTCTAAAGAGTGGTTCAGGCAGTCCTCAAATCTGATTAAAAAAATTATTGAAGCCCTGTATATTACGGCAAAAAGAGAAAACCTCCACGGAGATTTCGAATACTATTTCAGCTACCTCATAGATTTACTCGAATTCCGTGACACCATAGGGCGCAGCGGCAGTATGATCACTGCATCAATCGCCAGGGGGAAATATATGGCACCAGGTGAATTCAGGGAGTGTATCACATACCTTGCACAGGCGGATTACTTATGGTCGAAGATGGAAGTTACAGCAGCAGCAGTAAATGACCAGGGTATTAACCGCCAGAAGTCTGTCGTGCACCATAATTATTATAAATTATACAGGCCGGAACTTGAAGATATTATAAAAAACAGCAGTACAAAAAATATTCCGGTTCAACAGGCGAAAATGCTTCAGAAACTTTCAGTTACTGCTTTTGATTCAGTTTTCAATTTAAGGGAACAGATAAAAACTGCAATCCTTACAAATATAAAAACTCAGAAACAGAACTCCATGATATACCTTGCCCTTTCAACAGTACAGTTTATCTTTGGAGTCTCAGTAATCTCATTTACAATACTCTATTTCCGCAAAAATCTTTTTATACCACTTACAAATATTACTGAGGCCATTGAAAAAATTCGTGAAGGTGAAAACGCGCCTGACCTTTCGAATGAAATCACCAGGCCGGACGAGATAGGACTCCTTGCTGAAGGTGTAAAGATGCTTCAGATCAGCATGCATGAGGAGAGGGAACTGCGTATACTTACAGAGGAGATGGCTTTAACGGACAATCTGACAGGCCTGAACAACCGTCATTATCTCGAAAAAATAATAAAAAGCATACTGACAAAATCGGACCGATATGATGAGAAAGTATCCCTTGTGATATTTGACCTTGACCACTTTAAGCAGGTAAATGACACCATGGGGCATCCTGCCGGCGATGCCGTGCTGAAGCAGACTGCAAATATAGCCAGAAGCCTAATCCGTAATTCAGACATTCTTATAAGATTCGGAGGTGAAGAATTTCTAATCTTAATGCCGCACACAAGCTCCGAAGGAGCTGTTTTGGTAT
>ERZ795057.1468-NODE-1468-length-20169-cov-23.129959_pt1 | contig 20169 bp, 16 predicted proteins | sample MGYA00375141_ERZ795057 | MGnify/ENA primary metagenome ERZ795057 (study PRJEB30186, sample SAMN05720163) | activated sludge metagenome | isolation source: Anaerobic digester | place: Hong Kong | collected 2015-01-26 ... | reverse complement strand
TTCGAACGAAGTGAGGAATCAATTTTTTGATACAGCTTTACATGACATAATTTAAAACAAAATTTAATCAGTTTCTAAGATTGCCCAAGGGAGAAAGGGAAAGGGAAACATCATTTTATATAATGGGTTTTTCGTTCCTACTGCTAACGAAACAATCCTTGATATTAAAAATGAAGGAGAATAGAACAACAACTTTTTTGCTTCTTGAAAGCAATTAATGTTTTGCAACCTCATTTTTTTCAGCTAGTTTTACATATCAAAATTTTGTTTTACTCTTGCGAAATATCGCAGCTTTAACTTGTTTTTGTGAATACTTTACTCAAGCATCTCTGTCTTTTAGTACTAATTCTCTTCCCTTTTCAAAGTTTAGAGGCAAGTCAAAATACAAAAAATGAAAATTTGGCGGATAGCATTCGCCACGAGCTTAGCAAATCAAATATTGATACTGCTTCGTTTAACCAACTTCTTTTCTCGATTCGAAAAAACCGAAAACAACTTAACGAACAGTACAAGCCTCTTCTAATCTATTACATAGAACAAACTAAAAAACAGGAGTATAAGCAGGGACAAATGCAAGCATTGGACAGGCTTGGACTGCAGGAGCGTTACGAAGAGAATTACGAAAAGGCCATTGAATACCACCAGCAATCAATGGAGCTTGCCACTGAGCTGAAGGACAGCATGCAGCTAACCTATAACTTCAACAACATTGCTCAGGCTTACCGTAAGCGCGATTTAAATGCGTTAGCTATTAGGTATTTTCACAAGGCGCTAAGAATTCAAGAGCAGATAGGCGACACCAGAGGGACATACTTTACACAAAACACGTTGGGCGCAACCTACCTGGCTCAGGAAGATTACGATAAAGCGAAGTACTACCTGCTTCTATCGCTTAATCAAGCCATTAAACACAACGACAAGCGAACAATTTCATACAACTACGGCTCGCTGGGTGAAGTTTACCTGGAACTGAACCAGGTTGACTCCGCTCTACACTATTTTGAACTGGGAAAAACGATAAAGAACGAATTAAATCTGGACAAAGGCCTTGCGGTTTCCGACCACCTAATAGGACAGGCGCTTTATGCAAAGAAGGATTTTAGTAACGCAGAAAAATCGTTCAGGCAAGCATTACAAATGCATATAAAATATAAGAACGAACGTTACCAAGCGCTGTGCCTTGCCTACCTAGGAAAAATTGAGCTTGCTTTGGGCAACCTCGATAGCGCTGAAGAATACTTAAAAAAAGCAAAAACAATTGCCCATAAAAAGCACTCAATTGAAAACCTTGTAACAATAGAGGATGCCTTATTTCAACTTTACAAGCAAAAAGGAATGCATGGCAAAGCATACAACGCGCTAAACAGCTACCATGCATACCGTGATAGTATACTGCAAGTTAAAGCACAACGAAACATTCAATCGTTGGATGTTGAATACCAAACACAACAGCGTGAGCAAGAAATTGAAATGCTATCAAAGGATAATTTTATTAAGAATCAGCGCATAAGGCTAGGTTTAGTTCTTTTAGTTTTGCTCTCATTTACTTTGTTTTTAGGTGTAGCACTGTATTTACAACGTCGCAGAAACTCCAAAATGGTTGAGGCCAATTTGCAGCATAAACTCTCACGCTCGCAAATGAATCCACATTTTGTATCCAATGCCATGTCGAGCATCCAAAGTTTTATGTACAAAAATAATCCAGATGAAGCAGCCAAATATCTTGGGAAATTTGCGAACCTGAACCGTGCTGTACTTGAACATTCGCTTGTTGATAGCATTCCACTTGAAGAGGAGGTTGCCATGCTTTCAAGCTATCTCGAATTTGAGCAGCTAAGGTTTAACAATGCGTTTTTTTTCACAGTTAACATTGACGAGGAGCTGGATACCGAAATAATTTGTATACCACCGCTATTCATTCAACCTTTTGTTGAAAACGCTGTTAAACATGGTGTTAAAGATTTGAAAGGGAATGGCAGAATTGAGGTTTCCTTCACTGATTGCAACGAGTTCCTAAAGGTTGAAGTAACCGACAATGGCTCGGGCTATGTGCCAAACAAAAACAGTGAACTGAACGAACACCATTCTAGGTCAACAGAAATTGTAAATAAAAGGCTTGCTTTGCTACGAGCAAAATATAAAAATTTACCTAACATAACAATAACTGGAAGTGGCATAAATATTGAAGAAGGAACTTGCGTTACAATATACTTACCAATACTATCATGCTAAACACAGAACATAGTATAAAAGCAGTAATAATCGACGATCAGGAGGATATTCGGGAAATTAACCGAAATCTTCTAACCCAAAATTTCCCCGACATTGAAGTAGTTGGCGAAGCCGATGGTGTTGAAAGTGGAATTGAACTGCTCACGCAAACCCAACCAGACCTTGTGCTTCTCGATATTGAGATTAAGGGTGGGACCGGATTCAATATTCTTCAGAAAGTTCGGCCATACAACTTCATGGTAATTTTCATTACCGCCTTCAACGAATTTGCCATTAAGGCCATTAAGTTCAGCGCAATTGACTATATTCTCAAACCCATTAACGAAACCGAGTTCTGTGCTGCAATTGAAAACGCCATAACAACATACGAGAGGAATAAGGTTGCCATGCAGGTTGAAAACTTGCTCAATATTGTTGAGGACAAAGGCAAAAACCGCAAAATTGTGCTTCGCACCATGGAGTCAATCTTCCTGGTTGATTTACACGATATTCTCTACTGCGAAAGCGATAATAGCTACACAACCTTTTTTCTGAACGATGGTAAGGAAATAATTGTATCGAAAGGAATTAAGGAGTACGAGCAAATGCTTTCACCTTTCCGCTTTTTCCGCCCGCACCAACGCTATATTGTAAACTTAAACCATGTGGAGCGAATCGATAAAAACGATGGCGGTTCAATTATTCTCAAAAGCAAGGCGTCAATACCAATTTCTCATCGCCGCAGGCAAGCATTAATGGATTTTTTAAAAGGGTAACACTTTCAAACGCAATCCATACGCTTTCAAATACTCAGGGTTAGATACTAACTGTTTTCATTTCTTTTGTAGGAAATATATTCACAAACAAATAAACCTACAATGAATATGAAACTTAAAGCATTCTACGCCGCAATTGCAATTGCAACTATTTTAGGAGTAACTAGCTGCGATCCGTTTGATAATGGAGGTGTTACAATTGAAATAACTGAAAACATCTCAGAATCGGTTACTTGGGAAACTGGAAACACCTACATAATTGATGGAACAATTCGAATTAGTAGCAACGTTACCATTGAACCGGGTACACGAATTGAGTTCAAGGAGGGTGCTGCCCTCGAATTTGCCTACTGGGACGATGAGTATGTTACCGTAACAGCAATTGGAACCGAAGAAAAGCCAATAATCTTCACATCGGCAAGTTCTTCCCCCGAAGCTGGTGACTACGATGGGCTTAACTTCTACTCAGGCGCAAATAACTGCGTTTTTGAGCATTGTACTTTCGAGTACGGAGGGAAAGATGAATACTACGGAACCATTCACATTGAGGAAACGAACGTTAAATTCACAAACTGCCAATTCCGATTCCTAAAAAACACGGCTATTGTTCTTGAACAGGAAGGTTCGTTCACTCAATTCACTGAAAATACCTTCAGCAACATTGATAAACATGCCATTAGCATTAGGGCGAACTACGCACACACCATTGGTGAAAATAACGATTTTGGCGTTTCAGCAAACTACGGAATTCTAATTTCGAATGATGAGCATATGGACGTAGCAGGCAGCTACACCTGGCTTGCCCATAACGCCCCATACATAATTGAAGGCAACCTGCGAATTGGAGCCGAGGGCTCAGGCGTTAACCTAACCATTGCACCCGGTTCAATACTAAAATTTGCAATGGATAAAACGATAGAGCTGGCATACTGGGACGACGATTACGCCAAGCTAATTGCCAAAGGAACAGCCGAGGAGCCCATTCTTTTCACCTCAAACAGCACCGCTCCTGCCCCGGGCGATTACAACGGAATTTACTTCTACTCCGGAGCACGAAACTGCGAGTTTGAATACGCTACTTTTGAGTACGGCGGACACGACGAGTACGAGGGTGCCATAACCATTGAAGAAACTAGCGTAAAATTCGAGAACTGCACGTTCAGCAACATTAAGAACACCGCTATTAAGCTTAAAAAAGATGGAAAATTCTCGCAGTTCACAGGTAATACTTTTACCAATATTGAAAAGTACCCAATTGATATTCGTGCAAATAATGTTCATACAATTGGTGCTAGTAATGCATTCAATTTTTCGGGCAATTATGGCATACTTGTGAATAACGACGAGCATTTAAACGCTGAAGGCGTTTACACATGGCTAAATCACGATGCACCCTATATTATTGAAGGCAGCCTTCGTATTGGCTCAGAAGGTAGCGGAGTTAACCTTACCATTGAACCTGGAACCACGCTCAGATTTATGACTGACGCTGGCTTTGAGGTTTCGTATTGGGACGATAACTACGCCAAAGTAATCGCAGAAGGAACTGCTGAAGAACCCATTATTTTTACATCAAACAACCCATCGCCAAACAAAGGCGATTGGAGTGGGCTATACTTCTATAGTGGTGTAACAGGCTGCTCCTTTAAGCACTGTGAAATTCTATACGCCGGCTCAAACACCTACCTGGGAGCCTTCATGCTCGAGGATAGCGGAGACAATACCATTACATTAGCAAACTCACGTATTGCTTACTCGAATAGCCATGCAATTACTGTTGATTCCGATTCATCGGTTGACTACAGCACGGTTACTTTCGATAACAATAACGGCGAAAATTATCATGAACGCTAATTTTCTTGAGAGTTGGTGTAGAAAACCTGAAATTCTACACCAACTTTTTTATTTCCACAAAGCACATATGCCTATAAATCAATATATTTATAAAAGGAAAAGATAATAAAACAATAGGTATTCTCAATTATTTTATTATCTTTAGAAATTGAATTTTAAAACAAAACGCCCATGAGCACAACAATTATTATCATTGTAGCAGCAGTTCTTCTCCTGCTTATCATTATTGGCATGTACAACAGCCTTATTCGCAAGCGCAACGAGGTTGATAACGCCTTTGGCGGAATGGATGTGCAGCTAAAAAAACGCTACGACCTAATCCCCAACCTTGTGGCAACCGTACAGCAGTACGCCAGTCACGAAAAGGAGCTGCTCGAAAAGGTTACACAGCTGCGAGCTAAAGTAACCGACAAGCAGATGACAGCCGACGAGAAAGTAGAACTCGACAATCAGATTTCCGGCGCAATGCACGGTATAATGGTTGCGGTGGAGAATTACCCCGACCTCAAAGCCAGCGAAAACTTTATGAATTTGCAGCGTACACTCAACGAAGTTGAATCGCAAATTTCGGCTGCTCGCCGAACCTATAATGCTGTAATTACCGACTACAACAATGCCATTCAGGTATTTCCAAAGAGCATTATTGCCAGCATGATGGGAATGAAGCGCAAGGAGGTATTCGTAATTCCAGAAACCGAAAGGCAAAACGTGAACGTAAAGAACCTATTCAACTAGAAAGGTTTCAAAAAACACAACCCCCTAATGCTACGCAAACAGTCGTAGCATTAGTTTTTGTAAGGCAGTTAGAACCCTAAAAAAACATTATTATGATAGAACGAAGCCAACTCGAGAACCTTTACAACACCCAGCTAAAAAGCAAGCTACATGGTTTGGAAGGTTTACGAAAAAAAGTAAAAAGAGGACAAATATTTGGTGTGTCGTTGCTTATTCTAGCATTTATACTTTTTGGCAGGGTAAGCGTTGCTCTCGAAAATCACAGCGAAGCACTTCCCTTTTTAGCAGTTTCGCCAGTTGCAATATTTGGAGTAATTGTGTTGGTTAGAACGTACAAAAAGAGGATGAGTTACCGCGAAAAATTTAAAAACGAAGTGGTTCGCGAAATAGTGAATGTTATCGACCCCGATTGGAAATACGAGCCTAACCAATGCATTTCAAACTCTGAGTATCGAAGCAGCGACCTTTTCCGACAATCGGTTGACAGGTACAGGGGCGATGACTTAATTTGTGGGAAAATTGATAAGACCGACTTCAGATGCTCCGAGCTACATACAGAGTATAAAACGGTAACCACCGACAAAGATGGCCGACGCAAGGAAACGTGGCACACAATTTTCAAGGGGCTTTTCTTCCATGCCGATTTCAACAAGGAAATTAAGGGAAAAACATACATTGAACCCGACACAGCCGAACGGCTTTTCGGAAAGTTCGGTCAAAAACTTCAGACTAGCTCTAAAGGAAAACTGGTTAAATTGGAGAACCCCGAGTTTGAAAAGATTTTTGCCGTTTTTGGTACCGACCAAACCGAAGCACGCTACATACTCACTCCTACCATAATGGAAGCCCTGGTTAACATTTATAAAATGTACAAACGCAGGATGCACATTTCGTTCATTGGCTCAAGAGTTTACATTGCCATGAGTTTTACCAAGAATTTATTCGAACCAAAAATTTTCTCATCGGGCGTAAATTTTAAGGAAATTGAGTTTATGTACAACCTGTTTATGGTGAACCAAACCATTATTCAGGAGCTAAACCTCAATACCAGAATTTGGACGAAGGAGTAGATTGGTTGATTAATCGATAAGATGGAACGCTGACCTGCCTGTCGTCAGACAGGGCAGACAGGTTCAACGGAACAGTCTGATTTACGCAGATTTTATAAGATAATTTAAACATTGAGTTTCGAAATCTTCGATGACCAGCGGGCAGGGAGTTCGGAACTCTTTCAATAAAAAAACTCTCCTCAACGCTTTCAAATAAAAATGAATCGTTCTCAAATTATTCGTCTCTAAAAATTGTGGGCTAATTACCTTTACATCAAACTTAGCACCCAAAAACATGACAAATAAACTAAAAATTGCAATTATCGTTTTAGGCTTTATTGCAGGAGTCGGGTATATTGTTTGGCAAGGCCAATACATTTCCTTTTCGAATGGTGGTGGATCATCGCCCGAAAAAGCATCGACCTTAAAATTTGAAAGAAAAATTAAAGGCACCATAAGAGATGGTAATTCCCCACACTGGTTTAAGGTTGAAGTGCCGCAAGGCAAAACTCTTTACATAAGCGGTTTTGAAATTGAGGATGGCTTTTTAAAAGTTGATGGCCGAGTATACAACCTTGATGCCCAAATTATTTTAAAAAGTGCTGATGCCAATTTTCAGGAACTACAGTTTACAAACATTACCGAGGAAACTGAGTTTTTTCTTTGGTTAGGGGTACCTGAAGGCAAAACCCAAAAAAAGTATATCCTGTTTGCTAATATTGTTGATGAGCCAGCTGTAAGGCCAACAAACTAATCCTATCAACCCTACTCAACTTATCAAGATTATGAACACCAAGTACAACCAACTTTTTGAGCAAGCTCTGGAGCTAAAAACCTCTACTCTAACACAAAACCTGCAATCGGACGAAAACAACACCCTGACACCCCTTGAGAACATTCGAACCTACTTCGATTCAACAATAAAACCACAGTTCGAGAAGTTGGAATCTGTGCGCAAGCGCATTTCTCGCAGAAAGAAACTCGTATCGTTTGGTGTATTAGTGGTTCTTGGAACCATTATCCTTACAGTTTTAGTTTTAGGATTTCTCTCGGGCGATATTGAGGCTTGGCTCGATGAGAATATTTTTATAGTGATTGGTATAACGCTTCCAACACTAATGATTTTTGGGGTAACAACCATTTTTGCCAGTCGAAGTATTCGCGAACCCTTTGATAAGTTCCGCGAGGTGTACAAAGAAATTGTTGTTCAACCCGTTTTCAAAATGCTAAACACCAGCTGGAATTACAACCCCAAGGGCACAATAAGTATGGATGCTGTTAACAACAGCTACATTTTTGGTCCTATTGTCGATATTTCATGCGACGACTACATTTCGGGTAAGATTGGCAAAACCGATTTCGAGTGCTGCGATTTAGTTACCTACGGAAAAGCATACAATGAGCATAATGAGGAGATTAAGCGCGAGAGCTTCCGAGGCTTCTTCCTACACGCCGATTTCAACAAGAAACTTAACGGCACCGTTTTGGTTAAACCCGCCCAGAAAGTGCTCCTCGATTTAGGGAGCCCCCGCGTAAAAATGGAGAACCCAGAGTTTGATAAGAAGTTTGAGGTTTTCACAAATATGCACAATGTTTTAAATGCCGTAGGTGGTGGTTCAATTTCCGATATTATGCAAGCCGCCCGCGGTATGAGTTCCAACGAGAACCACATTGAAGCACGTTACGTGCTAACCCCCAGAATGATGGAAGCAATTCTAAATATTGAGAAAGCCATTGGCTACCGGCCAGTTATCTCATTCACTGAGAATAGGGTAAACTTTGGTTTCCTTACCGGTAAGGAACTGTTTGAGGCCAACATTAATAAGCCCATTAGCTTTAAGGACATTGAAGAGATTTACAGTCTATTTACTCTAGTAGAGGTAATTATAAATGAAATGGACTTGAATACAAGAATTTGGACAAAAGAATAAATGAATAGAAACTAAATTTTTCAACTAACAAACTACAACTATGAGAAAACTAATGATTATTGCATCCGCACTTATTATGCTTGCATCATGCGGAAACGCCCCAAAAGAGATTAAAATTCACGAACTTGAGGACAGAGACGGAATTGCTTACGTAGCAAAAGCCGATAAACCATTTACAGGTTCTGCATACGCCTACTTCCCCGATGGTAAAACAGTATTTGCAAAATCCGATTTTGTTGATGGAAAGCAACACGGAGAGTACATCGAGTATTATCAGAACGGAACAGTAAACTACAAGTACTGCTTTAAAAACGGGGTTGAAGATGGCGAGTGGATATGGAACAACGAAGAAGGTCAACTTCTAAAGAAAGAGAACTACAAAGATGGCCAGCTGAACGGCGAATGGATTACCTATTATGATAACGGTCAAATCCGAGTAAAAGGCCAGTTCGAAAACGGACAAGAGGTTGGCGAATGGTTTGCTTACGATGAGCAGGGAAACCCAACTGAACGATAAGACATACGATTTCAAACGCATTTCTTACACTTTCAAAACTCACTCGTATCGGGTGAGTTTTTTTGTGTTGCTTTACTTCATAAACAATTTGTACATAAATGTAATGATGTAAACCTTTTAAAATTAACAAAATGAAAACAGTAAAAAATCTGGTTCTGCTTTTTATAGTTGCACTTTCTGTTCATAGTTGTAAGGTGTCGGATTTAACCAGCAGCAAACTTGTTAACAAAACTGCCAACAAAGTTGCAACCAAAGCAATTTATGGTAACTACAGCTGGGCAAGCGATAATTTGAATGTAACCACTTTCCGCAATGGCGACCCTATAACCGAAGCCAAAACCGACGAGGAGTGGGTGCAGGCAGCACAAGAGGGAAAACCTGCGTGGTGCTACCTAAACAACGACCCTGCCAACGGCAAAAAGTACGGTATACTTTACAACTGGTTTGCAGTTAGTGACTCTCGCGGCTTGGCTCCCGAGGGATACCGAATTCCTACCAACAGCGATTTTGAGAAGTTGATTGAGAGCACCGGAGTTTCGGCTGCAAACCATCGGAAAAAGGAGTTGGTTAAAGGAGGGAAAACTGGTTTTAACTCAAAGTTAGGTGGCTACAGAGGTGAAGACGGCTACTTCCATAAAGATGGAAAAGAAACACGTTACTGGGCATCAAATAAGAATAAAACAAACCCTACCCGAGCTCACGCCTTATACATTGGAGGGAAATATGATATGAGCGATGCTGGCGACTTCCGTTTAGCCAGTGGGTTTTACGTACGCTGTTTAAAGGAATAATTATTGGGCAAGAAATAACATAAATGCAGCCTAGTATATTGAACTTGAATCTTTGTTTACATGCAATTATTAAGCATTTTAGGATTGTCCTATTACAATCCATCATTAGTGAAACTAAATACTAGCAATATTTTAACAAGTTTTAGGATTAAATGAAAATGAGTTGATTTGGGATGAAAAGGGCTGTCCAAAATGGCAGCCTCTTTTTTTATAATGCAATTGGTTTATTTTAGTAGATAGCGAACTTCGAAGAAATTCCTCCTAAAACCTTCACGGTTACTTTCACCGTAACTGATGACATGGAATCAACAGCCATCGAAGGAGTTTCAATCACAATCAACGAGCAAACGCTAACAACCAACGAAAGCGGTGTTGCAACCATCGAACTGGAGAATGGTGTTTACACCTACTCGGTTTCAGCATCAAACTACGTTACCTACGATGGTTCTGTTACGGTGGATGATGCAGATGTTAGCGAGGATGTTAGCTTAGTTCACGTTGGACTTGATGAAAATTCGCTAACAAATATCTCTGTGTTCCCCAATCCATTCTCTAACGAGATTAATATTGCAAATGCAGTAAATGCTAACAGAGTTATTGTTTGTAATATTATTGGAGAAGTTGTGATGAATGTTGAACTTAATCAATCTGCAAATATTAGGCTGGAAACCAGCCAGCTGAATTCCGGAATATATATGGTTACTATTCTGGCTTACGATGGCAGCCGAATTGTTAAGAAGATGATTAGAAGGTAAGGTTAATAAGCTTTCAAAATTAAGGCATAAAAAAGCATGGTTGTTTCGACAAGCTCAACAACCATGCTTTTTATATTTAACAATAAAATTATTCCTTTGGTAAAAACTGGAAGAAAGTATCGCCACGCAAGCCAAGCCGTAATGCTTCAAGCGAAATAACTTCGGTTGGCGCAATGTTTCCAAGGTTTACGTTTGCGCCCAGCAATTTAATGAACCATGCCTGCTGACTTTTTATGGGAGCCTCCCAAATAACGTTCTCAATTTTTACGTTGTGGGTTATGCCGTCAATCAACTCGGTATTGGCTGAGTGGTCGCTCTTGTAAATTCCAATAGTTCCGCTCTCGCGGGCCTCTGCAATCACTTTCCACGATCCGGCTTCAAGTTCCGTTTTCATCATGGCAATCCACCTCTCGTTTGGAATTTCAACATCTGCCAACTTCGAGCCTACCTCGGAAATTACGGTTAGCTGATTTGATAACTCCTGTATGTAATTACATTTTTCAGCATGATCAATGGACAATGTTCCATCCGATATTTCTGCTAAATCGAGCTTGTACTCATCGAGCAGTTTCCTAAACTGGTCAAACATTCCTCGAGCGAGGAAAGCCTCAAACAGCGTTCCTCCAAAATACGGACGAATTTTTGCCTGCTGGTAAATGGCAATCTTCTCCTTCAGCGGTTTTGTTATTGCCGAAGTTCCGAACCCAAACTTCACAAAATCAATATATTCGCCGGCAATGCTAACCATATCCTCGGCCTCACGGACACTTAAACCTTTGTCCATAACCATGGTTAACCCGTGGTTACGTGGCTTACTTTCCCTTTCGGGAATAAAAGGTAAATTAAAGTATGACATAAAGGATTTCTTTAAAGTTTTCAATTACTATTTACACACCAAAAGTAACACATTTGGTGTTACCCAAGAAATTGGAGTAAGAATGCTTTGGAAATTTCTATAATCTATCTATAAAGTACTAACTTTTTGCAAGAAATCGATGTCCTTTTCGGCAGTCACTATCGACAAAAAATCAGTTACCGATAATGGATCAATCATTTTCGCCATACGGAGGGTATCGAGAGCTTCTGTCGGTTTGTTCGATTTGTAAAGAGCCGCTGCGCGAATAACTTTAAGCATGGGAATATCGGGAAATTTAAGGGCAATCCGGTTGTAAAAAAGTTCCACATCATCCAGGCGATTCTGATACAGCAGAATTTCTGCAATACCAAGGTAAGCATCAGGCTCTTCAGGATTAAGAGAGATTGCCTGATGATAGGCATCAATGGCTTCATCGGCATTGTTCAACTCGTACTTCACTTTAGCGAAACCAAGCCAAAAATCGTAATTATCAGGATCAAGGGCTCTCGCCTTGTTAATTAAATCGAGCGCCATGTTGTACTGTTTGGTTTCGAGCATGACCACTCCAATACCGTAGTATGCTTCAGCGGTAGCAGGATTTAAACTTATACTTTTACGATAGGCTTTCAGAGCGTTATCGTAATCCTTCATTTTTTCGTAGCACTCCCCAATTGAGCAGTAAATCTTGGGATTTTCGGGCTCTAGTTTTGTTAGCTCTTTGAAACAGCTAACCGCAGCAATATAACTTTCGTTGTTTGCTAGTGTATTTGCTTTGTTAAAGTATGCAGAACTATTGTTAGGATCAACTGCTATGGCAAAATCGAATGCCTCGATGGCTTTTTCAAGATTGTCCTTGTATGTGTATAGTATCCCCAAATTATACCAAACATTCGAAGAAAACGGGTTAATATCGAGATACTTGTTATAAAAAAGCTCTGCATTATCTAAATCGTCAATCTGCTCGTATCCGTAGGCTAAATCAAAAATTATATTTAACGATTCGGGACTCATCTCGAAAGCCATACCCAGGTACCTTAATGCTTCGTGGTAATTTTCGCTGTACTGGTACAAACCGGCAATGCGATAGTATAAGCCAGACTTATCTGTCGGGGTTAAATCAATTGCTTTGCTAAAGTATTTTTTTGCTGCATCAGCATTCATCATCTCAAGCGAAGTTTGACCTAGCAAAAGGTAAATTTCACCATTTGAGGAATCAAACTTTACAAGTTGCTTCAATAAATCGAGTGCCTCCGAGAACTTTTTCCCCATAATAAGAACTTCGGCTTTGCGAACCTGTACTTCAACTGAATTTGGGTATATATTCAAGGCTGCACCAACTGCCTCTTGTGCCTTCTTGTAGTCGTCAGCGTTTATGTAATAATCAATTACACTTTCAAAATCTACAATATCTAAGAACAAACTTTTCCTGCTACGCAACGAATCCTCAAACTTACGGACTGCTTCCATAGCCTCCTCATCCCCATAAAAAAAATCGCTTTCTTCCCTCATATAAAATGAAATTACAGCGCAAACATAACACAATTATTGCGTTTTTAGGTAAAACGGTATTGTGTTATTATTAACAACTGTGTTTAAATATCAACAAAAATTGGGAATTACCTAAAAATCGCTATCTCTGTCCTTGAAGTACTTCATAAATTGAACCCTTTCAAAAGCAGCAGGGTTATACGATTTTTCCTGGCTCATTTTGCCCCTAAACTCGTCAATGGTTTTGTAGCCCATTTCCTGCATCCAATCCTCAAGAACGGAAAGCATGGATTTTACATAACCCAAACCATTACGGTAAAGAGCCGAACAAACCTGAACGGCCTTTGCTCCTGCTAAGAGTTGCTTAACCACCGCTTCGCCAGTATGAACGCCTGTTGAAGCCGCCAAATCTTTGCTAACCCTTCCCGACATCAATGCAATCCAACGCAACGAGAAGCCCAAATCGGACGAAGTGCTCAAAACATGCGATGCATTATAATCGAAGGTATAAATGTCGAAATCGGGATTGTACGAACGGTTAAATAGCACAATGGCGCTTGCCCTGGTTTCGCTTAACTTTTTAATGAACCGAGCAAGCGAAGAATTGTAACTGCCAATTTTAATGGCAATTGGCAACTTTGTGTTTTCGGCCACGGAACTAATTATATCGAAGTAAAGCTTTTCATTCTCGGTTTCGGTTCGGTTCATATCCGAGGGTAGAGCAAAAATATTTAGCTCAACACCATCGGCGCCAGCCTCCTCAGCCTTACTGGCGAATGATGGCCACCCGTCGGCGGTAACGCAGTTTATGCTTGCAATAATTGGTACGTTCACCTGTTTTTTTGCATCGCTAATAAGCTTAAGGTAGCTCGAAACCGGGTCGGTCATCTCATCGAAATCAAAATACTCCATGGTTTCCGGGTAAATAAAACCCGTAGCATGCATTTTATTTAAGTTATCATGCGTATCGGCAATTATTTCTTCCTCAAATATCGATTTAACAACAATGGCTCCAACACCTGCCTCTTCGAGAGCAAGAATACTTTTGAGAGAACCGGTTAAACCTGAACTTGATGCAATTATAGGATTCTTAAGGGTTAATCCCATGTAGTTGGTGGTTAGATTTGCCATGGTTTTCAGCTTTAAATGAGTATGAGATTTTATTATCAACTAAATTAACTCAAAATATGGGTGAGTTCAAGTAGTTAACAATTAAATTTGAAAAAAGTTGTAACAAAAACCCAGCAGCTAGATATCGAGATTTGTCATCTCACCAGTTATCTTAAAATCGAAACTTGGGTACTCGAAAATTGGGAAACGGGGTTCAGTTTCGCCTATGGAGTATCCCCAAACGCTGGAGTATTCCTTCCTGTCCTCGCCCATCTCTTCGAGCTGGTGTAGGTATTCGCCAATGGGTTTCGATTCGATAATTACCACCTTCCCCATTTTGTTAATTATTGGGCTATGCCAGCGGGTGTGGTCGTGGTCGAACTCCAGTATTCGTCTTCCCCAACGAGTTATTCCAATGGTTCTGAAGGTTAAACTTTTTCCAACTCCCGGAAGGTTTATTACATTCCTGTCGGTTGCGAGGAACGGAATATCGGTTTTTTCTCTTAAAGTCTTCAACTTCTCAACAACCGTGCTGGCATCGAGGGTGTAACCCTTAATCTCCTCAAGGTACTCGTCGGGGGTGGCACCGAACTTTTTCTCTTCAATCTCTTCCTGCACGGCACGTGCATTGGTGGCGTAGTTAAACGTATTCTCCTGAAAACCTTTCACCGAGAATGTGTAGTATGTTATTACTCCTATATCGTTCAACACTTTACGTAACTTCGCCGTGTGCCCACGGCGTGATGCCGCTGAAGTGAACACCAGCTGATTGGTAACAATCCATCCAGCGCTAATTAACCGCTCAACGGCCTGCTTCGATTCGGGAGTAATCTCCATAGGCGACTCAAAGTGGGTTTGAATTACGAACTGCTTTATTCCAATCGCTGAGGCTTTCTTACGAAAATCGGACAGAACCTTAACCAGCTCTGGGTTTACTCGTTGCGGTAGGTAAGCTGGTAGTCGGGTTCCCAACCGTATCCGAACAATCTCTGCATACTTTTCACCATCCTTTCTGTGCTCGTTGGCATATCGTTTTCGAATGGCCATTTCGTAAACCTTATCGAGAATATTCTGCAGAGTTTTTGTTCGGCTCATAAGCGCATCGCCACCGGTAATTAGGATATCACGAAGCTGTGTATCGTTCTCCCAGTAGTCGAGCAGCCTCTGCAGTTTTTCTTCCCAGGTCTCCTTTGGCTTCAGCTTATCGAGGTTGAAGTTCAGGTTTCCTCGCTGAAAATCGTACATTCGCTGACACGAAACGCAGAGTCCGCCGCAGGCTCGACCCATTGTATCGGGGATAAGAATGGCAACCTCGGGATAGCGCCTGTGCACACAACGCGCCGATGGTAGCAACCAACCGGCAGCGTTGGGTTTTCCTGCTTCAACCTTGTCCTCCTTCTCCCAAGCGGTTATATTCCCAAAGTGATCGATAAGAGGCTTGCTATAAATAACATAATGGCGAATAGCCAAATCGGTTCCTACCGAAAAATCATCAATTTTTGTATTGAGAAGTGAAAGGTAGTATGGATTTACGAAGAAGGGAATGCCTTTCTCCTCAGCCTTCTCCAGAAGTTTTTGAGTATCTAAATCGAGCGAGTAGTCGAGGAGTTTATTTAACAATGCAGGTGAACGGACCGCAAAACGGAGATGAAACTTGTAATCGTCCCACCATTCGTGCATCTTTTCAAGCTTCTGTTCGTGTGTTAGTCCATTATCGAAACAAAATTTTGTATCACCAATTTCACAGCTGGTTATGTTATCAACCAGAATGTCAATTATTCGGTTCTTATTCTCCTGTCTGGTTTTAATTACGTGAGGTTCCAGCCCGTCAGTCCACCTGTCCATCCACTCTGTAAGCTTCTTTTTGGTTGGTTTTTCCTGCGGAAGTTTGCAACTTAGCTGCCTAAAAAGCTGTATCATATCCTCGAAGAAAAGCGGTTTAGCTCCGCCAGTTCCTTTCTTAACGCCAAGCCACAGTATACGAAAAGGTTCCGACTTGGTGAGCTGATTGTTTCGGTACGGATTCTTAAACTCACGTCCCGAGTTATTCGCATAGTCGAGAATGCGAATAGCAGCAAAATCCTGCCAGCGTAACTTCTCGTACCCCTGCCGGCCGGTAGTAACTCCATTGTAGTAGTCTACAGCAGCGGGGTTCTCGGCAAGAATACTTTTTGCCAATTCCTTAATATTTATACGAAACTGATCTAGATTCTCCGAGGATTTGAAAATTTCAACAAGGTTGGGATTTTCTCGAAGCAACTTACGAAGAAGAGTAAGCGATTTAGCCGAAAGGGCAATTTTATCTGGATAGTAAGTCATTTTGTTGTATGCATTTATCCGGATCCATTGCTCGGGAAGTGATAAAACCGGGTTGAGCAACTAGTAAATGTCCGGCAAGTAACTATTTACGCCCTGAAATGTGTAATTTCCTTTGCAGGCACGCAAAGTTACAAAAAAATGGGGATTTTTTCAAGAATTTCGAACGACTAGTCTATTAAGTAATTGTTATTAATCGTTAAACTTTTTAATTTCGTTCCATCTAATTTTATAAAAAATAAACGTTCACTAATTCAAAAATATTTCAGCATGAAAGCAAACGAAAAAATAAGCAAACTTAGGAATTTGATGAAGTCAAAATCCATCGATGCATATATTATTCCCAGCAGCGATCCTCACCTTAGCGAGTATTTGCCCGAGCACTGGCAGTCGCGTGCATGGCTTTCGGAATTTTCCGGCTCAGCCGGAACTGTGGTAGTTACCAAAACCAAAGCAGGATTATGGACCGATTCACGCTACTTCCTGCAGGCCGAGCAGGAGCTAAAAGGAAGCGGAATTGACCTCTGTAAAATGGGACTCCCTGAAACTCCTTCCATTGAGGAGTGGATAATTGCAAACCTAAAACCTGAGCAAACAGTTGGTTTTGACGGAAGATTGCTAACTCATGCTGCAGCCAAACGAACCATAAATCAGCTGCAAAGCGCAGGAATTTCAGTTCAAACCGATGTTGATTTAGTTTCTGAGATTTGGGAAAAACGTCCAAAACTTCCAACTGGAAAAGCATTTGAGCATGAGCTCAGGTATTCAGGAAAAACTACTGCTGAAAAGATTGAGCAAATTCGCGAAAATCTTGCAAAGCAAGGGGCAACTGCTTGCATAATCTCGGCGCTCGACGAGGTTGCGTGGACCTTCAATATCCGTGGAAACGATGTTGCCTACAATCCTGTTGTGCTCTCCTACGGATTTATCTCTGCCGATGAGGCAATTCTTTTTATCGATCCTGCTAAAATTGACGAAAATCTTGCGCAACAACTTGAGGAGCAAGGAGTAAACCTATTCATCTACGATGAAATTGATGAGTTCATCAAAAAAATTCCGAAAGATTCAATAGTTGCAGTTGACGAGAACAGAATAAATCACAGGCTGGCATCACTTATTCCAAAGAAAGTTAAGCAGGTGAGCACAATCAGCATCCCAACTATGCTGAAAACCAAAAAGAACGAGGTTGAACTCGAAAATATCCGAAACGCAATGACCAACGATGGCGTTGCCATGGTGGAATTCCTTTACTGGCTCGAGAAGAATGTTGGGAAAGAAAAAATATCAGAACTTACCATCGCTGACAAATTACTGGAATTCAGAAGTAAACAACCCGGATTCGTTAGTGAAAGTTTTAATACAATTGCCGGATACCGCGATCACGGAGCCATTGTTCACTATAGCGCAAGCAAGGAGAGCGCTTACGAAATTAAACCGGAAGGTTTTCTGCTGGTTGACTCAGGCGGACAGTTCAAGCAAGGCACAACCGATATTACACGAACAATTCATCTTAGCAAACCTTCAGAAGAGGAATCAATTGATTTCACGCTGGTTCTAAAAGGAATGATTCAACTCTCGAAGGTAAAATTTCCCATGGGAACCCGCGGAACGCAACTCGATGTTTTGGCGCGTGCAGCCATGTGGGGACACGGAATAAATTATGGACACGGAACCGGCCACGGAGTTGGCGCATTCCTTAACGTTCACGAAGGTCCGCAAGCCATTCGTCCAAACGAAGTTCCCATAGTTCTTGAACTTGGCATGGTTCAATCGAACGAGCCGGGAATTTACCGCGCAGGAAAGTACGGAATTCGAATCGAGAATCTAATTGCCTGCGTTCCTTTCACTGAAAGTGAATTTGGCAGCTTTATTCAGTTTGAAACGCTTACAATTTGCCCAATTGACACAAAACCCATTAAAGTTGATATGTTAACTGCAGCCGAGCGAAGCTGGCTAAACAGCTACCACGAAATGGTTTACAACAGGCTGGAAAGTAAATTGAGCAACGAGTTGAAAGTTTGGCTGAAAGAGAAAACCAAGAAGATTTAATTCTCGTCATCGCGAGTGTATTTCACGAAGCCTGCCTTTGTCGGCAGACAGGCGATCTTTTTTTACCACATTGCCTTTTTTAAAAGAGATTGCTTCACCCACAAAAAAATGTGTGTTCGCAATGACGTTTTTAAAAATCTTTGCAAGGAATAAACTACTTATAAATCCTCTCCCTATTCAGTGCCCGTTGGTATTCGCGGGCATTTTTATTGTGTTCGGTTAATGTTTTAGCAAAAGAGTGATAACCCGAAAAATCAGCTTTTGCACAGAAGTACAAATACTTATGAACTTCATAGTTCAACACAGCATCAATTGACGAGATGCTTGGTGCATTAATTGGCCCCGGAGGTAATCCCCTGTTTCTATAGGTGTTGTAGGGAGAATCAACGGTAAGATGTTTTGTTAAAATTCTGCGGATTGTAAAATCGCCGAGGGCGAATTTGATTGTAGGATCAGCCTGCAGGGGCATTCCCCTCTCCAAGCGATTTACGTAAACTCCTGCGACTTTAGGTCGCTCATCACGATTTATAGTTTCCTCCTCAACAATAGATGCCAGCGTTGATACCTGGGTTTTGCTCATGCTCAGCTTCTTTGCCTTTTCAATTCTCGCCTCGTTCCAAAACGCATCGTACTCACGCTTCATGCGCTTAAAAAAACCATCTGCATCGATGTTCCAAAAGAATTCGTAGGTATTGGGAATGAACATTGCAATAAAGGTTTCGGTTGAGAAACCGAACTCATTTACCAACTCTTCATTTGAGAAGGCTGCGACAATTTCAACCGAATCGGCTTCGAGCTGCTTTGAAATTCGCTGCGCCAGCTGCTCGGGAGTCCGAAATCCTGTAAAAGTTACCCTTACGGGTGTTTGCAACCCGGCGCGCAGGATGGAAACCAAATCTTTATTTCCCATTCCATTGGTTAGCTTGTACCTTCCCGGCTTCACGCTGTAAGGGTATCCCATGCGCGATGAAACCCAGCGGAACGAAACGGTATCGGCCAGCACATTTTCAGAAACCAGAATGGCTACCACATCGGAGTAACTCGACCCTGTTGGAATGTGAATAAAAACAGTTTCCTTGTTTTCAAGCCGAACGTTGGGCGAATACATTCTCGAGTATATATTGTAACCGTAAATTCCTGCTATCAGTATCAGAATTGAAAAAAATGAAACGAATATTAGTATCGGTTTCCTGTAATGCTTCCTGCTCATCCTAAATCTACAATAAAAGTTATTTGGTTTGCAAAGATAAATATGGGTGTCTCAAAAGTTCATTGTGTGACTCTGTGAAGGACACCGAGAAACTCTGTGAAATATATAATTTATTGTTTCACAGTGTATCGCAGGGGAATCACAGAGTTCCACAGAGGAGTAAATCTAATCCTTTTTAACTTTTGAGACAGCCACGTAATATTTGATTTATTCTGATTTTACTTCAGCAACTCAACGGCTTTTGCCACTCTGTTTAACGATTCAACAAGTTCGCTTTCAGATGCAGCGTAGGAAAGACGAATATAATTCTCGGCACCGAATGCGCTGCCGGGAACCATGGCAACGTGCGCGTTGTTCAGCAGGAACATTGCCAAATCCGATGAGTTTTTTATGGTTTCGCCATTAAACGATTTCCCGATTAGCTGGCTAATCTCAGGAAATACGTAGAATGCACCCTGAGGAACATTAATTTCAAATCCGGAAATTTTCTTCATCTTTTCAACTACCAAATCGCGACGTTT
>ERZ795057.1466-NODE-1466-length-20176-cov-12.503355_pt1 | contig 20176 bp, 21 predicted proteins | sample MGYA00375141_ERZ795057 | MGnify/ENA primary metagenome ERZ795057 (study PRJEB30186, sample SAMN05720163) | activated sludge metagenome | isolation source: Anaerobic digester | place: Hong Kong | collected 2015-01-26 ... | reverse complement strand
CTATGACGAAACGAACAACCATGAATGTCCTCATCATGATATTCCTGGCGGTCTGCATGATGATCCAGGCCTGTAGCAACAGTTCCTCTTCAACCCAGACAGGGACATTATCTGTTGGGCTTACCGATGCGGCATCCGATGACTACAATGCCATATACGTAACCATAGACGAGGTGCAGGTTCACATAGGAGATGATCAGGACGGCACGTGGCTTGTTGTCGGTACACCGGAGACGACCTTCAATCTTCTGGAACTGGTAAACGGGGTGATTGAACAGCTTGGTGTAACAACACTTGAGACCGGGCAGTACACCCAGGTGCGCCTCATTGTCGGTGAACAACCTGATGAAGAACTCAACATCCTGAGTGAAAACCACCCGTTTGCGAACTATATTATTGACAGCGAAAACAACTATCACGAGTTAAAGATACCGAGCGGCTACAAAACAGGCATCAAGCTGGTCCATGCCTTTGACGTCACTGCAGGCCTGACCACCGAACTGGTTCTCGACTTTGACGCAGACCAATCAGTAGTCAAAGCCGGCACCAGCGGGAACTGGCTTTTGAAACCAACCATCAAGGTGATCGACACTATTGAAAATGCCATCGTAGACGGGGTGGTCACCGATGATGAGAGTTCGCCTTTGAGCGGCGTCCTAATCAGCGCTCAGGTCTATGATCCGGAGACAGGCAGGATCACGGTACATACCTCGACCCTTACCGATGAATATGGAGAGTATCTCATGTACCTGGAACCCGGAGAGTACAGCATCGTTGCGTACAAGGACGGGTTCGTTCCAGTCTGTTCAGCTGTTGCTGCGGCAAACAACGAGGATTACGAGATCTCCTTTACACTGAGCGATGCAACCATGGGCAGTATCACGTGCAATGTGACCACGAACGAAGAGGCCGTCACGATACAGTTCCTGCAGGAATCCCCGTGCGAAGCCGGGAAGCTGATTGCTATCAAGACTGTCCAGGTCGCCCCGGGAGGATCGTACGAGATCGCCCTGCCTGAAGGATCCTACCGCATCGTTGCTTTTGACGGGGTTGCGAGAATGGAAATACCGCCCGCTGCCACCGGAACTACCGTGAACCTTGACTTTTAGATCGGATTAAGAACGGTTGAACCCATCGGCTGCGATCCGTGCCTGGAACTGGGAAGATTCCCGCGGAACCGCAGCCGGAAAGACACTCCTGAAAACAGAAAGGGGCCTTTACCGTGATTTCGTCTCGAGCCCCTTGATGATGGCCGTGATCACGTCGTTTACCGGAGTGGGAACTCCCAAATCTTTTCCATAGCGGGAGATCGCCCCGTTCAAGGCATCGATCTCGGTTCGCCGTCCCAGCTCCATGTCCTGCAGCATGGAGGCCCGGTGCTCCGCAGTAGGCGGGATCTGTTCCTCGACGAGAAAACGGTAGTAGTCATCAGGTCCCTCATAGCCCAGGTTCAAACCCTTTGCCTGTGCAACGGCAAAGATCTCCTCGATGATGCGGCGCATGACATCGAGCACCTCCGGGACATCGCGCAGGCGGCCGTACGGCACATTCAGGATGGCTCCCAGGGGATTCAACGAACTGTTGTAGAGGATCTTCCCCCACAGGGAGGCCGCTATCTCTTTGCTCACCGCCGAGGGGATGCCCGCCGCATTGAAGTCGTCACAGACCTCTCTGATCATGTCTTCAGGCGCATCACCCGTGGGGCTCCCGAGCAGTACCTTGTCTGCATAGACCGTGACACGAGCAGTACCGGGCTCCACGATCTCCGCACCAAAGATGACCCGTGCGCCCACGGTGCGGTTCCATCCCACCACCTCTGCTATGGCTTCCCAGTTGCCCAGGCCGTTCTGGATGGAAAAAACCAGGGTTTTCTCGGTCATGAACGGCAGCGTCTGCCTGATCACGTCAGCGGTAAAGTAGGATTTTACACTCAGGAGCACCACATCAAACGTGCCTGAGAGTTCTGCTGTTCCGTAGTATGCGCAAACATCGTTAATAGTATGGTCGCCCCAGATGCCGGTGACTTTAAGCCCTTTGCTCTTCATGGCCTTGAGGTGGTCATCGAGGCCCACAAAGGTGACATCATGGCCTTTTTCCGCAAGCAGGCCGCCGAATACACTGCCCAGGGCACCAGCCCCCATCACGAGATACTTCATAAGAATCCTTCTTTTCGAGTTTTTACAGCGCCTCTGCTCTGCAGTGATCGGAGGAAGCATCGTCTTGCACGCAGTGATTCATCCGCCACTTGAGGACGCCGCTGATGGATTCTATCGCATCCTGGGGGGTGCTGTAAACAGCAAGACCGGCCTTTCTGAATATGGAGGCGAGCCGGATACGTACCTCTTCGATCTCCACCATATTTTCGGTGAATCGCGAGAGGATGGGGATAATGGGCTTATCAATCTTTTGTGCGGCCTCTACAATGATATGAGGCCCGCTTTCGATCTGGTCTCTCTGGAACGACGTGATGAAATCGAGGGAAAAATAGGGGATGATGACATCAATGGCATCATCATCGGCCATTGCCTGGATGGTGTGTGCCATGATGCCGAAGTCAAAGCCGTAAAACCCGAGGTCCACCGGATTTGTCGTGCTCGTATTGACATCGCTGATCTTTTCGCTGATCATCTGTTGTGCCTCATGGCTGAGCTCCGGCAACGACATGCCCCTCTTGGCTGCAAGATCGGTAAACAGGACGGATGTGCCCCCTCCTGCACCGAGAAACCCGAGGCGTGGTCCCTGGGGCAGATAATCGGCCACCCCCATCATGACCAGGTCCATCATGTGCTCGAAGTTCTGTGCCTCGATGCACCCGTATTGCCGCATGATGGCGGTCCAGAGGTCTGACCGGGCGGCCATTGCACCGGTATGGGACGCTGCCGCCTTTGCCCCCTGCTCGGTGGAACCCCCTTTGAGGATGATCACCGGCTTGATCGGTGTAGTCTTTTTCAGGGCCTCGATGAAGGCCCCGGGATTTTTGATATCCTCGATATACGCGGCAATGACCTTTACGCCCTCATCTGCGGCTAGATACTCCATATAGTCTTCGACCTTGAGGTCGATCTGGTTTCCATACGATACGATCTTGTTGAGCCCCAGATACCGGGAGTGTGCCATGCGCATGAAATTATTGGTCATACCTCCTGATTGGCCAAGGAAGGCAACATTGCCCACCTCCGTGATTGGCGATTGGGGGATATCACAGGTGATCTTGGATTCCGTGCAGTGTACGCCCATACAGTTCGGGCCGATGATCCGTATCCCGGTCTTTTTCGCAATCTTGACCAGGGCCTCTTCGAGTTCGAAGTTTCCCACCTCTGAAAAACCCGAGGTAAAGAAATGTATGAATTTCGCCTTGTTTCTCGCTGCAGCCTCCATGGTTTCAATGGCATATTGTGCGGAAACCGATACAATCACAAAATCTACAGGTTCGGGGAGTTCGTCGAGGGAATGGTATACCTTTGCTCCATCGATCTCGTCATATTTGGGATTAACCGGATATAGCCTTCCGGTGTATCCGGCCCAGGTTATCACCTGATAGTAAGGGAATTTCCCTCCCCCTTTGAGGGACGGTGATGCCCCGATCACTGCAATGCTTTGTGGATAGAAAAGCCGATCAAGATCCATATGGTCCACCCCTTCTTTGTTGCACAGTATGTGTTATCAGCATATCATAATACAAATCAAACTGGCAAATTGTTTTCTGTGTATAACATGGCGAAATGACTTTACATGTTTCAATTGATTATCATATGAATCACCCGAAAATCCTCGTATGGAAAAGATCTTATTGAATCTTTTCATGATTCCTTTTAGATCTATGAAGATGTGTGAGAAGACCAGGCCGGTATTTTTCCCGTCCATTATCGTGCCCGTGCCGATCAGGGCGATTTATGCCAGGCTCGGCTACAGGAGAGACCGCACGCAAATCCCTCCTGATAAGGAGGGACTGGTGGAGGATTGCATCGATCATGCCATGGGGCTCATCGAGCTCAAGGGGGCTGCAAAGGTCCTGGGCATAGAGGCAATCGAAGGGGCATCCATCCACCTGGAGGGGGGGTGTTCTCTGAGGAGTTCCGGGCTCGCCCGTATGATGGGTGGGTGCACCGGGGCCCTTGTGATGGGGGCCACGGCAGGGAGCAGGATTATGGAAGAGATACACTCCGATGTCATGGGGGACAACATGACCCGGGGGGTTATCCTCGATGCGGTTGCAAGCGAGATAACGGATGCGGCCTTGGATTGGATCATGGGATATGTTAATCAGGATCTCAGACGCAGGGCAAGGCGGCTCACCAGCAGGCGGTATTCAGCCGGGTATGGTGATTTTGCCCTGGACAATCAGAAGATCATGTATGATCTTCTGATGATGCACGAACTCGGGGTGGATATCACCCGGGATTTTGTGCTGGTCCCGGAAAAGTCTGTGACTGCCGTTGCCGGCATACATACTTCCGGGCAGTGAATTGAATATACAAGCGAGGTTTTCGTGAAGACAAAACAGGAGATTCTCCACAAGTTTCGCGGTCGAATCATCATCTTGGACGGTGCTACGGGCACTGAGCTGCAGGCCCGGGGCATGCCTGAGGGGGTGTGTCCGGAGCTATGGTGCCTTGACAATACAGGGTGTCTTGCATCGGTGCATGAGGACTACCTCTTGGCCGGAGCCGATATTATCTATACCTCCACCTTCGGTGCAAACCGGTTCAAACTCTCCCAGTACGGGGCAGAAGACGTGGCCGGGATCAATCGCGACCTTGCCTCGCTGGCGAGGTCGATCGCAGGAGAAGACCGGCTCGTAGCCGGTGATATCGGCCCCACGGGAAGGTTTATCGAACCATTTGGAGAGGTGGGCTTTGAGGAGGCGGTTGCCGTATTCAAAGAGCAGGTCAACGGGCTCATCGCCGGCGGAGCGGACCTCATAGTCATCGAAACCATGATAGATATTCAGGAGGCCCGTGCCGCGCTTATCGCGGTCAAGGAGATCGCGGACATCTTCACCATCGTGACCATGACGTATGAAGCAGCAGGCAGGACCTTGAACGGAACAGACCCTGTTTCGGCCCTGATCACCCTGCAGTCGCTGGGTGCCGATGCCGTGGGCTGCAACTGTTCTGCCGGGCCTGACGGCTTGATCCCCCTGATAAGGGCCATGAAACCCTACGCCACGATACCGCTTGTGGCAAAACCCAATGCCGGCCTGCCGAAGCTCAGGCAGGGAAAAACCTTCTTTGATATGGGTCCGGGTGATTTCTCCGCGTTTGCCGGGGAGTTCGTTTCCGCAGGGGTGCACCTGTTGGGCGGGTGTTGCGGGACAACGCCTGCACATATCAGGGAACTCAAGTCTCAGACAGCGGGACTTGTGCCGGCCGAACCGGCCGTGAAATCCGTCTCAGCAGTGAGTTCTGCGCGCAGGACGGTCGTCTTTACTGAAGGCTCCCCGCTTACTATCATCGGCGAGCGGATCAACCCGACGGGCAAGAAGGATCTGCAGGCCGAACTGCTCGAAGGCAAGACAACGCTGGCAAGGCAGTACGCACGGGAACAGAGCCACAAGGGAGCAGACCTCCTCGATGTCAATGCAGGTATGCCCGGCATTGACGAGGTTGCGACCATTACCCGGGTGGTGCGTGATCTTTCATGCAGCACGGATACCCCGCTCTGCATCGATTCGTCCCTGCCGAAGGCCATCGAGGCGGCACTCAGGATCTATCCCGGCAGGGCACTGATAAACTCCATTTCTGCAGAAGAGAACAAGCTCGATGTCCTTTTGAAGATTGCGAAAACCTACGGGGCCATGTTCATTCTCCTGCCGCTCGGCGGAAAGAAACTGCCCAGGACCGCTCAGGAACGCATCCCCCTTATTGAGGAGATCTTTTCAGCTGCGCAGAAATACGGGTTTACCAGAGAGGATATCATCGTAGATGCCCTTACCATGGCGGTATCGGCTGATCCGCAAGCACCTCTCGAGACGCTCAAGACCATCAGCTGGTGTGCCTCTACGTTTGGATGTCGAACCGTCCTTGGCCTTTCCAATGTCTCGTTCGGTCTTCCCGAGAGGACATGGATCAATGCTGCCTTCCTTTCTATGGCCTGTACGAACGGGCTTACCCATGCCATCGCAAACCCCGGCAGCGAGGAATTCATGAACATCAAGCGGGCATCGGATGTCCTGATGCAGCGGGACAGTCAGGCCAAAACCTACATCAGCCATTTCACCGTGTCTGCACAGGGTGCACAGGATTCTTCAAAAGGCCGGAAGGTGACGGAAGAGGTCTCGCCGGTTCAGCGGGTATACAAGACCGTCATCGAGGGCAATAAGGACGAGGTTGTCACGGTCCTGGATACTGCCCTTAAAGCAGGAATCTCTCCGCAGGCACTCGTGAATGAGCATATGATCCCGGCCATCCGGGAGGTGGGGGATCTCTACGACCGGAAGGTCTATTTCCTGCCCCAGCTCATCTCCAGTGCAGAGACCATGAAACGCGGCGTCGAATACCTCGAGCCGCGCATGCAGGAACAGGAGCGTCTCTCCACCAAAAAGGGCCGGATCATCCTTGCCACCGTCAAGGGAGACATTCATGACATCGGCAAAAACATCGTAGCCCTCATGCTGAAGAACTACGGGTTCGAGGTGATCGATCTCGGCAAAGACGTTCCTCAAGAGCGAATAATCGAGGCGATCGTGAACCATCAGCCCCATATCGTGGGACTTTCCGCTCTCATGACCACCACGATGGTGAACATGAAAGAGACAATAGAGCGTGCGCGGGCCGAAGGCCTTCTCTGCAGCTTCATGGTCGGCGGGGCTGTTGTGACCAGGGCATATGCGGATTCTATCGGGGCTCACTATGCCAAGGATGGTGTGGATGCTGTGCGCCTGGCTGAAACCCTGGTAATGTAGGGCCTACTTCGGGGCCCCCAGCTCCTTCTCCAGCATGTCACTCAGCGTTCTGCATGCCAGGCACAGGATCGTGCCTTTTTTGTCCACCAGCACCTTTGTGGGTACACCCCTGACGCCGTAGGTCTGGGCAACTGTTCCTTCCGTATCGAGGAGTACTGTATAGGGCAGATCGTATTTTTTTACAAACGAGGCTACCTTCTTGTCACTTTCCTGGATATACACGGCGATAAGTTCGAAGTCCTTATCCTTGTAGTCGTTATACGTCTTCTTGAGCCTGGGGATGTCTTTTATACAGTAGGGACACCAGGTGGTGGTGAAGGTCAGTAATACGGTTTTTCCTCTGTAATCACTCAGGAAGTGGGTCTTTCCTGCAAGGTCTTTCAGGTTGAAATCCGGGGCGGGTACTTCAATGGACTCTTTCTTGATGTCATACGAACCCTTGGATTTCTCTCCTTCATCGCATGATGCTAAGGATGTGAAGGCAAAGAGCAGGACAACCGATAAGGCAACGAGTTTTTTTATCATGAGATACTCTCCTTTTTGTTAAATCATGAACGTTCCGGCCTTTATGAGGAAGTATTCGCCCAAGGCAAGAAGCCCCCAGCCAAAAGCCTTCTGGATCTTCACCATCCATGCGCCTGCCTTAGGGATGGAGGTGAGCAGACCGGTAAAGGTCCCCAGGATGATGAGCAGTGTCCCCATGCCGAAGGCGAATACAAACAGCAGGCTCGTACCGTAGATGACATTCTCCTTTGATGCCACGTATCCCAGCAGCACAGAGAGGATCGGAACGGTACAGGGTCCGAGAATGAGCCCGGAGGCCCCACCCAGGAGAAAACTGCCCACGAACCCTTTTTTCCGGGGTGAACGGGAGGTGGAGAGAAATTGGGGAAGCGGGAGTGTGAATACGTCGAGCATGGAAAGGCCCAGGAGGATACAGATATTCGCTACGATGAAGTATGTCCACGGACTTGACTGAAACTGGCCGAAAAGCTGGCCGGAAAGGGCTGCGAAACTCCCGAGCACAGTGTAGGTAACCGAAGTCCCGAGCACGTAGATGATGGAAAGAAAGAACCCTTTGGTCTTTGATCCGCGGCTTTGAGATCCGATATATGCAACGGTAATGGGGATGACAGGGTAGATGCACGGGGTAAAGCTCGCCAGCACGCCGCCGATGTACACGGCGATGTAGGAGAATACCACGGATGCCTGAAGATACGTATCTAATCCACTGAGAAACTGGTCAATCATACGAGCGTGTCAAGTCCCTTACGGAGTTCTGTGTCCGTAATCGTTCCGCTCAAACGGTTCACCTCCGAGCCGTTCTTGAAGAAGATGACCGTCGGTATGGAAAATACCTGAAATTGAGCCGGAGTATTCGGGCTGGTGCTGATATCCATTGTCCCGAAGATGATGGCACCGTAGGCCTGCTCCATACCCTCGGCATGTGCGAGAACCTTTTTGCATGCAGCACACCAGGGAGATGAAAACGAGAGAACAGCTACGGGATGCCGGATAAAGTCCGGAAAGGTTTCGTCGGTTACGTTCTGCGACATTCTTACTCCTGATTTAAAAATCTACCATAAACTACCATGAGGAACAAATGCTATATGCTTAGCATAAGGTCGACCACTGATGGTATCAAGGATAGATTCGGTTTTTTGAAAAACAGGGAGGGTGTAAGAAAGATAAGACCGCAGCCCGCAGCGTATCGATTGCCCTGAGGCAGGGGCGGCATGTCATGAGTTTTCTTGACAAAATTACTGATTAATGAGAACGAAAGGTTATTCAGCAACAGTAATATTGTGCGTATTATGGGGAAAGGAGATATTGATGAAGATTTTGGTTACCTATTACAGCAAGACAGGAAACACGAAGGCGGTTGCCCAGGCCATTTATGACGCACTCGATCTCAAGGCCCTCGGCCTGGAAGATAAAGAGATCGTGCCGGTACGTGAGATTGATGATACGAAAGAATATTCTTTGATCTTCTGTGGTTTTCCGGTCCATGCACACAGTGTTCCTGTTCCTGTGCAGAATTTTATCAAGACATTAAAACCCGGCACCAAGCTCGCACTTTTTTCCACTCACGGGTCCAAAACAGACGGGCAGATGCCGAAAGAGGCCATCCATCACGCCATCGGTCTTGCCAAAGGAGTCAATGTCCTGGGCTCGTTTACCTGCAGGGGAAAGGTGCAACAGGATATCATTGACGACCTGATGAACAAGCCTGAACACAGGGCATGGGCGCAGGAGGCTCAGTCGGCCCAGGATCATCCCGATCAGGCCGATCTGGATGATGCCCATGTGTTTGCCCGGAGCACGCTCAAAAAAGCCATAGAATTTAAAGACTTCACCAAGAAATAGGATATCACGTATTTCCGCGGACGGACCTGACTGAAGAGTTATCGGGCCGTCCGCAGTCGATCTCGACACGTATCAGCTGTAAAATGAAATGAATTTACTGAGGGGGATTGACTTTTCTTCTCTTATCAGTAATAGTTACTATTATCGAACCAAACGCTGCCGTGTGTCGTATAGCCACGGACAGGGGCAAGGTATGAGTTTGACAAGGATGAGAATGACAAAGCAGAGGAAGCTGATCCTTGAGGAATTGAGAAAGGTACAGGATCATCCCACGGCATATGAGGTCTATGAACGGGTGAAAGACCGTCTCCCGCAAATCTCTCTCGGCACGGTGTACCGGAACCTGGAAATACTTTCCGCAAGCGGTGTCATCACCAGGCTGGAAATGGCGCATGGACAACGAAGGTTTGACGGCAACACAGACGGGCACGATCATATCCGGTGTGTTTCCTGCGGACGCCTGGATGATATCCCCTTGAACACGTTCTATGACATGGCTACTATTATGGGTATTGTCAGCGAAGCATCGGGGTACGAGGTCTTCGGCTGTGGCATGGATTTCCATGGGATATGTCCTGAGTGCCAAAAACAGGGTAAAACCGCCCAATCCACACGAGAGACCTGACCTGGGATTGGTGAGTTGAAAATTTAAGCAATAAGGAGGAAAGAAATGGGGAAATTAAAGGGCACGCAAACTGAAAAAAATCTTCTCGCATCTTTTGCCGGGGAGTCGCAGGCGCGCAACAGGTATAACTATTTTGCAAGCCAGGCCCGCAAGGAGGGATATGTCCAGATTGCAGATATCTTTGAAGAAACAGCGAATCAGGAAAAAGAACATGCAAAACGGTTCTTCAAGTTCCTCGAAGGCGGTGAGGTCGAGATCACTGCCTCCTTCCCGGCAGGTGTAATCGGGACAACGCTGGATAACCTCAAGGCGGCAGCAGGCGGGGAGCACCATGAGTGGTCCGATATGTATCCCGGGTTTGCCAAGGTGGCACGCGAAGAGGGATTCGAGGTGATCGCAAAGGTGTGGGAGGCTGTCTCGGTAGCGGAAAAACAGCATGAGAAACGATACAGGGATCTGGCTGCAAATATCGAGGCAGGCCGGGTCTTCAAGCGCGACACGACTCAGGTATGGCGATGCCGCAACTGCGGATACCTGCACGAAGGCACCGAAGCACCGGCATCGTGTCCTGCATGTGCACACCCCACGGATTACTTCGAACTGCTTGGAGAGAACTGGTAGAGGGCAGGGTGATAACCCACAATGCTCATCCATGTGGTGAGAGCGCTGCGTGGATGAGCAACACATACCGGAGTAATCTTATGCAGCTAAAAATACAGTATGTATCTGTTATCGTTTGTATCTTCCTGGCTACGGGTGCAGCATGGGCTGCTTCAGACACCGACAAAGACTACAGAGAGGAACTTAAAAACCTTAAGATCTTCGTCCCGGAGGATGCACAGGACAGAGCATATCTCGGTATCAAGGAAAAGAGCGGACAGATACCCCTGGAGAATATCAAGGCGGATATACTGATCATCGAGATCTTCAGCATGTACTGCCCTCACTGCCAGAAGCATGCACCGGTAGCCAACGAGCTTTATCAGGCCATTGAGGGCAATAAAGGACTGAAAGACAGGATCAGGATGATCGGGATCGGGGTGGGGAATTCTCCCTATGAGGTCGCTATCTTCAAGGAGAAATACTCACCGCCCTTCCCCCTGTTCGATGACCGGAATTCAGCAGTTGTGAATGCGTTCGGCGGGATCCTCACGCCTTACTACTTTGCCTTGAAGATGAACAAAGGATCCGCCTTTGAGGTGTTCTATTCAAAAGCCGGGGGGTATACTGATGCAGGAGAATTTTTGAATATGATCGTGAAATCATCAGGGATCAAATGAGGAGGGTCCGATGAAGAGGATGATCCAGGTAGCAACTCTCTGTTTTGTCTGTATACTGCTTATGGGCCAGAACGCATCTGCTGTTTCACAGAGTATGAGCTCTGCGGTCTATGATGTGGGTACACTCAAGCCCATCGATTCCATACTGAATGTGAAAGTGGGAGAAAAGGCCCCGGATTTCACCCTGAACGCCGTTTCAGGAGGCGTTGTCTCGCTCAGCGACTACCGAGGCAAACAAAACGTGGTGATCTCCTTTGTACCGGCAGCGTGGACGCCGGTTTGCTCGGACCAGTGGCCGGGCTACAATATCGCCCAGGAGTTGTTTAAGAAGAACAATGCTGTGTTGCTGGGAATCAGTGTAGACAATATCCCGACGCTGTATGCATGGACACAGCAGATGGGCACGCTGTGGTTCCCGGTGCTCTCGGACTTCTGGCCCCATGGGAGCGTTGCAAAGAAATTCGGGGTGCTCCGCTCCAACGGAACGTCTGAGCGGGCCATTTTTATCATCGATAAGAAGGGCATCATCCGCTATATCGATGTTCACAACATCAACAAAAGACCGCCGTTGGAAGAGATCATAAAAGAACTCGAGAAGATCAGATAAACCCTGATACTATCTCCTTGCAGGCAGGGCAGAGGGGAACACGGACTACTCTGCCCCGCACGTGCTTATCATCCTATGTGTCAGATCACTAAATCCAGCCCAGGATTCCTGCAAACACCACAAGAGACAGGGCATTGATCACGAACAGGCTGGAGATAAAGAGGATCTGTGCCTTTGGCTTCCAGTCGTGAACGAAAAAGGCTGCAGCAAAGAAGGGGATGTACACGGTTATGAATACCGGGAATGCCCCCCACCACGGGTATACCCAGACAAAGGTCGGGGTCTTCACGAGAAAGATCTCGAATATGGAGAAAAAGGCTGCATTCCCGATGGCAAAGAGCAGACGGTTGTTGATCCCGAAAATCTTCATGCCGGGATCTTCAGGCAGAAGCTTGCTGAAGATCAGCCCTGCGACGGAGAACATAAAGGAGAGTTCCACGCCAACACCTATGAGCAGCAGGAATGCCGTGCCTGTAGGAACGGTCCACAGTGCATGACCGGAGAAGTGCTGTATCAGGGCATTAATGATCTCCGCCAGCCAGTGCACCATGTACAGGGAGAGCCCAGCGGCGATGCCTCTCCAGTTTTTTTTCGCTATCTCGTTGACATAGACATAGACCGTGAGGGCCAGCAGTGTGATAACATACCACTGAAACGGATCTCCTGAGCGGAGCAGGGCAAGGGCCATATCGGTTGCCTGGGGATTGTTCATGTGATCCTCCTCTTATATGAAATGGTTATAAAAAACAGGATACGTTCATTCAGGATCGAGCCTTATGAGCGTATCCCTGTACTTCGACACAAGATCGACATACATCTGTTTTCCAAGGAGCATGATCTCTTTGTAACGCTCATCGATGTCTCCCTTTTCAATCGCCGGGCATCCTCCATACAGCTTGTAATCAGGAATGATCTGGTTTTTCTTGACGAGTGAGTGCTCGGCAACGATGGCCCAGCTGCCAACCGCGGTGTTGTCCCCCAGCGTGGAGTTCATGCCGACCACCGCATAGTCCATGATGCGTTTCCCGTGTATCATGGCCATGTGGCCGATGGTGACGAAATTGCCGATCTCCAAACGCTTAGGGGTGTGGATGACGACACCATCTTCTATTGCAGTGTCATCACCGATGATTATGGACCCGAAATCACCCCTGAGGACTGCATTCGGACCGATCCAGCAGCGTTCCCCGATCATCACGTCACCGATAATCTCCGCGCTTTTCGCTATCCAGCTCGATCTGTCCAGTTGCGGTTTCTTGCCGTTGAATTCGTAGAGTGCCATGTTCCCTCCATTCAATATATGCTGCCATCTCAAGCCCATGCGTCATTATGTAAGAACACGTTCGGTCCTGCTGCGGACGATCTTCTTTTTACGTTAAACCATATTTCTCTCTGAGTGAAAAGAGAAACGCACAAACAATGCTGTGAAACCAGATAGGTGCAGCATTCTCCGGACCAAACGCGATGCCTTTTCTATCAAGCGGGTAGGGGCGAATACCCGTTCTCTTCTACATCCTGTATTCTTTTATAAGCGTGGGTACAAAGGTGTTCACGTCTTCAACGATGCAGTAGGTTGCGTATCTGAATATTGCTGCATACGGGTCTGTATTGATGGCGATAATCACCCCCGAGTTACACATGCCGGATATGTGCTGGATTGCCCCTGATATGCCGCAGGCGATATACACTTTCGGGGAAACAGAGGTTCCGGTGGACCCGATCTGGTGTCGGTAGCTCATCCATCCGAGATCGCATACCGCTCTGGTAGCACCGATGGCGGACTTGGGGAACAGCGCTGCGAGATCCTTTATGTGCGACAGGTTCTGCGGATGGCCGATCCCTCTGCCCGCAGAGACAATCACGTCCGCATCTGCAAAAGAGATATCTGCCGGGCTGGAGGCCTTCAGGCCATGAGCCCTGGTTGAAACCGGGGGTTTGTCCGCGTATACGATTGTTACCCTGGTTTTTGAAGATGATTCCCCGGTATAAGGCTTCCATGCTCCCGGCAGCACCGTCAGGAAAACCGAAGGGGTATTCGGCCTGATGTGAGCCCTGATCTTCCCGGAAAACATGGCCCGTACAAACGCCCCCTCGTGCACGTCCTCGACAGAGGTGATACATGATGCATGCATTGCTGCGGCAAGGCCCGGTGCAAAATCATACCCCATTGCAATGTGGGGTATGCACAGCGTCAGGGGGACTGAAGATCCGAGAATCTCTTTCAGGATGGCTGTATATGATTCGGCACAGTAGTGTTCTAGATACTCACCAGCAACGCCAAGCACATCGATCCCTGTGCGCTCGGCAAGTTCTCGAGTCAGGCCGGGTAGTACCTGCTCGGTTCCAAGGACTATTATTGTTTTTTGAGACGAGGCTAATTCCCGGGCGAAAGAAACCACCTCGTAGGTCTCGGGGAAAATCTTCCCTCGCGCATGCAATGCCATGATGTAGATGGGGGTACTCATCACCTGTGCCTCTTATAAAACCGAACGTTCATGGAGGAGCCTGATCAGTTCGCGGGCCTTGTCTGCGGATGTGCCCTCGAGGAATGTTCCGGTGGCCCCTGCATCTGGATAGCTGAGCGCAGTCATGGTCTGAACGGCCCTGGCTTCTCGGGCAGGATTAACTGTTTCGAGTTCCAGGGTCCGTGCCCTGAGCACATTGGAGAGCGAGGGGTATCTTGGTCTGTTGATGCCGGATTGGATGCTCAGCACTGCCGGGAGTGATATGGTGAGACCTTCGCGGGCACCGCCTTCGATCTCCCGCTCAATGTAGACCGATCTCTTCTCCAGGTCGATCTCCTGGTGCATGACCGATGTTGCACACGGCCAGGAAAGGAGTGCGGCAAGGATCTGCCCTACCTGGCACTCCATATCGTCCTCGGCCATAACCCCTGTCAGAATGAGGTCATAGCCGTTGTCTCGTGCATGCTCTTCGATGAGCGATGCCCGCGCGGCCGGATCGAGATAATCAACTGATTCCTCAGGAATGTGAATGCCATGATCCACCCCCATCTCAAGTGCCTTATAGATGGTCTTCCTCACGCGGTCCGGCCCCACAGAGAGCGCATCAACGGTGGCCCCGGAGAAACGCTCCCTGATGCGCAACGCCTCTTCAAGGGCAAACTCGTCGTAGCGGTTCATTCTGAAGACACAGGATTCCTTGTATAGGATGCTCTGCGCAGCGTCGTCGATACAGATCGTTTCCGCTGAATCAGGAACCTGTTTTACGCATACGAGGATCTTCATCGTCCCGTCTCCGAGTTTTCTGTTCCACCTACAGGTATACATAAAGGAGAGGTGAGCATTTTGCAAGAATAAAACGAACGTTCGCTCGATTATTGCTTGACACGGGTTCCCTTCCCCGGTATCGTACGGGCATGAGCGATTTATATCTGATCCGGCACGGCCAGGCATCCTTCGGCAAGGACAATTACGACAGGCTCTCACCGCTGGGTATCCGGCAGGCCCGGATTCTCGGTGAACATCTTGTGAGCATCTCCCTGAGATTCGATGCGGCTTATTGTGGCACCATGGACCGACAGCTTGCAACGGCCAGGGAGGCCTTTGGGTGTTATACGAACGCCGGGGTGAGTGTCCCTGACCTGGTGCAGCTCGAGGGGCTGAACGAGTATGATACGACCGCCGTGGTATCGGCTCAGGTGCCAGACATGATGGCTGCCGATCCAACGCTTCAGGATGACCTGGACAAGATGTACACGGACAAGGAATCCTTTAAAAGGATCTTCGAGGGGGCAATGCTGCGGTGGGTGTCCGGCAACCATGATAATGCAGGCTCTGAGAACTGGACGCAGTTCACCTCCCGGGTGTCAGCGGCACTGCAAAACATCATGAAAAGGCACGGCCGGGGAGCCGCCGTTGCGGTGTTCACTTCGGGAGGGCCCATCTGTGCAGCACTCAAGTGGGTTCTGAACCTGACCGGTGAGCGCGCGATACGGCTGAACTGGCAGGTGGTCAACACCTCGTATTCCCGCTTCATGTACAATGACGAACGCATTACGCTGGCGGGTTTTAACAGCATCTCGCACCTTGAGCTGTACAATGACAGATCGCTGATAACATACCGCTGAGCAACACCAATCAATGCAAGATGTAAAAGGAGGGCTGTATGGATTTTGAAAAACCTGAAAAGATCAAGATCATAACGGACATGATGGATGAATTTGTCGACAAGGAGCTCATCCCTTTGGAGGCGGAATTCCTCCACAAGGACTTCAAGAGCATGGTCCCTGTCCTTGAAGAAAAGCGGCAGATGGTCAAGCAGATGGAGCTGTGGGCACCGAACCATCCAAAGGAATACGGCGGGATGGGGCTCAACCTTGTTGAGCACGGCTTTGTCTCCGAATCGCTCGGCAGATCGCCGCTGGGACACTATGTGTTCGGGTGCCAGGCACCAGATGCCGGCAATATCGAAATCCTGCACCTCCACGGCACCCCGCAGCAGAAGGAAACCTACCTGAAGCCGCTGGTGGATGGAAAAATCCGGAGTTGCTTCTCCATGACCGAGGTGGAGATGCCCGGATCGAATCCCGTTATGATGGAGACGACCGCTGTCAAGGACGGCGATGATTACGTGATCAACGGTCAGAAATGGTACTCGTCATCATCAGACGGCGCAGCCTTTGCCATCGTGATGGCGGTCACCAATCCGGAAGCGCCGCCCTACCTCCAGGCCAGCATGATCATCGTGCCCACCGACAACCCGGGATTCAACCAGATCAGGAATATCCCGGTCATGGGCGAGGCAGGCTCGGACTATGCCGGCCACGGAGAGATCCTCTACCAGAACTGCCGGGTGCCCCAGACGAACCTCCTGGGACAGGAGGGGCTCGGCTTTGTAATCGCGCAGGAGCGGCTCGGTCCCGGCAGGATCCATCACTGCATGCGGTGGATCGGTATCTGCAACCGGTGCTTCGACCTCATGTGCTCAAGGGCATCAAAAAGGCTTATTTCCCCGAACGGCAAAACCCTGGCAACAAAACAGATCATCCAGGCCTGGATTGCGGAATGCGCGGCAGAGATCCAGGCCGCGCGGCTCATGACGCTCCACTCAGCATGGAAGATCGAGAAGTTCGGGGTCAAAGAGGCCAGAGAAGACATCTCTCTCATCAAATTCTATGTGGCCGGTGTCCTGCAGAATGTTATCGACAAGGCCCTGCAGGTGCACGGCGGTCTGGGGATGACCGACGATGTCATCATTCCCTGGTACTACAGGCATGAACGCGCTGCCCGGATCTACGACGGGGCGGACGAGGTACACAAGATGTCGGTCTCCAAGAGGATTCTGAGGGGCTATGAAGACAGAGACATCCGTTAACCCCGTGACGGGAGATCGCCAGTGAAGTTTGAGTCGTTCAAGAACCGGATTCAGCTGTCAAAGGAAGATATCTGCCGGGAGCTGTTCGTTGAGAATCGCGACAGGATCAAGATCAAAAAAGAGGCAGTTGCGGTGAAAAACCTGGTGAAAATCTTTGATGCCGCCCTGTCCATCAGCAACAACAAGGGCTTTTCCGCCATGAGCCTGAGGGATTTGAGCAAGGAAACAGGGTTGAGCATGGGGGCCCTGTATTCATACATATCCAGCAAGGACGATCTCCTCAACATGCTCCTAGAGCAGGGCAGGTCTGTCATCATGAATGTCCTTCTGGAGCATCTTGCTGGCGTTGAAGACCCGAAGGATAAACTCAAAAGGGCTCTACAGATCCATCTGTATCTCAGTGAGGTCATGCAGCCCTGGTTCTACTTTTTTTACATGGAGACAAAGAATCTCAACAAGGCTCTGCACAGAAAGGCCATAGAAGCGGAGCTGTTCACCGAGAAGATATTCATTGATATTATTGAGGCTGGTATTTCTACCGGGATGTTTCGATCCGTGGATTCATTGCTGACGGCAGCGGTTTTGAAGGCCATGCTGCAGGACTGGTATCTCAAACGCTGGAAATATGAAAGTCGCAGAATCACTGTAGAAAACTATGCCCGGTTTCTGATGGACTTCATGGCAACATATCTTTTCCAATGAAGGGATAAAGCGAGGAGGGTAAGCAATGGATTTAACGGACAAGGCGGTACAGATCAGGGAGGGAGAGGACCTGGATATCCCGAAAATAGAAGAGTATCTGAAAGACAATATAGAGGGGCTGGATGGAAAACTCGTGATAGAGCAATTCCCTAGCGGATATTCCAACCTGACGTATCTGATTAAAGTAGGGCAGATGGAACTCGTTCTCAGAAGACCCCCTTTCGGGCGCAAGGCGAAATCGGCCCATGATATGGGAAGGGAATACAAGATACTTACCGCCTTGAATCCGGTTTTCCCCTATTGCCCCAGGCCACTATTGTATACCGAGGATGAAACAGTCATGGGATGTCCTTTTTACGTCATGGAACGCATCAGGGGCATAATCCTCAGGAAGAACCTTCCAAAAGGTCTTGCATTCGGACCTGAACAGATGAGAAAGTTGTGCGAAAACCTCCTGGATATACAGTTCGAGCTCCATTCCATCGACTACAAGGCCATAGGTCTGGAAGGATTCGGAAAGCCCCAGGGCTACGTGAAACGACAGGTGGAAGGCTGGTCTGAACGGTACAAGGCGGCCTGGACCCAGGATGCCCCTACCTTTGAGTATATCATGCAGTGGCTCCACGAAAAGATGCCTCCGGATTTCGAGCGGCCCGGCATCATCCACAATGACTACAAGTTTGACAACGTGGTGCTGAACCCGGAAAATCCGTTGGAGATTATCGGTGTTCTTGACTGGGAGATGGCAACCATCGGGGACCCGCTCATGGATTTGGGAAGTTCTCTCGGGTACTGGGTACAGGCAGATGACCCGGATGATTTTCTGGCTGCCAGGATGATGCCCACCAACCTGCCGGGAGCGCTCACCCGGGAAGAAATGGTCGAAAGGTATGCCAGAAAGGCCGGCATTACCATCGACAACTTCGATTTCTATCTCTGCTTCGGGCTCTTTCGCCTGGCAGTAATCGCACAACAGATCTACTACCGTTACTACCACGGCCAGACCAAAGACGAACGATTCAAACTTCTCATTTTTGCTATACACATTTTGGAAAAGGCCGCAAACAGAACAATTGAACTGTAGGATTTTTTTAGATGATGCCCTTGAGGGCTTTAAAGGAGGATTTGCATGGGTACTGACAGCAGAAAACTCACGATAGAGCCGGTGCCGCAGCAAAGGAGAGGGTACGCTTGATCGAGGGGCGCAGGAAAGGTTCTATAATAGTGAACCAGCACAATCTGAAAAATTTTCCGTAAGAAACGAAAGAAGCGAGAATGGTAGTTTGCGAAGTATGTTTCATCATTAAGTGAACAGGAGATAAATATGGAAAAGATCGATTTCAGACTGGACGGAAAGACTGCCCTTATTACCGGGGCAAGCCGCGGAATTGGAGAGGCCATTGCCGTTACCCTGGCTGATTACGGCGCACAGGTCATCCTGGTAAGCAGGAAGGAAGACGCCCTTAAGAATGTTGCCGAGAAGATCGCCTCACGGGGAGGGAAGGCTTCGGTTTTGCCCTGCCATGTGGGCAAGCTCGATCAGATAGAGGGACTCATTGCAACGATCAAAGACCGTTTTGGCAGACTAGACATACTCATCAATAATGCAGCCACCAACCCCTATTTCGGAGAAATGATAGGCGCTGATGAAGGGGTATGGGACAAAACCTTCGATGTAAATTTAAAGGGCCCGTTTTTTCTGGTCAAGCATGCAGCACAGCTCATGATAGAAGGGGGTGGGGGTTCTATCGTAAATGTTTCCTCCATCAACGGGGTCAAGCCGGCGCCTTTCCAAGGCATCTACTCCATCACCAAAGCAGGTCTTATTTCCATGACGCAGGCTTTTGCCAAGGAACTGGCAACGAGAAACATACGGGTGAATGCGCTGCTTCCAGGTTTGGTGGAAACCGATTTTTCCAAGGCCATCATGGAAAACGAGATGATTTATGACTATGCGGTAAAGATGATTCCAATGGGGAGACATGCTCAGCCCATGGAGATAGCCGGAGCGGTCCTCTACCTGGTATCGGATGCCGCTCCCTTCACTACCGGAGCCTGTCTGGTGGTGGATGGCGGAGCCTTGACGTAACGGAGGAATATGTTTGCTGACATGATTGAGACAGCGTGCAACGAACCATGATTCACCTCTGCAAGGGAGGTCCTCTGGGGGGCAGGAAAGATTCGGAGGCTCTTTTTGTCGGGAAAGACAAATCTGTGAATGAAAGGATTCCATATGAAAATCGAAGAAATAAAAAAGGTTCTCATCCTCGGTGCCGGCACGATGGGCCAGCAGATCGGTCTCCAGTGCGCCATACACGGATATGAAGTGGTGTACTATGATCTATCTCGGGAGA
>ERZ795057.1462-NODE-1462-length-20196-cov-4.612085_pt1 | contig 20196 bp, 11 predicted proteins | sample MGYA00375141_ERZ795057 | MGnify/ENA primary metagenome ERZ795057 (study PRJEB30186, sample SAMN05720163) | activated sludge metagenome | isolation source: Anaerobic digester | place: Hong Kong | collected 2015-01-26 ... | reverse complement strand
CGCTTTCTTGAAGGTGTGGATTGTGTACTTCTTCTCGCCTGTTTCGGGATCAATGACAACTTCGCCAGTCTCAGGATCTTTCACGGGCAACTTCCATGTGTGAGTAGTCGGAAGATACGGCGTAGTTTCATACTGATAGGTGTATCGGAACAGAGGCTCTCCTTTGTAGTCAGTGTCCCAATCCGTTATCTTCTCAACTTGTTTGAGCGCTGCGCCGTAATCAATAAAGGATGATCCCGCAATCACGTCGGAATAGTAGACGTCCGCACCGAGAGCTGCCTTGAATCGCGATGCGGCAGATTCGGGGACATTGCAGCCCGAGAGCGTGAAAGTGCTGATGTTGTACTTTCCGCGAATACTTTTGAGAAATGCTTCCATTTCATCGAACGTGATTGTCACGTCATCGTATTGAAGCGCGTGAGCATGTCGCTGTCCGACATAACTCAATCCATGCAGCATGAAGACAAGATGGTTTTCCGGATCATCCTTGACCGATTCAAGGGCCTCTCTCATTGCAGTAAATACCTGAGCCTTATCACCGGTCACCTTTTTGCTGACGCGATGGTATTTCCGGTAGAGTTCTGGATTCTTGTTGACCATTACGTTCTGGTACCAGCGATAGTGTTTCCCAGATTTGTACTTCTGCTCCTGAATCGGCCCTGCACCACCCTTCAACCGCAGGTTGTAAAGATCCGTCAGTTCTTTGGTGCGTCCCTTCTCCGGATCGACTGTGTCTTCTCCAGCACCAATGACAACAATCGCCAACCCGAGGGGATCAACATTGTTCACCGGATCATTGCCGCATATTATCCCATAGAGCAGTCCGTCAACTTCAACGATCAACACCACGTATTCAGGGATTTCCGGGAAGATCGGCGAAAAAGTTTCTTCTGCCAGGTTAACGGGTTCGGGTTGTGCATATTCGTGTAGTGAGTCGAATGCCGGTTGCCTTACAAGGGCCTGGGATTGGACCGGCAGCATGAGGATCATGCCGGTTAACAGAAGGGCCATTGTAATAAACTTTCTCATGTAATGGAGTGTATAAAACAGATGCCGGTTTGTCACTGTTTTAGAACATTTATTTTACATCTTTCTCCCTGGGATGAAAGCGGCTGTGAGCTTCTTTTAGATCGCTCATTGTGAGCCTGATGTATTCCTGGGTGGACGTAAGCCGGGAGTGACCTAGCATTTCCTGAACGTGCCGGATAGATGCGTTGTTGCGGATCAGCGCGGTAGCGCATGTATGCCGGAAGGTGTGCGGAGTCACGCCCTGGGTAAGTCCTGCCCTGCGTGCGTACTTGTCGATTAACTCGGCAAGTGTGTTGCGCCGCAGCCTGTCGGATCGACAGCTCGGAAAGAGTGCTTTTGTCTGAGGGTCCGGGCAACGCTTTACCAGGTCGGGCCTGATTCCGTTCATGTAGGTTTCCAGGTATTTGCAGGCGACTTTGCCCAGCGGCACGATCCTGTCTTTACTGCCTTTCCCCTGCCGGACAAGAAGGAAGCCGCTTTCAAGATCGATGTCAGAGACATCGAGGTTAAGCAGTTCATTACGCCTCACGCCTGTGGAGTACATGACTTCAAGTATAGTACGATCACGAAAGCCGAGCACGGTTGATGTATCAGGCTGCCTCAAGAGCTTTTTCATTTCCTTATGGGTCAAGACAGCCTTGGGGAGTCGCTGCGGGACTTTGGCATATTGAAGCTCAAGAGTCGGGTTATGTGCGACATAACCGGCCTGCTTGAGATATTTATAGAAGCATGCGACTACTGCAAGGTGCTGATTCTGTGTCATTACGTTGTTTGTGGTTCCGCGTTCGTTGATGTATTCGGATAGGTATTTCTGATAGTCAAGAAGCATGGCCTGTGTCACGTCGGACGGATGCTTGACGTTATACTTTTCGGCCCAGGTAAAGAACCGCTTTATACGTGAGATATGTTCTTTTGTACCTTTGCCGGTCCGGTTAAGGGACTTCATGTATGTTGCGTAGTGTTCGAGCAGTTCGCTTAGATCATCCATTTTTCTTTTTCCCTGGCTTTTTTCTACGGGATGAAGACATGTAGTCCTGCCTGAACTTGCGCGGTGCTTTGAAGGTTTCTTTGAAAGATTCGCTTTCGGCTGGATGGCATTTGCCGTGCATGGCTTTTACGTCGCGCTGCGCGACTCTGACGTAAATCTGTGTTGTGCTTACGTCGGCATGGCCGAGCAGGTGTTGTACGTGTATGATGTCGGCCCCGGACGCGAGCATGTGCGTAGCGCATGTGTGGCGTAAGGTGTGTGCTGATACATTCTTGTTGATCCCCGCCTTGTCGGTGTACATGTGTACGATGTCATTAACTGCGCTGGTCGTCAGTCCGGCACGCTGGCCGACGAATAACTGGCGGCTGTCACGGTATCGCTTTGTGTAGTAGCCTCGCACATGCAGCAGGTATTCTTTAAGGTACTTCTTTGCGGTGTGGCCGAGCGGCACGATCCGGTCTTTTGCTCCTTTGCCAAGATTGATACGGATAAACCCGGCGTTGAGATCAACGTCGTAAATGGTAAGGCCGCATAGCTCGCCTACCCGGATGCCGGTTGAGTACATAACTTCAAGGATAGCTTTGTCCCGCACTCCTTTACGGTTTGATGTGTCGGGTGCGTCGAGAAGTCGTTTAATCTCGGATGATGTAAGAACATCACGCGGCAGGCGGTCTTCGAGCTTGGGAAGCTGAAAGCCGCTTGTGGGGTTTATCAGTATTTTGCCGCTGTGTTCGAGATAGTCATAGAACCGCCTGAGTGACCGCATTTTTGTATGTATGCTGTTGGTGGTGTATTGGCCGCCTTCGACTAGATCGGCCTGGTACTGCTCAAGGTGCGGCCTGGTAACGGCTCTGACGTCGTGTATGCCTTTAGCGGCCATGTATGCAAAGAAGCGGGTTGTTTCCCGGACATAGCTGTCTATGGTGTCTCTGGCCCGTTTGAGAGCTTTGAGGTATTTTTTGAAGTCCTCTACGGCTTCGAGCGGGGCGTAAGTTCTTACGCGCGCGCGATCTTTCCGGGGAAAGCCGCGAAGTTTTTGAGATTGCGCTTTATTTTCAATGCTTTCTGCCATTTTGTAATACCCTCGGACCACCCTCGAAGTGTGTCTTTTTGCCCTCGGAGTGTCTCAAAAGACCCTCGGAGTTATCTTTCTATACCTAAAAGTTGCGCTTCTTTTCTTATCTGTTCGACAGGTTTTAAGCCAAGCAGGAACCGCTCGCCGTTCCTGCCCTGACCGTCCCAGTAGAGTCTGTATTTGTATTCGGCCCCCTGTCGGCCGCCGCATGGGACCAGATATTCAAGGTCCACAAGCTGGCCTATATGCGTCCGTACCTGGTAGTCACTCCATCTGGTATGCTCGCGCAGCTGACGCCTGGTAAATTCGATGCAGTGCGGCTCTGTGTTCTGTGACTTGGCCCATTCGTTAACCATCTTTTCGGTTAAGATAAGAAGGCGTCGGCTTGGCCCGTTGAGTTCATCAAGGCTCTTTCCCAGGATCTCGGTTGCGAGTTCGTTTGCCAGGGTGATGTCGCTTAGATCAGCTTCGATGTAGTCAACGGCCTGGCCGTTAATGGAGATATGTTTGACGGCCTTCCGGTACTGGTGCAGGAAGGCGATTGTTTCAATGAGGTCAAGATACTTGGGATGGTCGCGCCTGGTGAGCAGCTGCTCGTCGTTGTAGGTGAGCAGTTTGCCGTAGGGATTGACGACATGAAGCGGCTTTAATAGCCGCTGCATGGCGTGATGTTTTTTGTAGATGGCTTCTTGTTCGATCCGCAGCTTGAAGCCGTCAAGGGTTCGAGAGATGCGTTGTGCTTCAAGTATTTTTGCTGTCTGCTGTTGTGATTCGTCGATGGTGGTTACGATAAAGCGTGTAAGTGTTTCGGGATCGATGTCGGGCTGTGTGGTGGTAAGTAAAACAGAGGTCGGGCCGTAGACTTTGTTTTCTACGGTGGTCATGCGCCCGGTGAGCTGGTCTTTGATTGTGGTTTCGATCACAAGTACGCCGGAGCTGATAAGCGAGCGGATGGCGTAGGCTGCATCTTCGGCCCCTGCTGCTTCTTCAAGGGCAAGGACTTTGTGCTGTAATGATGTCTCGCCTTTGTAGAACAGGGCGCGTTCGGTTAATGAGGTAAGTTTTACCAGGTCTTCGTCGGGACATAAGGCGCAGGCCGTGTCCTGTAAGGCGGACTTGCCGGACCCGGAGCCGGAAAGAATGAGCATTGCGAGGGGTCTTTTCATTTTCCGGCTGGTCATTGCTAGGTAGGCAAGCTGAACGTTGGCGGTTTCTCCGACGTAGCCGCATTTATGGAAGTCTTTTGTTATCACGTCAAGCAGGTCTTTTCGTTTTGCCAGGCGTTCGGCTGCTCTGCGTTCTTTATCGGTTAATTGAATGATCTGTTGTTTTACGGGTTCGGGTTTGTGGGCCTGGGCTTCAAGGTGTTCAATAATCCTGTTTAGATCGGCCTGGATGATTTCTCCTTCCTCACGAAAAAGTTTTGAGGCGTCGGCGATAAAGGTTTTTCTGCTGCGTGCTGAGTAGAGATCAACGGTGTCGATATGAAAGCTGTTCTTTTGTTCGGTTAAGGCTTTGATGGTGGCTTTAAGTTTTCCGGTCCCGGCATCAATGGTCCGCACGTCGTAGGTCCGCTTTACGAAGGTAATACGAAAGCCGTCCGGGGTGTCCTGGATTTTGGCTGTCCCCTGTTTCCTGGTTATGTCGGATTGCGGGATTTCCCGCAGAGGTTCAGACGAGCTTGCAATGACAGGCTTTGCAGCTTTGAGCAAAGCGTCGAACTTTTCGACGCTGCCGCCATCAATGAAATAGCTGTTAGGGTCGTGGCCTTGCGGTAGTTGTACGGCCATGATGTCGAGGCCCAGGGCTTTGAGCTTTTGCGCGGTGCGCTCTGCGCCGCGCCGTCCTGCGTCGTCGCCGTCCATAACGAGGTAAAGGCGTTGTATGTCGTGGGTCTGTATCAGCCTGGCGTGATCTTGCGTAAGGCCGTTGGTTCCGTAAAGGGCAGTCACGTTTTTGTATCCGGCCTGCCATAAGGTAGCGGCATCGATTAACGATTCGGTTAACAGAAGATAAGAAGACGCGCGCGCGCATACGTGATTAAATATTCCGGCATGCGCTCCGGGCAGATACAAGTGCTGGACTTTGCCGCCTTCTATGATCTTGCGCCCGTACATTTCTACGACATTGCCGTGATGGTCGTGGATCGGGAAGACGATACAGTCCCGGAAGTGTTCACGGCCTTGATTGTCGAGGATGCCGATTGCCTGGAGATCGTCGAGCATGTCGCCTTCCGGTGGTATGGCGTCACGCAAGGTATCGGTGGCGTAACCGATCTTGAAGGTTTCCAATAAGGCGGGTTCAGTCAGACCTCTTTCCTTGAGGTAGGAAATACCCTCCGGGTACTTGAAAAGTTCTTTGTGATAGAAGGCGGCAACTTTGTTGAGAAGGGTCTGCTGTCCGGGGTTCAGTGGTTCTTTGTCAGGTGTTGGTTTCTCTGGCGGCCGCAGCGGTTTTCCGCCGCCGGCAGGCAGGTCGGCGGCAAGCGCTCTTATGGCCTGGCCGGTGGTGAGATGGTCGGATTCTTTGATAAAGTCGATCGGAGAGCCGCCTTTGTCACAGCCCATGCAGTGCCAGAGGTTTTTTTCCGGTGTTATAACAAGGCTTGCTTCCTGGTCGTCATGGAATGGACAGTTGATTTTCCATTTTCCGCTGCCGTGCCTGATCGGTTCGTGGCCGCGTGAGCGGACAAGAGCCAATAAGTCAACGGATTGTTTTAGGGCTTTGAGATCGATCCGTTCTTGCGTTGCTATCATAAAGACCTCCGCTCTTGAGCAAAGACCTACTTTCTGGTATAGTTCCAGACAGCATGAGCTCTGCTCATGTTGCTTTGGCCTGTCGTTTTAGTCTTGCCGGACGGACGGCAGGCCGTTTTTTTGAACCCCGTCAAGGTGAAAAAGTTGATTTTTTACCTTGATCTTTTGTTGTCCGTAAATTACAACAGTAAGTTGTAATTATGCAAGAGGAAATTTTAGATTTTTTTAAGTGTGAGCAAATGATGGTTTATACTGCCGATATGATAAAAGCAGGCAGACCATCTAAGAACAGCCGTTCCGATTTCGGTCAACGTCTGTACTATGCCCGTGAGCGTGCAGGATTAACCCAAGCACAGCTCGCGGACAAGCTCGGCGTTGTTCAGCAGGTAGTTGCCGCATGGGAACGGCGAGATTGCGCGCTTAAACCCTCTCAAGTGGCGGAGATTGCCCAGACCGTTGGGGTTTCATCTGATTATCTGCTCGGTATTTCGAATTCTCTTAAATCAAAAGGGCCCATCGGTAAGATGCGGCAGGTTTTTGAAGCAGCATCGGAGCTGCCACGCAGACAACAGCAGAAGATTGCCGAGTTTGTAGAACCGTTTATTGAACAGCAAAGACCCAACGGATCAAAAACATGAAGAAGATAGAGACCAGCATAAAACAAGGAGACTGCTTAAAAGTTTTGGATGATTACGCTGATAATTTCTTTGATCTGATTGTCACCTCTCCCCCATACGCGGACAGCCGCAATCACACTTACGGTGGCATTAAACCCGAAAAGTACGTGGAATGGTTTATTCCGCGAAGCGAGCATTTCTTGAGAGTGCTCAAGCCTTCGGGCACATTCATTCTCAACATTAAGGAACGTGTGGTTAAAGGTGAAAGACATACATACGTTCTTGAGCTGATAATGGAGATGAAAAAGCAGGGCTGGCTGTGGACCGAAGAGTTTATCTGGCACAAGAAGAACTGCCACCCCGGAAAATGGCCTAACCGTTTCCGTGACGCGTGGGAACGGTGTTTGCAGTTCAATAAAAGCAAAAAGTTCAAGATGTATCAGAAAGAAGTCATGGTTCCTATGGGAGATTGGGCCAAAACCAGGTTAAAACATCTCGGCAAAAATGATGTTGTGCGTTTTAATTCTCAGGTAAACAGCGGGTTCGGCAAGAATATCGCTAATTGGGTGGGCAGAGATAAGGCTTATCCTTCCAACGTTCTGCACATGGCAACCGAAACAGGCAACAAGAACCACAGCGCTACTTTTCCTCACGCATTGCCGGAGTGGTTTATCAAGCTTTTCACGAAAGAAGGCGATTGGGTTCTGGACCCCTTCTTGGGATGCGGCACAACGTGCGAAGCAGCTCACAAGCTAAGAAGGAACTCTGTAGGTATTGACGTTCTCACTGATTATGTAAAAATGGCAAAGAAAAAGGTAAACAAAGTAGAGATGCTTTTACTTGAAGAAAGAGAGCAATATGGCAACAGCAAAACTAAAAAGAAAAGACATTGTCGAGTTCATTGAACCGAATATTCAGACTTTTCACAAAAAGAGACTGGATAATCTTCTCAAGCTGTCTTTGACGAAGATTCTCAAGAGGAAAAATCCCTATCTTTTCAAAGCCAAGGCTCTGGATACAGCCCATGACCTGGTTAAAACGATTCTCGATGCTCACCTTTCTTCCCAGGAGGAAGGTATCTTCGGGGGATTCCTCGAGGAACTGGCTATTTTTATTTGTGGCCGTGTTTACAAGGGAAGAAAGTCGTCCACTGAGGGAATCGACTTGGAACTGGATAAAGATGGAAAACGCTATGTCGTTTCCATCAAGTCCGGGCCTAATTGGGGCAACAGCAGACAGATTGCCAAGATGAAGGATGATTTCAAAAAGGCTAAACGCATTTTAAGAACCAACCACAAGGGTATTACCGCTGTTGCTGTTGAAGGTTGTTGTTACGGTAAAGACAACAACCCGGACAAGGGCGATCATCATAAATTTTGCGGACAGCGATTCTGGGAGTTCATTTCGGGTGATGCGAACCTTTATACGGATATTATCGAGCCTCTCGGCCACAAGGCCAAAGAGAGGAACACAAAGTTTATGAAGGAATACGCCAAGGTAATCAATAAATTCACGATGGAGTTTATGAAGGATTACTGCGATAAGGACGGTGCTATTCTCTGGAAAGAACTGGTTAAGTTTAATTCCGGTAAGTCTTAATCCCCCTACCCGCAAAAGCCGCGGCCAGCAAAGCTGTCACGGCTTCTGCTTTATCGCCCCCCGCGCTCGGCGTCAGAACCGTTTCGACCATGCTCAAAGTTGTCACGCCTCACTTAAGATGCCTCCGCGCGCATTCAAGACCACTGGCTTGTAAAGCAAGATGTTCTTCATTGCGCTGCTCCGGCAGTACCGCCGATCTCGCCCGCGATCGCCCGAAAGGTACTCCCGTGTATACGCCGAAGGGTTGCACCGATCACAGCCTCTTGCCCTCCCAGGCTGTTAACGGTGCATGATCTTGCTGGAACAAAACGGATTTTATGCGTTCGTTTCACACGCTGTTCCCACAGCATCGCATAAAATCGAGTTTTGTTCCCCTCAACCGTTCATCAGCATTACCCAATGCTGTCTCTCAGGTTGCACCGCAGATCATTGCAGATCTCATGCCGGACCGAATAAATGTTTTCATTTTTTCGGCCGCCGGCATTCGTCCGCAACCCTCCGGCGTATTTTCTGTCTTGCCCTGTTTCCCCAGGTGTCATGACTCGCGTCATGTTGAAATCGTCGCTTGTGTGCGATCCTCGCAAGCTCACCCAGAGTCGAACAGGCGTTTTAAAAACCTGCAAGTCGATAACTATCGAAAAAAGATAAAAAATCTTCCAAAACAATCCGGCGAACCGGCTTCTCATCAGTATAACATGACATGAATACAAATAAGTTAATTTTGATTTTGATAATCGTGCTTTATACACTGGCATTACTCCTGAAATAATCTCCTTGGAGGGCTGCGGACGTGTGCCCTGCAAGGGTGCCGTTCGCAGACCGACCAACGCGCTGGCCCCAAGATTGGGCCGAAAGCGCAAGGGTTAATTAAGGGGGCAGAGCCAAGGGAACATATATTTTATGTTTCAGCTTGAGCCTGCACCGGAAAGGCCGAACGTGTGAGGACTCCGCTACTGCGGAGAGACAGGCTGCCGGGTGGGGTCTTTGCAGCCTGGCGTTCCGAACGAACGCATAAACATGTTTATGCGACGATCGGCCGGTGTTGTCCGGCTGTAAGTCGGACAACATTCCGGTGCGTTCTCAAGCGGCTTGGCTCTGCGGGGATCTCAACAGCCGGGAGGCTTCCGATTGGGGTCCGATGTATTGGGGCATCGGACAGGGTATGGGGGCCACGTGACGTAGTACGTGGCAAGCAGCGTGTGTGCGGCTGGACTTCGATGTATCGGCAAGACTTGAATGTTAATTGATGTCTTGCGTTCAGCCGCACGCTCGCTGCGGGGTAATAGTAATAAAGGGAGAGCAGTTTCTTTGTTGGCTTTTGAAGAAAGACAACAATGTAACTGCTGGGGTTGGGCTTCCTTTGGGCAACAGCCGGGCGGCTGTTGGGGGTATAGGGCTTGGCATGACGTGTGCGTAAGCAGACGGCATGACAAGGGGGTAATAACGCGGAGATCGTTCGTAACGATCGTAGCGCAGGGGCAGCAAGCAGGTGTGACAGTTTTACTGGCACACTGCTTGCCGGGGGTAGTCTTATAGTTCAAATATCTTTTCTGTTGGTGCTGTGTTGTTAAAGGTGCTGAAGTGGCCTTGTTCGCGTAGTGAGTAGTATCGCATCTTCTTTCTGCCACGCTTTGCAATAATAATATGGTCCATTAGTTCTATCTGCATGAGCCGTGATATGTAGTATAACCTGTGAGTAATTTCTAAATCTTCAACACTTGGCTCAACGTTTCCGCTTGGATGGTTATGCACCATCACTATACCGCGTGCCGCGTCCTGGATAGCGGGACGCATGATTTCCCTGGGATGGAATAGCGAAGCATCGAGCACACCGAGAGTAACAAGGTGTCGCTTGATAATTTGCAGTTTTGTATCGAGGGTTAATGTCCAGAAGGCTTCTTGTGCAAGATCAGCCACGTCTTTGAAGTATTTTAACACTGCTTCGGGCTGGTTTGCCAGGATGCCGGTTGTCTCCCGGATACGGCTGAGATGAATAGTTAATGATTTGTAGTTTTGACTCTTTGTACGTTTTCTTGTTATTGTCTTTTGCATGATGAGCATTCTCCGTTAAGGCGTTGATGCTTGTCTAGGGTCCGGCATGGTGTTAACGCACCTGCCGGGCCTGCTACTATCCGTCACTTGACGGATACCGTCTGTTTATTCTTATTCCCTCCTTTCGTGATTTGTTCTGTCACGTCTAATAGATCGTCAAAAAGGTCTTTTATTTTCTGGTAGTTTTTGATGTGGGATTGCATTTGTCGTACTTCGTCATGGGAGATATGTTCGGTACGTTTCTTTCCTTCTTCGTACCAAGTATGCACATAATACGGACCATGACGGCGACGCTGTTTGTTACGGGTCCGGGTTACGTATTGCTCGGTTAATGATCCCTGCCGCAATGTTGTTATCTCCCCCATTCGGGCAAGGATTCTGTTTCGCTTCTGCTCTAGTTTCTTCATCATGCCTTATATTCTAGTTATACACCTAGAACAAGTCAAATAAAAAATGAAAATAATTGACACCTGCTATTTATTCTATTGAGAGTCCTTTTGAGGCATCGAAATGACTTTTACTTTTGCCTTCTTGAACGTTGGTAGTGCCGGGTCTTGATTAGCAACGTCTGAAATCCAGTAAACTTGATTAATCCAATTGCTGCCAAGCGTTGAGGGTATAGATACCGAAAACTCCTTTTTCCTTTGCCCCCGCCCACTTGAACGATGCCCTCCAAGCACAAGGCTACCATCATGTACAACAAAGTCGATTTCATAAATGGGAAGTATAGGCTTGCTCGGATTAAGCTGTATAACAAGAGTATCATCTAATGCAATAAAGCGAGGTGCATAATCTCGCGTTAGTTCAGTATATCCAAGATTAGAATAAAACGATGAAACACAACCAGGAACCACAATAGCAGCTATAAGAATCAAAAGAGAAAACCATACTTTTCTTTTCATGCATATACTCCTTATGGCTGCTGTTGAAATTGTTGTAGTTGGAAACGCCATTCATCCGGTGGACCAATGATGATTTTACCGGTAATTCTAGCATAGGGGTCTAACCAAGATTTCGGGAACAAAAGACCTGCTGCGAGTCCAGATGTGTTTGCAATAATATCTCCGCTTAAATCCACTACCGTCATCGGTGCTGAGTAGATTGCACCCCACCGATAGGGACCATGTAAAGCACCTTGACCGGGACTTGTAAACGGAATGGGGTGATCACCCATTTCAGCATGAAAATCAGGAGGCCAGAGTTCGTGAACAACTCCACCAAGCCATAACCAAGGAATTTCTGTAATACCAGCCTCTGAAGCCATATAAGAATACGAAAGAGTATGCCAATATTTCCGACCTGTAATATTGTAGTCCCACCACTGTTCCCATGCTGGTGCTTGCCAGAAAGTATTATGTGCCTCACGAATAGCAAGGTTTATGTGCGGAGGAACTTTAATGCTGCCGGTAGGCGGATATTCCCATCGATCTAATTCCAGAAGTGTCTTGAGACCGATAATACCCAATGTTCCCGAAGCAAATTCCTCACCGCTTTCTTTCAATGTAGGAACTTCCAGGATAATCACACCTTCAATGAAGGTGGCAGGAGACTCTACCAATGTTCCTGCTGATTCGATAGTTGGGCCTACATTTTTAACCAGAGGAATACGGCTCTTCTTCAGCACCCAACCTACACCCTGAACGAGTTTGCCAGGCCATCCCAGAGGATTCCATTTTGACGCAAGGCCGGTCGGGTCGTACCTATTCACAGGATCATTTTGGCAGAATGCCGTAAGGTTATCGCCACCTCGCTCACCGAGTGGGTCTCTGGTCAGCCACTTGGTACTGGCAGGGTCATAATAACGATAGCCGTAATAGTAGAGCTCAGTCTCGCTGTCGTAGTATTTGGAAGAGAATCTAAAATTACAAACATCAGCCTTATCACCGTACTCCCCAATCAGCACACCGAACGGGGAATACACGTAATTGGCAACAACATCTCCGCTCTCGTCCACCAGCTTATGGATATTTCCGTTGTGATCGGAAACAGGGAAATATGTGGAGGGCTGAGGGCTGATACCTGAAACCTGAGTAATAGCCAGAAGGCCGCCTATTCCGCCTGCAGACTGGCCATATCGCCCTGAATGCTGTCCAGCCAGATCAAGACCCCATAAGTAGCTGTTGGTGTAGGAGTTGGATGAATCCTGTTCGTCTGTGACTTCCTCATAAACCAGATTCCAGGTGTCATAAACATACGAATGCGTATATGTATTGGTCCAATCGCCGGGACTGCCCGCATAGACCTTCTTGGTCGCGCGCTGGCCATCCGGATAATAGGTAAATACAAGTCTCTGGTTAGCATTGCTGGCAACCGCTTCGGTCAATCTTCCAAATCCGTCCCAAGTATAGTCAAAGCGAGATTCCTCGTCCATCTCTGCCATGGCCGTATAATCCACAGGTTCTTCACTGCGGGCCGCAAATATGGTGCCTGTCGCAGAAGCCACTATGTCAACACTGACGGCATTGGTTACCACATATATAGTAATGTTGGTCTCAACTGAATCGACATCGTTGGAAATTGGCAATAAACAATAGAACCATTCATTGGTCATGCTGGCACGGGTATTGTTTACCGTTACAATTACATTGGTATCATTAATGGTGGTACCCACTATCTCAAGCTTGTTGCTCCATATGCGCGTTGCATGCACATTGATATTGGAGGCAACAAACTCATGCGCGGGCCTGTAATCCTCGGCAAGGAACCCGGAATTGGTTGTGTTGCCTATAGTATCATAACCATAACCAAACTGCATGCCGGGACATTCCGCGCCGCCAGAAAAATACTTACAACCTGAAATAAGGTGATCTCTATTATCGTAATCATATTCCCAATATGAGTTGTCCTGATGTGTTATCCGACCTATTCTATCCGAAACGTAATAAACCGTTCCTGTGGCAGTTTCGATCTCGTTTGATTGATATTGATACTCATAACTGTTAGTAAAATTGCTCCCTGTCCATTCTATTGTCTCAATATGGTTGTTGGTGGGATTCCAGACAGAGGCTTTCTCGAGTACATTGGTGCCGTCAAGACTGATTATAAGATTGGTTACCCATAATGCGTTGGTGGCATATTGATAAGTAACGTTAAAATCACCACTGGTTATGGTCGAAACCCGCATCCAGTCATCATAAGCAATATCAATATCATTTGTTTCCGCAGAAATTGTGCGGCTGGCCTGCGTAATCCTGCCGTGGTCGGAACCATAGGCATATGTGGTAATGGTTGTCGGAATGTCCACACCCTGGTTGGTAACAACAGCTACGGTACTGTCGAGATTGTAGCCGTAGTTATTGGTGATATCGCCGAGACTCTTGGTTCTTATTCTCGCGAGACGGTCTATATTGGTATAACAGATTGTTGCCGTTGCGTCCGACCATGTTGAACTTTCCAGATCACCTGCAGTACTATAATGATTGATCATCGCAACACTGTTAGCATTGGTAACCGCAGCAAGCTGACCATTGTCGCGATATGAATATGTCTCAACAGTTTCGCCGTTTATCTTTTTCTCCTGAAGAAGACCTGTATCATCCGCATAAACCCATTCTGTATAAACCGATACACCATCACGAATGGTTATCATTCTTGTCTTCCTGCCCTGGGCATCATATTCATATGAAATATCGTATGAACCAAAATCATATTCGCGTTCAAGAAGACCGTTATCATAATAGTCGTAACGCGTGACGGATCCATCGGCATTGCGCCTGGATTTGATCCTGGAAGTGCCGTCATAATACGCATATTGAATCGGACACCTACCCCCCGGAGAATCTATAGAAATAAGCCTTCTTGCGGAATCATATTGATATGTTGCTGTGCCCGATCTCGAATTAACCACACTCGTCAACGCGCCGAGTCCATCATAGTTATAATCTTCGGTTTCCCAGACGGTGCTTGCCTTGTTGTATTTTTCCACCTTTGAAAGCCTGAATTTGTCATATGTGAAAACAGTGTATGTTCCATCGCTGTTGTTGTTGGTAACAGTATACGCGCCGGCACCGGTAAAACTGCTCCTGCCAACAGTATTAGTCCTGTCCGCATATACAGAAGTAATCTGTTTGCCGTCAAACGATGTCTCCGTATAATTCATTAAATTGGAGCTGGAATCATTATCGACAGGATAAACGTACGATTCATTCCTCACACCACTTGCGCTGAGCTGACGAACATAAAAACTGTACCTATCGGTCTCTCCCGCGTCCAAAGTGCCATCATTGTCAACATCATGACCTGACGTCTGTATTCTTCCCTGGCTGTTACGAGTTTCTTCGTGAGCAACACCATCCTCATCCTCGCTTCCGCTCCTGTATCCCTGGGGAGCATATGCAATAACAGCTTCATTGGTGGTACCTGCCCTCTTAATTGCGGACGCTCCGCCAAGCAGAGTAAAATATGTTTTTGTCCATTCAGAAGAATTGTCGGAATTGATCTCTTTGGTGTAATATTGATCGCTCTCTACGCCATATTCGTATTCCATCTCAGCCTGAACATCGCCGCTGATCTGCTTGATGGATCCGTCATAATAGCGATCTTCAATAACCGATATTCCAGCAGAATATCTTGTTGTGGTTGTACGCACACCGAATGACTGGTTCTGATAAGAATAGGTTGTTGTTCCAACAGGATCAGTAGAAGTAAGGATACGACCCTGCGCGTCATAGGCGTAAGAACGGGTAACATCTTGAGCGCCGCCGGTAACAGTTTCATTTGTTACGTTACCCAATGCATCATAGTCATACGCCGTGGACAAACTGAGCGAAGAATTCGTGGTTCCAGCAACCCATCCGATATTGCCGTATGTGTATGTGGTAGTGGAGCCATCACGTTCTGTCACGGAGGTTGGGCCAAACAGACCATAACTGGAATTTTCGGTATATGTTCCGTCAAGATAGTCTGTCCGTAAAATACGGCCCAAGGAATCAACCGTAGATATTGCAGACGCGGCAGTCTGACCTGACTCCTCTATTACACTTCCCTCTGTATAACCGAAAGCGTTGTTTGTTGATATTATAGTTTCGCCTGAGCTGTTCGTGGAGGTGACGGACAGCATACCATCAGCCTCACTGCATTGATATTCATAAGCGCTGTCACCAGTGGGATATACCGCAGACAGGATAAGACCGTTTGTAAAACCATCCGTAATATAAGTATTGGTTGTTATAAGATTACCGGAAGCACCCCAGGCCGAAGATGCGTTTGTGCATTGCTGAATAATCATCTGCGACACACCTGAATAGGAATAAAGAGTTCTGCCTATAATTGTGGAATCATACAGGGAATTAACAATACGCGGCCGCTCAACAAGATTTGTTGTGTTAGCCGCATCACCGCTATGATCAGGCGTATAATAATATTCAACACCGGAATCACTGCCGTTACCTATTGGGGAAGATTCTTCGGAAATCCAGCCTGTGTCGGTGTCATATGAATATTCCACATACGAATCGTCAGGATATGTAACTTTCTGAAGTTTTGCATTTTTGAGCATACCGTTATCATATCTGCCCTCGGTGGTATAATACTCATAGGTGGTTGTTGCGCTGTCGCCGTTGGCGGTAATTGTGCGCTCTGTTACACGGTCAGCGCTATTTAAGGAAAATTCTTCCGTTACTGTTCCGCAATCTGTAACAGTGGTTGCGAGCGTAACAGTCCGGTCCTTACCAGCAACATCGGTCTGCGATCTTGTCACAGTGCCCCACTCATAAGTAATTGTTGAATCCGACACAGACACATCACTCATGGAAACACCCGTGATACCGCTTTTATCAAGAGACGTTATAATATCTTCACTATCGGATGTAACAATAGTGGTATTCGTTGCAGCTGCATCGCGAGTGGTGTATGTTACCTGTTCGAGAACGTCTTCGGCAGACCATTGGAGGCTCACGTTATACATGGTATTACTTGCAGATATTGGAACATCATTGGAAAAAGTAATCGAACCTCCAACAATATTAGTGCATGAAACTGTCTCGTTCGCCCCTCCAACACTTGTTACACTTGAAATATAACCATTTGTGCCAAACTCATGCACCACGCCTGACTCAAAATAAAGGTTGTAAGAGAAGTCGCTGTCATTATCCGGAGTAACATCATGCAAAACGTATGTTCTGTTGGAATTAACCCCCATAGGATAGCCGGCTTCGCTGAAATCACCGTCTTCCCACGGAAATTCAAACACAACCAGGTTACCGCGCGGCCTGAGTATTGAGGCTAGTTTATTGGTCTGCGTCTGATTTGTAATACTACCCGATTGGATTACTCGTGTATTAAGACTGTATGCCTGATAATGTCCGTCTCCATCAACATTGTCCGGCACAAGATAATAATAAGGAAGATTGGTATGACCGCCCTGGGACAAATAGGCATTCACATGCAATCCGCCGTACCATGCCGGTGATGATGCCAGCGGTATGGTTACATAAGGTTCATCCTGATCAACACGGAAGATCATGTTTCCCGAATCAGCACCCAGGGAAAACAGATCCGCACCAACATCAACCAGATCATCCCGGCCAGTATCCGGATTAACCAACAGGTTTGTATAAGTGATATCAGGCGGAGTTATCGAATCATCCCATTTAAGGAGCCAATAAGCATCTTCACAATACACATGATGAATTATGTTTGCACCAGGCCATCCGCTGAGCCCCGCACGTTTATTCTGCGCAACAGGGTTTTCGTTCTTATGCCCCTCGAATGGATAATTGCCGGTCCTTGTCGCAGCAGAATCCGGGTCGAGTTCTTCAACAAACACCATATGGTCATCCTGGATATCAGGACATTCAGGGAATGTATCATTATTGTAATAGGTATAACTCGAATAACTCGGATGCAGTCCGAAAAGAAGATAGACCGAACAACAGCTTTCAATATTTGTATATACATTGGTCAGCACAGGCTTGGCCACCACTCTGGCTCCATAAACCGTGCCGCCAACAGATGCAGGTATGTATGTATCAGATACAGCATAAATAGGATTACCGTATAGTCCTCCAGCGCTATAAGACGCAGAATCCCAGTTGCCCATCTCATACGATACAGCATGACTAAAACTCTGCGTGGTTGTCCCGCTAGGCCAATCATCTTCCGGCACATCGCTCCCTATACCACCACGTGCTTTGTGAACAATGTCCGTATAATCCGTACTGCATCTCACTGTCCAGACAAGAGAAGTTAATGCGGCAACAACCTGCGTCTGAATATTATGATTGGTCATGCCAAGCCAACTGTGAATAATATGGTTCGTACTCCAGTTGGTTTCACCAAACGCATAAAGGTGAAGATTTGTTATATCCCAGGATGGAAAAGAGGTTGGATATCCATTCGTTCCTTCTGTGGTAAAGTAGGTTTTGAAGGTGCCGTCAGCATCTGCATTGGTCTGACTGACATAGTAAAGAGTAATATCATCTATCTTGCGGGCAAAATTGGTATAATCCCTGTAGGGATACATATAGGTTGGCGCAATGTCATTTGTCCCAAGATCATAATCCGGCTTGAGAGCTTCAACTCTGTGTACAAGCGATGTGTAACACCATGATATATGGTTTGTCAGCTCAACCCAGTCGTCCGATTCAGGCCAGTTGGTGTAGCAGTTGGTAGAATCAAAAGCGAAGGCCGATGAAGCAATCCCTCCTATTGACACCGCAAAAAGGAGACCTAATATAAACAATTTCTTTAAACCCCTAGACAATAATCTTTTCATATCCATATCCATTTACGATCTTCTAATTCTAAATTAGAACTCAAAAAGAGATCCCGTTTCTGCAGCGCCCCCTATTTGTTCCTTTCCAAATTTAACGCACGTTTCATCATAAAGATTGGTGATATCAGAAGCAGAAAGGGCATAATTCCAAACACGCGGCTCGTCTATATCACCGACCCAGTGATAAAGAATATCTTCATTAACACCAATCTTTAAGGAATTAGTAAGATTAGGCGAAACAGACGGAATAGCAGCCCCATAAGTCAATGATATATTTGTGGCATTTACAAATAATTTTAGTTTGTCACTATCAGATACCCCTGTACCATCGTATACAAGTGTAGCAAAAGTCCATATATTCGTAGGAATATAATCATTGTTGCTATATGCGTATGAATTTGTCTGATTTGCCATTCCTATTATAAAATCATCTGTACCACCATAACCTGACGCACTCGTCGCAATGTACATTCTGTTATTATTATCTTCCATTTTACAAATGGCAGTCATCCAATCACTAGTTCCCTTACATTTAAGCCAAATAGATATAGTTAAAGCGTTTGTATTATCCATTTCATTTATATCTTCCCCAACAATATAATCCCCGCCATCAAAACTGTAATATCCATTAGTCCCATTACTTACAAAAGTTGGAGCTGCGCCACCTGCACCTTTTGTACCATGGTTTCTATTCTGACCTTTATTTGAAGTATCAGCAGGATGATCATATTCAAAATTGAGCGCTAAAACACAATTAGTGTTAACAGCTTCATTCCAATGATTGGTTTCATAAGGTATCCAACCATGACCAACGCAGGTGTGTTTCATGAAGGTGTCAATGTCGGAAGATGAAATATTAGTTGAATAAATTGTTGTTCTATCAACACCTCCATCATAAGAATAAACATCATCACCATTCCTTAATTTTGCAATCCAATTTGTTGTTGTAAGATTATCATTAATTGTTCCATCATATGTATTAGACCCAACTAATTCTACTCCGTCATAAAGATTAATATTGCTTCCATCCGCTACCCCTGAAAACAACCTCCAGTGTTGATAATTGGAGTCTATAGAGGCAACAGCTTCACGCAAATCATCATCTTCTTCAAAGATGGAAAACCGTACATCTGTGCTGCTATTCTGATACATCAGATAAGATGAAGATGCCGCAGAACTAGTTCTTTTGGCAACATATGCACAACTGCCAACTGATTCAGGCTTTACCCATGTTACAACAGAAATAATAGATGTCAGGTTAAGCTCCGAACCAGAGCCACATGAAATATGATTAGTGTGGCCAGTAAATTCATAATATGCGCTTTCTGTAGTAGATGTTGCTGGGTGATAGATAGGATCATTAATAATAACGCCTATATTTGTACCAACATAACTATCATCGCCTGTCGGATTATTGGTGTTGGAAAATTCATAGATCAGAACTGTATTGGTATAGTTGGCATCCCAGTCCTGAGCATTGGCCGGCATGCAGTATAAAGCAGACAGTAAGCAGTAAACAATAAACAGCAACAAGATATTCTTTCTCACATTTATTTTCCTTCCTTTTTAAATTTTTCTTATCTCGATTTCGGTTGCTAACCTCACATGTTTTTACTCTCTCACCGGTGTAATCAATTGGAACTGAAGCACATTATTAGTGTCCGCGTTCCACACATTTGTCGGATTTCCTCCACGTATATATTCATCCAGATTGTTCCAGCCATCAGACTCCTCGTCCGACCCGGCAACAGCATTTGTAGCTCCTCCAAAATACATGGTTTCCCACCAATCGGGCATGCCATCACCATCTGTATCGGTTACATAGTCGTTTATAAGAAGAAGATGTCTATCATTACTTCCCTGCAATATCGGACCAGTAAGCTCATCCAGCATAAACAAAACACTTTCCTGCGATTCCAGGACATTATCATTCTCATCCGCAACAATTGTTACCGTAACCTGCTTATTAGTCTCACCAGCAGAGAATGTGACTGTCTCGTTGGTATAAATATAATCACTCCCATTAACCGCACTTCCGCGAGCAACATACACTCGAGCAGACGTGGATGTTAAGGCTGATGGAAAGAGATTAATATCTATTGTTACATTAAAGTTGGTCGCAAGCTCAGCAACACTCTGTTGAGACAGATCGAATTCAATGAGCGAGGAATACGAACCAACGTCATTTGCATCGGTTCCAGCATCATATTCATCTTCATTACTCACGCCGTCTCCGTCAAAATCTTCATCAGGTATAACATGATCAACCTTTTCAATAGCATCGTTTGTGCTGGCAAGAACCAATTGCATTTCCCACCAATCCTCAAGTCCATCCGAATCAAGGTCATTAGTGGGATTAGCAAGCG
>ERZ795057.1460-NODE-1460-length-20212-cov-6.627077_pt1 | contig 20212 bp, 18 predicted proteins | sample MGYA00375141_ERZ795057 | MGnify/ENA primary metagenome ERZ795057 (study PRJEB30186, sample SAMN05720163) | activated sludge metagenome | isolation source: Anaerobic digester | place: Hong Kong | collected 2015-01-26 ... | reverse complement strand
TTTAAACCAATAATCCTATTATCAATGTTAAATTTCGCCTAACTCAAGTAATTAAATAATGAATGTTATATGCAGATTATTAAATAAATATTTATAAAACGGATGTGAATATGAAACCTTATCTTATTGTAATATACGGAAAAAACGGGTGCGACAGATGCGCTCGCCTTCTCCATGATGTAAAATCAATTCTCGACAGCAGCGAACTGAGTGAGGAGTTTGCTCTTGACTACCGGAACCTCTCCACTGTTGAAGGGATGATGGCCTACGCTCTTTCTGAAACAGTGAACGGCCAGAGGCTCCCCGCTCTCCAGGTAATGAAGTATGATAGCGGAAACGGATCATACCTGAAGATACCTGATACAAGGCCTGCCGTTTCCGGCAATGGTGAGGGTGAATTTTTCGAGCCTGTATACCTGCAGATCCAGACCGATTATTCTTCAACCGGCGTGGCGCTGAGCGGCGATGATGTTGTGGAACTTCTGGAGATTGCCCGTGCGGGATGAAGCTGAATCCGCCCTTTACACTTACCAGGGCAGTGAATCAACAATAGATTATGAGGGCCACATCTCTCTCCTCTTTTTTACCCAGGGGTGTAACTTCAGGTGCGGCTACTGCCATAATTCCGGCCTGTTAAAGCGCTCCGGCAAAAACATGACTTACGGTGAAGTAAGGTCTGTCATTGAGAAGGGTAAGAGAAACTGGATTGACGGCATCTGCGTTACAGGCGGAGAACCCACCATGCAGGTGAACCTTCCTGAAACAGCCTCCTTTATTAAAGATATGGGGATGGACGTTAAGCTGGACACGCAGGGTAGTTTTCCTGAAACCCTTGAGAAGACTATCCCATTCTGCGACTACATCGCAATGGACTATAAGACCACCCTTGATGAGTATCCCCGTGTCACCGGAGTTGAGGTGGACAGGGAAAAGATTAAGAGGAGCCTTGAACTTCTTAAAAACTGCAGCGTTGATTATGAACTCCGTACCACCATTGTTCCCGCCATCCACAGTGAGGATATAATAAGGCGTATATGCTCTGAGCTTGAAGGTGTAAAAAGGTTCGTGCTTCAGGGCTTTATTCCCAGGGAAGACCTTCCTGATGAGAGTCTCCGTGCAACTGAAAAAACTCCGGTTGAGATGATGGAATTCTACGCGGATATATGCAGAGAATTCTTCGGGGAAGTTATTGTCAGGTAACCCCATCCTGCATAAAAGAGAGGGGGTGTTATGGCCGGAACTTGTTGTATGAGATACCGGCATTCCGTTTCACTTCAGCCGGTATGACGGGGCCGGAACAATGCGCATGCCGGCATGTTTTACAGAATACATTAAAGGAGAGATGTATGATCCTGTCAGGTGTTGAAATTAAAAACAGGCTTGGAAAAGATATTATTATTGATCCCTTTAATGATAAACAGCTGAATCCCAACAGTTATAACCTGAAACTCCATAATGAACTTTTTGTTTATAACAGCGATATTCTTGATATGAAAAAAGAAAACAGGTGTTCTGAAGTTGTAATTCCTGAAGAAGGTCTTCTGCTTGAGCCGGGTAAGTTATATCTTGGCCGGACAGTTGAATATACTGAAACTCATAATTATGTTCCCATGCTGGAGGGGCGTTCCTCCATAGGAAGGCTTGGTTTGTTTATTCATGTCACTGCAGGTTTCGGTGATGTGGGGTTTTCAGGATTCTGGACACTGGAAATATTCTGTATTCAGCCGATTGTAATCTATCCTGATGTTGAAATCTGCCAGATATATTATCATGGCATTGATGGTGATTTCACCGAGTATAACAGCGGTAAGTATCAGAATAACAGGGCTATTCAGCCGAGCCTTCTGTATAAGGATTTCGAAAAGTAACCGGTTTCAGGCGGCATTATAATTATTAATGTTTTTTAATTTTTCCTTCGCTTATAAGCGCCTTCCATCCGGCGGTCAGGTATTTCCCGGTATCAGCTTTCCCGTTGCTGTAATCCTCATGCCAGTTTTCCGGTACCGGAACCCGTTTATACAGCTCACTCCTCCAGGCTTCAGGCAGGATGGGCTCTCGTTCCATGAATTCCGCGGCGCAGAGGACCCTGTTTGCCGAAGACTCTTTCAGTTTTGCAAGCCATTCAAGACCCTCTTCTGATCTCAGCAGGTGATGGTCGATAATAAGCGTTTCCGTGTTTCTGCTCAATTCAAGCGCGTTCTCCCATGCAAGGTCCCTCAGTGCCTGAAATGCCGGGGAGGAGTAGTGATACAGGGGAGGGCCGGATGCCAGTACGATGTCAGGTTCCCATCCTGAAATTAGTTCTATTGTGTGTCTGTTAAGGAGCTGGATATCTGAGGCGTGGACAAAGGTGAGACCCTCCTCTTCGATTCGGGTCATCATTACCATCCCCCTCCTGCCGCCCCCTTCCCCGTGGGGTACTGGTGCAGAAAATTCAATCGGCCCCTGCCGCGTCCCCTCCGCGTCATGCCAGTTTTTACTGAACCTGCTTTTCAATTCGTCTCTTCTTTTTTTCTGGAGAGGTGAAGAGTCAGAGTCCCTCCCGGCCCATATGCGGCAGCGGGACAAACTATCCTTTGCATCATTGATGCCGAGCTGATAGGGGTTCGGGTTGAGAAGAGGGCAGTGGTCTCCATGGTAATGACTGAAGACCACGTCAGTGGCGTCTTCTAATTCATTTATAATTGTCTGCCTTATTTCAGCTCCAACTGCTACCTGGAAGGGGTGGGGGAGAAGCCCGTGGCGCGACCATCCCAGTGCTACACCGGGGTCAATGAGTATCTTCTGCTGCTTTAACTGAATGGAACAGGCAAGTCCGCGGGCCCCCAGTGATTCTGCGTTTAAAATTCTGATATTCATGATCTCTGTACCGCATCAGTAAGCATCATTTTAATTTATTTCAATGATTTTTCCCGCGCCGCCTTCTATGTATTTATTACCATAAAGATGCGCAATCTGCTGTTTGTACATGGTGCAGTGGGTTGCACAGATCATGCTGAATTCTTCCAGTGATTCAGGCGGGTTCCCGTGCAGTCCCCCGATTATTCCGTATACATCGCCGAATTCTGAAGCGGCATCAATAATGTGTTTCATCGGGGGATGTGAGCATCCTGCTATTATGACGATTCCTTCGTCTGTCCTGACGCACATCGACTGTTCGATTCCATCCAGCTCTCCGGTGGAGTAGATCCCCTCATACATCTTTTCCGGATTTCCCGCGTTTATGATCTTTTTAGTATGCCTGATGCCATGGAATGAGCATGGAATCCACAGGGTGACATCACTGTTGAGTTGCAGAAAATCATACAGCCCGCCAACATGATCAAAATCGGGATGAGATATAAAGACATCATCAATGGTGCGTGGATCAATATTTAAGCTGTCCATGTTTGAAAGAAGTATGGAACCCTCTGCGCCTGTATCGAAAAGTATACGTTTTCCATGGGCCTCCACAAGGGCTGCAAAGCCCCAGTCAGGCTGGAGTTCTCTTTTTAATGTGGTATTGTCATATATAATCGTTGCTTTCATAGATTTTACCTTCAACGGGTAAATAATACAGGAAAACCGGTATCTGACAAGTATTTATTTAACACATTCAGTACATTCACTCTCCGATACCAGGCCTTCAGGCATTGAAATAGATATAAAAAGTATCGGCGTTGATTGAAATTGTATCGGCGTTGATTGAAATTATATCGGCGTTGACTGAAATTATATCGGCGTTGACTGAAATTGTATCGGCGTTGACTGAAATTATATCGACGTTGATTGAAATTATATCGACGCTGACCGAAATTGTATTGAAATCAACCCGATAAGTATTGAATTCAACAGAAATTACATCATCTTCAGAAAAGTATTGGATGGGGAGAGTTTCATCGTGAAAGTACCTGATACTGCAAGTTGTAAGAAGCAGGAAAAGATTCATGACACACCGCGTCAGGGACTGAGGCGGAATAATACGGTCGTGCTTCGATACAATGCGGTTATTGAGTGACAGGCCGAAAGTCTGTCGTATAGAAATCCCGTATCACACATTCGGTAAGCTCAGTGCATCACTCAGCAACCGGCCGTATTATTGTAGCCGAAGGCCCGGCCCGGAGCGAGGTAAAGCAATAATTCACACCTTCACCCCGGCCCTCTCCCGGAGGGAGAGGTGGGAATATTCAGGAACATCCGCAGGGGCAGGTTTTAACCTGTCCGCATTAGGGATGCGGTGTATTAAGAGGCGACCGACGCCCGAAAACTGATGATGAAATTAATGCGCTGTTAGTCCGGGTTAAGATATAATATCATTGATGATAACGCCCGCTGCGGTGAGGCCGAAAATCGCAGGCATGAATGAGATGCTCCCCTGCCTCTTCTTCTCACTGCCCGGTTCAGGTTCAGCGAATCGGTTCAGGTTTTCTGTGGAGTATACGCACCGCACGCCCTTTTCAATTCCGGCGTTTCTGAGGCGTTTGCGCATAACCCGTGCAAGGGGGCAGTGCTCTGTTCTGCTGATGTCATCGACCTTTACCAGCGAGGGGTTAAGCCTGCTCCCGGCCCCCATTGATGACACGAAGGGTATGCCCCGTTTTTTCAGTTCAATTATGAGCGCGATTTTTGAATCTATCTCATCTATGGCATCTACGGCATAAAGGTTTTTATCAGTTTCAGGAAATATCATACCGATATTTTCAGGTGTAATCCGTTCATGGTATGAGGTGATTTTTATTTCACTGTTTATTTCATTGAACCTTTCTGTTGCGACTTCGGTTTTCAGTTTCCCGATACTTGAGGTGAGTGAGAGTATCTGCCTGTTGAGGTTCGAGGGAGCTACTTTGTCGTAGTCAGCGATTATTACGTGACCCGCGCCTGCGCGCACAATGGCCTCGGCAGCGTGGCCTCCGACCCCGCCAAGACCTATTATCATTACTGTCGATCTGCGGAGTTTTTCAACTCCTTCTATCCCTACCAGTATTTCTGTCCTTGACTGATCCATCATATATCGAGCCTGAATATCCTCTTCGCGTTTTCTGTTGCTGTTTCTGCTATCTCCTCTTCCGGCCTTCCTGTGAGGTTCGCCGCCCCTTTCAGGTTAAGGAGGATGTTTGACGGCACATTGGGCTTCTCTGTTCCCACTGGAGGTATGTCCGGGCTGTCTGTTTCAAGAAGGAAGTGTTCTGGATAGATCGCCTTCATCGTGTCTATCTTTTTTCTCCCCGGTTTATATGTAAGTGTCCCCCCCATGGAGAAGGAGAGACCTTTTTTTATCAGTGCTTCGGCGATCTCCCTGCTCCCTGAAAAGGCATGGATTATCCCCCCCCGTGCCGGTACGCCTGTGCGGTTAATCGACTCAATAAGTTCATTGAATGCGCCGCGGCAGTGTATTATTACAGGGAGGTTTACATCCACCGCGAACTTCATCTGCTCCTCGAATACCCTGACCTGCAGTTCAAAAGGGGGGCTTTCAATTTTCCTGTCAAGGCCGATCTCTCCCACCGCGACGTGCCCCGTACCTGCTGCTTCAAGTTTACTTTTAATATCCAGATCGTTTTCTGTGACAAACCAGGGGTGTATTCCTATGCTGTATTCCACAGATTTGTATTTATCAGATATGGATCGGGAGAGTGCCCATTCATCAGCGGTTACTGAGGAGGTTATAAGTTTTACAACTCCTGCCTGTTCAGCATCTGATATTACTGTATCAAGGATTCCGCTGAATTCCGGGGCTTCCAGGTGGCAGTGGGAATCAACAAGTCTCAAAAATCGAACCCTTCCATTTCGAGGAAGTCGGTCACCTCGTTTCTATTTTCAATATAGGTTTCCGCGTCTCCCATTGATATGAAGAAACGGTTTTTCCCCTCAATCTCAAAGTCTGAAACAAAGGCCCCGTAATGCTTGCCGCATACGAGAATAAGCTCCTTGTCAGGAAAGAGTGTGAATATATATTTCATGTGTGAGAGTTCATTTTCATTCATCTCATTTATCTGCCTGAAGTCCATTATGATGTTGTCCTGCATCATGGTCTTCAGGAAGGCACCGGAGAAAACTTTTTTTCTTTCAGCGAGTGCTGTTTCAGATTTAAGGGTAAAGCGGAATGTCAGGTAGGTTGTAAACCCTTTTCTATCCACAATTATGTTTGCCGTGGCGTGCTGTTCAAGAAGTTCCCTTTTAACCCTGGCCTGTACCAGGGCGGACTTGATTTTTCCCCTTATAAGTATTTCGCTGCAGTTTTTAGCAATGTAGTCAATTACTCCCAGTTTCATTGCAAGGAGTATGTCGTCTTTTTTTGTTTTTGATGAGTGCATTATCACCGGGATGTTCTTGGTGATCTCATCCTTCTTCAGCTCCTTGAGTACGTCGTACCCGTCCATGTCGGGCATTTCGATATCGAGTATAATAAGGTCAGGTGTACCTGTACGGGCAAGTTCAATGCCGTCTTTCCCGTTATTTGCGGTTATTATGTTATGCTCATCTTTTTTAAGTGTGTCTGATGTAATCTTCAGAACCATTTTTGAATCATCAATGATCAGTATAAGCCCGTTTATATCCTCATCGAAAGCCAGGTCTTTCAGTGCCCTGTTTTCCTTTTTCGGTTCAGGTTTTTTCGGTACAGGGGCGAGCAGCCTGTTTACAGTGTTTAATACCCTTTCATTGGTGAATGGCTTTACCATGAATCCGGCAGCGCCTTTATGTATTCCCTCAAGTATTGTAATCTCCTGGCTTGCCGCGCTTATTATCAGCACCCTGGCGTTACTGTCAGCCTCTTTGATCTGTTCCATGGCCTGGATTCCGTTCATGCCCGGCATGTGGATATCCATTGTTACAAGGTCGGGCCTGAATGTCAGGTATGCCTTCAGGGCCTCATCCCCCCGTTCACATTCCGCCACAATTTTGTGGCCCGCGGATGTGATGATATCAGTGAGTTTTCTCCTCACAAGCTTTGAATCATCAACTATCATTACGTTAGCCATATGAACCGTCCCGGTTTTTATTCACCGATTATTTTAATTAATGCCCTTTTGGGCCTTCTTCCGTCAAATTCAGCGTAGAAGATCTGTTCCCACGGGCCGAAATCGAGTCTCCCTTCTGTTACAGCAACAACCACTTCACGGCCCATGACACTCCTTTTTATATGAGCGTCACCGTTGTCTTCCCCTGTACGGTTGTGCCTGTACCTGCTCAGAGGCTCGTGCGGGGCAAGGCCTTCAAGAAAATCGTCAAAGTCCTGTATAAGGCCGTTTTCATTGTCATTGATGTAAACGCTGGCTGTTATATGCATGGCGTTTACAAGGCAGAGCCCCTCCTGTATACCGCTTTTTTTGAGCTCGGCTTCAACATCCCCTGTAATGTTGATATAGTCACGCCTGGACTTCGTGTTAAATGTAAGGTATGTTGTGTGTGATTTCATCTTTTCTTTCACCCTTTTTTGTCAAGTGCCATTGCTATAAGTGTGACAGGGTGGAGTACCCTGTACCTTGTATTCATCTCTATCTGCATTGTGCATGTCTCGCAGTCTGTTATTACAAATTCAGGTTCAGCTTTTTCTATTATCCTGAAAAGGTTCTGGCCCACCCCCTGGGATATTTCATAGTTTTCATTTTTAAAACCGTATGTGCCCGCAATGCCGCAGCATTCAGAGTTCAGGACAACAAGCTCGAGCCCGGGGATCATTTTCAATACCCCCAGAGTGTGAATAACGCCCCCCATTCTCTCAAGATGGCAGGGAGAGTGGTACGCGGCCCTTATCCCTACAGACCCCATGGGGGGGATATTTCCCGCTGTAAACTCATCGTATATAAATTTAGTGATGTAGTCAAACCTGTCTATGTATGATGAGTTGTCCATTTCCAGGAAACTTGGGTATTCATGAGTAAGCGCGTAAGAGCAGCTTGATGATGTTGAAACTATAATTGATTCGCCTGTTTTACCCAGTGAGTCTATATTGTATGAAGCATTTTTCTTCGCTTTTTCAATATATCCATTGGCAATCAGGGGCACACCGCAGCACTTCTCCTTGGCAAGTTCCACGCCGTATCCCAGTGCGTTCATTACTTTAATCAGGTCGCTTCCCAGTGAATGATTGTTGTAATTCACATAACATCCGTGAAAGTAGACAGCCTTCTTTTCAAAAGCTTTCTGACTCTTTCTGAATTTTTTTTTGTAAAGTTTTGTAAAAGTCCCTTTCTGGTAGGAGGGGAAAGACATCCTGTACGGGATCCCGAGGAACAGATGCATGAGCACTTTTACGATTTTCAGGTTTATAATGAAGTTTGTCAGCCCGCTGAACGTTGTGGCAAGTAAACCCACAAGGTCCGTTCTGCTCATGAAAAAGTCCCGCGGCCTGAACCAGTGGACCTTTACGTAATTCCATTTCGCGTTCTGTATGATTTCCGCTATCTTCACGTCTGAAGGGCAGGCTATTTCACACCGTTTGCAGTTAGTGCAGTATTTGAGGGAGGCGTCCACAAGTTCCGGGTTTTTAATACGGAGCCTCTCCGCGTCAGGCCCCGACTGTTTGGGCCCCGGGAAAAGATGTGTTGCCTGAGCAACCGGACAGTAAATAGTGCATACTGTACATTTGATACAGTGGTCAAAGCTTATGTTTTCAAGTTTAATCATTTTTCAAGTTCCCTGATGATTCTTTCCGCGCATTTGTATCCGGTGGATATGGCAACACCTCCTCCGCTTCCCTCTTTTACCGGGTCGTAGCCTGAAAGTACCGAGCCTGCGCAGAAAAGGTTCTTTATTGTTTTGCCCTCTTCCGAACAGGGGTTGAAGTTGCGGTCTGTCTCCACACCGAAGCTGAGGAAGGGGTGGGATTTTCTATCAAAGAAATCATGGCTGTACCACTTACTGCGTTTTTTATCCCCCTGAACTTTCAGGTTGAAAATTGGTTCTTTTATTTCCGATACTCCCGCCTGAAGGCCGCCGCTGAAGAAACTCCCTGATGCGAGGACGAAGTATCTTGACTTTATTTCCGAGGATGTGCTCCTGTTCCCTGTCATAATGCTTTCAACGGTACCTTTGTTTGTTGAAGCGGATACTATCTTCTCCCCCGCAATGTATTCCCCTCCTTTACTGAAGAAACAGTTTTTCAGCGCGCTGTCTATTCTTAGTCCCAGGATTGAGGGTGGAAGGGTTGGTATCTCGTAAATAAATTTTCCGGTCATTGACTCGAGCTTTCTGCGTATCTCCCTGTAGTTGCTTATCCCTATAAATGCGGGGAGGGAAACAGCGCCTGCATCGCCGGCTGCTTTTGCAATTTCATCAGCGATTCTCGGCAGGTATCTTTCTGTTTCGAAAATTCTTGCTATATCGGTAGACCTGAACTCGTGCAGGTTTTTTTCAGTATGAAGGTAGTAGGGGAGGGATATATCTCCCATTATAAATTCAGTGTTTTTAAAGAGCGGATGTTTTTTAAGATTCGCCGCGGTCTGTTCAGGGTAGTAGTCCCTGAATCCTTTGAAGTTCAGGACAGCGATCTTCCCCCCTGACTTGATTATATCTTTCCCTGCCGGGCTGTACACGCTTTCCTGTGACAGGTAGGTAGGTTTAACTGCCCCCGGTGCCGTAACATGGAAATGGTTGTAGTCACCGTTGTTGTTAAGTGTTATCCCCTCTTCAGAGAGCCGTGAGATAAAAAAATCAAGGCTCTTTTTAATTGCGGGGAGCCCTGCTTTAGCGTAGGGGTGTCCCTTTTTCCCTGATGCTGTTTTTTTCAGGTAATCGAAGGGCTTTTTTATTATTGAACCGTTGTCTGTGAATCCGGCCAGATCTATTGACCCTGATGAAAAGTGGAGAGAGTTCATCCCCCCTGAAATAACAACAGTGCGTAAACCCTCTTCAGCGCATTTTATTCCACATGTGAGTCCCGCCAGGCCTCCGCCTATTATTACGCAATCGTAAACCACCTGTATTAACCCTTTTTCTTCTTGTTGTCGTTTATGTGTGAGAGTCCGAAGAGCCCCTGGTATATCCAGTATGTAAACTCCGACTCCCTGAGTCCGTCACCCCAGAGAACCGGGCGTATACCCTTCCATCTTTCCTCCAGGAAATCGTAAAGGAGATCAACTGAGCCTTCAGGCGTTGTTCCGCCGTATTCATGAAAGAGGCCCGCGCCCCTGTACGCGCAGAGCTCACCCTGGCAGGGCCCCATGCCGATTCTTGTTCTTCGCCTGAGGTCCACCAGGTCTTTTACCTCAAGTTTTTTTATGGCGTATTCTATTTCACCCTCTGTGACCATTTCGCACTCGCAGATGAGCCTGTAGTTTTTCTTCTCCCCTGTCATTATGTTGCGGAGCCTCTGGCCGTGCCTGTAAAAGGTTGAGCCAACCACGGAATCGGGTATGCCGCTGAATTTTTTAACAGTCCTTCCGCTGCTGAATCTGCTTTCCGAGCCGGGGAGAGGGACCTTGTGGGTAGAGCATTTCTTCTTCACTCCCAGTTTGCGGCACACAAGGTCTGATGTCTTTTCAGCCATAAGCCTGTAGGTCATAAGTTTACCGCCTGAGATTGTCACCAGACCTTCAAGTCCGTCACGCTCTTTATGATCAATTAGTACGATCCCCCGGCTTATGTTCCTTCCATCCATCTCACCCGATACCGCTACAAGGGGCCGTACACCGCAGTATGCCCTGAGGGCCCTTGTGTTTTTCACGTTGGGTATAAGCTTCTCCCCGTCCGAGAGGAGTACATCTATTTCATCATCGTCTATTGTATAATCATCAATTTTGTCGTAAGGTATCTCCCTTGATGTTGTGCCGATGAGAGAGACCGTATCACCCGGGACTATAATGTCCCCGTCCGCCGGCGGCCTGCACCTGTTTATTACTACACCGTTTACACGGTAGTCTATGATGAGCATGGAGCCCTTTGACGGGAACATGGGAAGTTTTATTTCAGCAAGTGAACAGACCTCCTGCCCCCATACACCTGCGGCATTTACAATCATCCTGGCATGTATCTCTGTTTCCCCGCCGTCTTTTGATGTGCATATGGCCCCGGTTATCCTGCCGTTACTTTTAAGTATTGATGTTACACGTGTATGGGTCAGTATAACAACGCCCCTCTCCTTTGCATCAAGCATATTTGAAGCAGTGAGTCTGAAGGGATCAATTGTCCCGTCCGGAACAGTCATTGCAGAAAGTATGCCGGGATTCAGATTCGGTTCAAGCTGCAGGGCCTTCCTTATGCTTATCTCTTTTGCCGGAATTCCCGCGTATTTACACCCTTCGAGAAGCTGGCTGTGGTAGGAGGGGTCATCCTCAGGAAGAGTTACGAAGAGGCCGCCTGTATCTTCAATACAGTGCCATGCGATCTTGCGCAGTATCCTGTTTTCGCTTATACATTCCTGTGCGGATTCATGGTCTTTTACCGCGTACCTGGCTCCTGAATGGAGCAGGCCGTGGTTTCTCCCCGTGGCCCCTGAAGCGATATCATTTTTCTCTACCAGTACGCACTTTACGCCCCTCATTGAAAGATCACGGGCAATCCCCGCGCCCGTGGCTCCTCCTCCTATTATAATTACGTCTGTTTCAATTCTGCCCATATATTATGATAATCCCCGGGAATTGACTGCGAAAAGCTGTTATGCAGTATTATAAAGAAATTTAACTTTAACAGCGGGCAACAAATGGTGTCAAACAGTATTCCTGAACATCCGGTTTTCAATAGTAAATAATTATATCCTGTTAGCGGAATTTTTTATGCAGGATATTATCTGTTAACCGTTCAGGTTTTCATTATAGTTTTTATCCCTGTTTTTTTTAGCTGGGTATTTTTTGAATTATGTTTATCTTAAGCTCGTTTGTAGAGGGGCGCATGTTTGTTTTGAATGCTAAAAGTATACAGTGTTATAAAAAATGACATTTTCTTCTCGTCGTGTTTTGCTAAAAACAGAGTCTTTCACGATAATCCTTTGTTATTTAAAGAGGAAACATGAAACTTACCAGGAAAATTATTTTTATCCTGATATTTCTGCTGTCAGTACTCACTGCTTTATCTGCAAAGAACTACCCTGTTCCTGCAGAGTTTCCGAATAAAATTTACAGCCTGAATGCGGGTACGCATATGTCCATGACAGCGAGGTGGCAGATGCTCAGGGTGGAGTGAAAAAGAAAGAACAGGGCAGAACAGGAGAAAAATCAGGGTCCCGGATACACCCCTGAACAGGCGCTTAAAGGTTCAGGTCTTGGCAGCTATATGAAAAGCGGCAGTGCCAAAAAGTATCTGAAGGAACTTATGGATAAATATTAATCTGCGTGTACCTGTTTTTAAGAGAAAAGGGCTGTCTAAAAAGGCAGCCCTTTTCATTTTGCCTGTTTATTAAAAGTCCTCTTATAAAGTAATTATTCCTGAATATATTTTTTACCTGCAATAAGTTAAGGAATAAATACTGTCTCCTTCATTAATAATTAAGACATTTGACAAATTTGAATATGTAGTTTTAATTTTACCGGGATATATAAGTCAGTAAACAAATAATCCAGGAGTACAATGAATGGAACAGTTTTTTCAGCTTACTAAAAACAATTCAGATGTAAAGACGGAAGTCCTTGCCGGCCTTACAACATTTCTTGCAATGATGTATATTATAGTGGTCAACCCGGCAATACTCAAGGACTCCGGGATGTCTTTCAGCGCGGTCCTTACCGCAACAGTACTGGTTTCCGCATTCAGCAGTATAGCAATGGGTATTTACGCGAAAACCCCTATAGCGCTTGCGCCCGGTATGGGTATTAATGCTTTTTTTACCTACGGCATAGTTATAGGGATGGGGGTGTCCTGGCAGGTTGCTCTCGGTGCGGTCTTCTGGTCAGGTATAATTTTTATATTTCTTTCAGTTTTTAATATCAGGACATATATTGTTCATGCCATTCCACGGCAGCTAAGGTATGCAGTTGCAGCGGGGATTGGTCTTTTTATTACTTTAATAGGATTGAAACAGTCAGGATTCATAGCTCCAAACCCGGCAACAATGGTGGGTTTCGGAGGGTTTAACGCCGTGACAGTGACCTTTATTGTGGGTCTTGCGGTAACGGCGGTCCTCATTGTAAAAAATCTTAAAGGAGCAATGGTTCTGGGTATTGCTGTTACTACATTACTTGCCATACCTGTTGGAAGGTACTGGGGAGGGGATGCTCCGCAGGTTGTATATAAGGGTCTGTTTGCGGCTCCCGATTTCAGTCTCTTCCTGGGCCTCGATTTTATCGGCTCGCTTAAATTTGCCCTTCTCCCTGTAATTTTCACTCTTCTTTTTACAGACATGTTCGACAGTATATCCACTTTTATCGGTGTGGCGGAAGCTGCTGACCTTCTTGATGAGGATGGCGAACCGAGAAATGTAAAGGAGTGCCTCATAGTCGACTCTGTTTCAACTACAATATCAGGCCTTTTTGGAACAAGTTCAGGTACAAGCTATATTGAGTCTGCTGCCGGTGTTGAGCAGGGGGGGAGAACAGGTCTTACAGCAGTGGTTGCCGGTCTCCTTTTTCTGCCATTCATGTTTTTTTCACCGCTCCTTTCGGTAGTACCGGCTGTGGCGACAGCCCCGATACTTGTGCTTGTGGGCGCATTTATGATGAAGCCTGTTGCAAAGATTAACTGGGGAGCAATGGATGATGCTATACCCGCATTTCTTTCCATAATACTTATCCCTATGACATACTCTATCACACAGGGTATTGTGTGGGGATTTCTCAGCTGGACCCTTATCAAGCTGCTTGAGGGGAAGAAAGAGGATCTCTCTCTCACCCTGATTATTATTGATATTTTTGCAATCCTTGCGCTTGTCTTATAAGAAAAAGCCCGCTTTTAAAGCGGGCTTTTTTATACGCCTTCACTGCTTTCAGCCGCTGGTTCAATATTGAAGAAAAATAAAGTAAAAAATTGACATTTTTAACATTGTAACGGAATGTGTTCTGCGGTGGAAAATATGCTTCTTGAAAATATAAATACCCCTTCAGATCTGAAAAAACTCTCCGTGCAGGAGATGGAACAGCTTGCGGAGGAAATCAGGCATTTTATGCTTGATGTAATCTCAGAGAGGGGCGGGCACCTTGCCTCGTCACTGGGGGTTGTTGAGCTTACCATAGCGCTTCATTATGTATTTAACACTCCAATTGACAAGATAATCTGGGATGTGGGCCACCAGACCTATTCACACAAGATTCTTACAGGGCGCAGGGAACAGTTTAATACCATAAGAAAACATGGCGGGCTTAGCGGGTTCCCCAAAAGAAACGAGTCCCCTTACGATTCCTATGACGTGGGTCACAGCAGCACCAGCATATCTCTCGCAGTTGGGGAAGCTGCAGGGAGGGACCTTAATGGGGAAAAATACAAGGTTGTTGCCGTAATAGGTGACGGTTCGCTCACAGGCGGACTCTCATTTGAAGGGCTTAACCATCTTGGCCATATCGGGAAAGACGTCATAGTAATCCTCAATGATAATGATCATTCAATATCTGAAAACGTGGGTGCTCTTTCAACCTATATGACAGAGATGAGGTCCGGAGTTTTATACAACAGGTTCCGTAAAAAATCGATGAGGATAATAAGGGGCCTCCCTTTTATCGGCAAAGCATTATATAATTTTATGTTCAGGGCATTCACCTCTTTTAAGAGTTTTATAACACCGGGACAGCTTTTTGAAAGCCTGGGGCTTCGTTACTTCGGGCCTGTTGACGGGCATAATATAAATGATCTCATAAAGATCCTTGACAGGGTCAAGGATATAAATTCAGGCCCTAAAATTGTTCATGTAATCACCAGGAAGGGGAGGGGGTTTATTCCCGCGGAGAGTGACCCCTGCAGCTTTCACGGTACAGGCCCTTTTGACAGGGACACAGGCTCAAGGAAGGGTGGGGCAGGAGCAGAATCCTACTCATCTGTAACAGGAAGGACCCTTGCATCTATCGCCAAAAAGGACAGTAAGGTTGTCGCGGTCACAGCTGCGATGAAAGAGGGTACGGGGCTTGCAGAGTTTGAGAAGGTGGCGCCTGAAAGGCTTTTCGACGTGGGAATTGCGGAACAGCATGCCGTTACATTTTCTGCAGCCATGGCCTCCACCGGGCTTAAACCCTTTGTGCCGATATACTCAACGTTCTATCAGCGTGCTTATGACCAGGTTATACATGACGTGGCAATAATGAACCTCCCTGTGCGTTTTCTCATAGACAGGGCAGGGATAGTCGGGGATGACGGTGAGACCCATCATGGCCTTTTTGATATATCGATGTTCCGCACAGTTCCTAATATTGAATTTTTCGCTCCGTCAAACGGCGAGGAGCTGAGGGACATGCTTTACTACGCCTGGGGCAAAAATGACGGCCCTGTTGCGATCAGGTATCCCCGGGGCAGTTCCGGGGCGGTTAATATCGATGTTGAAAAAAGCAATGAATTCGTACCGGGGAAAATCAGACTCCTGACAAACGGGGGCGATGCAGCAATAATTGCAGTGGGTGATATGGTTAATACAGCGCTTGATGCTGCTGTTTTTCTGAAAGAAAAGGGAGTGGAAACATCCGTTGTAAATCTCCTCTCCATTAAGCCGCTTGATATAAAAGGCATCACTGAAGTTATAGAGAGGTGCAGCAGGTTTATCACTCTTGAGAATGGTTTCGCCGGAGGCGGGATCGGTGAATATATATATTCCCTCCTACCCCCTGAACTTTGTGCAAAGAGAATTTTTAAGGGCGGGTTCCCTGAAAAATTTATTTCTCATGGAACGGCAAGGGAACTTCTCAGGGATTTCAAAATTGACCCTGAATCTCTTGCAGAGAGGATCTATTCTGAAATAAAGGGGAGTAAACCTTTGAAAAAAAAGAAGGCCTGAAGCCTTCTTTTTTTTCAAAGGTATCTCTCAATAGATTTATTCGCACCCTTCATGTTGCACTAGGTAATGTCCGGTTTATCCTCGCACACTTTTATTTTATATAAAAATAAAAACTTACAACCCCGATTTAAAATAAACCTCACAGGTTAATGAAAAAATGTTGTCCCTGTGCCACTTTTTTTTCATATTTGTTAACGTAAACGTTAAACTGAATAATTAAATAATATGATCAAATATTGAGGTTGTAGATGACAAGCAGGCAGAGAATTTTAGATGCGGCAATACCGGTATTCGCAAGGAAGGGCAGGTATGGCGCTCACATGGAGGATATAGCGGCTCTTGCACACATAAACAAGGCGATGATATACTATATATTTCACAGCAAGGATGAGCTCTACCTTGAAGTACTTAAATTTGTATTTAATGAAGCGTCATTTTCAATTTCGGCTATAACTGATGAAAACATCAGAAACAGAGACAGCTATGCAGATGCTCTTGCAGTTTTTATAAAATCGCAGATTAATTTTTTCAGCGAGAACAGTCAATATACAAAGATCATGGTAGATGCCATGAGCAGTGGTGCAGAGGAGATACCTGCTGCGATAAATTATTTTAAAAGCAATCATGGGGGAGTGGCCCCAACCACTAAACTTCGGGAGATTATTGAACAGGGTAAGAGCCAGGGGATTATCCGTGATATAAATACGGATCATCTGATTATCAGTATCATAGGTATGGTAATAATCTATTTTTTTTCCCAGTCAATAACTGAATCGCTGGATATAGAGGTTAAGGATGAACAGAAATTCCTGGAGGAACGTAAGGAGAGCATCATTGACCTTGTCCTTAACAGCATCCTTATAAAAGATACCAAGAAATCAACCCGTAAAAGAATTAAAAACAAAGAGGAATTATGAAAAAAATATTAAGCTATATCCTTGAGCAGAAACTGCTGATCAATCTTATTGTAGCAATAATACTTATTGCCGGGGTTGCGACTTTTTCCGGCATTAACAGGGAATCTGTCCCGGATATAAAGTTTGACATGGTGACTATAACAACTGTATACCCCGGTTCGTCTCCATCTGACGCTGAAGAACTGATCTCTATACCAATTGAAAAGAAGCTTCGCAGTATAAGCGATCTTGACAAGGTGAGGGCTTATAACGTCGAGAATGTTTCACTCATCGTTGTATTTATCGAAGATAAGGCTAAAGATAAAAAGAAGGTTGTGCAGGATATAAAGGACGCTGTGGAACAGGTGGAGAACCTCCCTTCATCTGCACAGAAGCCCGTTGTCGGCGAGGTTTCCTTTGACAATACTGAACTTGTGAGTGTTGCCTTTACCGCAAAGAACGGAGACGTACCATATTCAAGGCTTCGTGAACTTGCCGATAAATCGGAGAATTTCTTTTATGACATAAACGGAATTGCCGAGGTGGAGAGGTTCGGTTTTTTTGACAGGGAATACCTTGTTGAAGTAGATCCTGACACGCTTGAGAAATACAGGGTAGGAATGAATACCATTGTTAATGCACTGAAGATGCGTAATATAGATTTTCCCGGCGGCCCCCTGAGAATAGGGAAGAAGGAATTTGTTCTCCGCACAAAGGGGCAGTTTAAAAACGCCGAAGAGATCAGAAATACTGTAATCAGGGGGAATGATACCGGATATGCCCTGAGAATAAGAGATATTGCAAAAGTTACAGATACCTATGAAGAGGCTGATGTATACCACAGGTTCAATGGAAAACAGGCAGTAGTTTTCAAGCTGTGGAAAAAGAGAAGCGCTGATGAGATTGAGCTATCAGACAGGCTGAAAAAGGCCCTCTCCGGATATTCTTCAGCAGGGTATGAAGATATTCAGATATCGTTTTTTAATGATCAAAGCGACAGGACCCGCACCAGAATAAAATCTGTTGTTCATGAGGCTGCCCTCGGTTTTGTTATCCTGGGGGTTTTCATGTTGCTGCTCCTTGGGAGGCGGATGTCGATGCTTGTACTTGCCGGTATACCTGTTACTTTTATGGTAACATTCACCGGAATGTGGTATCTTGGTATAACAATCAATATTGTGAGCCTCTTCGGTATGATCATGGTGCTTGGTATGATGGTGGACTTCAGTATAGTCATTGCCGAGAACAGCCACAGGTATTTGGAGCATGGCCTGAAAAGAAGAGATGCTGTAGAGCGGGGTGTCTCTGAAGTATTTGTATCAGTTACAGTTACACTTGTGTGCATCATAGCTGCTTTTATGCCTCTTCTTCTTGTCTCAGGGATGATCGGTAAATTCGTGAAAGATATACCAACGGTTATAATTATAACACTCATTGCATCATGGGTAATCGCGATGTTCATCCTCCCGATGTACCTGAACATGTTCCTTGGTGAAACGCACAGTAAGGGAAATGATAAAAGAGGGGAAACCCTCCCTCAGAAACTGGTATCAAAAATTTTCGGCAATAGAATAGACAGGACCCTTTCCAAACTCCGCAGTGAAGATGAAAATATAGAGGAAGGACTTTTTGGCCAGTTTCAGAACATGTATAAAAAATTTGTCACTTCAGCTCTGAAACACAGGTATATCACAGTGGGAGTACTTATTGCATTATTTATTGCTGCGCTCTCCCTTGTTCCGGCAATCGGATTTAAATTCGTTACAGGCGGTGGGGAGGAACAGATCCGCGTCAGCGTAAAGCTCCCCTTTGAAACAAATCTTGAATCAAATCTGTATGAGATGAAAAAAATTGAAAAGCTGATCCTCGATTCTGTTCCTGAAAATGAATTTAAAGCACTTCATCTCTATGCCGGTGAGGAGTATGTTGATATAATTGACCCGAAGCCCGGGAAAGCAACATATAAAAGCACATTTGAAATCTACCTTGTCCCGGAAAAAAACAGAAAAAGAATCGCCGATGTTATAAACCTTGATCTTCGCAAAAGAATTTCTCAGGCGCAGGAAGAGGGCCTTATCGCGAAGGATATGAACATCAAGGTGGAATCCGTATTTGACGGACCCCCTGTAGGTAAGCCGGTTAACGTTGAGATACAGGGGGAGGACTTTGAAGTAATAAAAAAGATTGCGGATGAATACCTTGCTTTTCTCCCTGAAGTAAAGGGGGTGCGTGATATCACACTGGATCTTGAAAGCGGGAAAACCGAGTACCAGTACACTGTAAATGAGCGTATGGCTGCCTGGACAGGTGTATCAGCTTACGATATAGCCTCAGCTATAAATGCCTCTTTCTCAGGCGCTGTTGCCACAAAGGTCAACCAGGATGAAGAGGAGATCGGGGTGCGCGTCAGGTTTGAGGAGAAAGCCAGGGAAAGAATGTCCGGGCTCCGTGATGTAAAAATTGCGAACATGACAGGCGGGCTTATACCCCTTGATACGGTGAGTAATGTTAAGATTGATAAAGCATATTCCCAGATTAACAGGCTGAATTTTAAAAGGCTTGTTCAGGTGCAGGCTGATGTTGACACAAAGGTAATAACTCCGGTTGATGTAACAAAAATACTTGAAGGTAAATTTTCGGATATAGAGAAACGTTACCCCGGGTATATTGTCAGGTATGGTGGAGAGCAGGAGGATACCAATGAGTCAATGGCAGAACTGGGGAACCTGTTTATAGCCGCACTTGTATTTATCTTCGTTGTGCTGACCGTTTATACAAAGTCACTTATACTTCCCTTAGTCATAATGATAGCAATACCTTTTGCCCTCGTGGGTGTTATATTTGCTCTCTTTACACACGGGCAGCCGCTTTCTTTCATGAGTACACTGGGTCTCTTCAGCCTTGCGGGGATAATAGTGAGTAATACACTGGTACTGGTGCAGTTTATCAATAATTTCAGAAGCGAAGGTATGAGTTTAAAAGATTCGCTTGTTGAAGGTGGAGTTGTCCGTCTGCGGCCTATAATACTCACGGCAGGTGCAATGGTTCTTGAACTTCTGCCGGTAATGTATGGATTTGGCGGAAAAGATTACCTTGTGGCGCCTCTGGCTCTTGCTTTCGGTTACGGCCTTATATTCGCAACATTTATCACACTGGTTCTTATTCCATGTTTCTATTACATCGCGGAAGACGTGAAAGGTGCTGTGGCGCTATTACTTTCAAAATTCGGAATCAGGATGAGCAATTCAATATATAATCCCGTGGCTAGAAAAAATGAAGGTTGAAATTAACAGTTTATACTGGAGCATTTTATGAAAAGAAGAATTCTGCTTATTGCAGTATGTATAGCTGCATCTGCCTTGTTTTCTGCATCAGCGCAAGGAACCAATGATAATGATGAGGTTTCTGAATCTGAATTCACTGTTGAACGTTCTGCTGAATCAGCAGTAGTTTTTGAAGGAAAGAGGTATACACTCCCGGAAATGATTGTCAA
>ERZ795057.1452-NODE-1452-length-20342-cov-7.189826_pt1 | contig 20342 bp, 18 predicted proteins | sample MGYA00375141_ERZ795057 | MGnify/ENA primary metagenome ERZ795057 (study PRJEB30186, sample SAMN05720163) | activated sludge metagenome | isolation source: Anaerobic digester | place: Hong Kong | collected 2015-01-26 ... | reverse complement strand
AAAATACCAGGAAATGGTGAAAAAAGTCGCAGAGAAACTCGATCTTGATTCCCTTGTTTATCAGCGCCTTGATGACCTTGTAGAAGCCATTGGCTTGCCTAAGGAAAAGTTATGTACACATTGCTGGGACGGGAGCTCTTATTTTTAAGTTGGCAGTTGGCAGTTGGCAGTTGGCAGTTAGCAGTTGGCAGTTAGCAGTTGGCAGTTGGCAAAGAGTTTTGAATAAGAGAGAGACAGGAACAGGAGGGCTATAAATTATGATAGTTTTTCCTCAATAATCTTTTTGACTATCGGATCCTGCAGTTTTTCGCGGGTTTTCTTATATCCCATTTCGTAAAGAGCATCGGCACTTTCCGTTTCAAGGATACCGTAACGTGTCAAACCCTCAGGAGCTATAAGCAGATCAAAACGTTTTGATTTTTCTTCTGCCTCTTTTGCCTGGTTAAGCATGAAAGTCCTGACGGCGATCGTAATAAGGCCGGATGTCGTTTCCTCATAGCCAACAGGATTAACAAATGATCCTATGAGAAAAGATGTTTTATTTTCGATAGGTTTTATTGGAAAATTATCCATAACACCACCATCGACATAGTAAATCTTGTTTATTATGACAGGCTTAAATAATACGGGGATACTTGAAGAAGCAATTACCGGTGTTATCAGATCCCCTTTTGAAAAATACACAGCCCTGGCATTGTTAAGATCAGTTGCTGCTACTATAAGTGGAATTTTAAGATCCTCAAAACTCTTTGCCGTAAGATTCGATTCCAGGAGTTTTGCCACACCTGAAATCTCAAGCAGACCATCACGTGGAAGAGTGGGTCTCATATAATCGAGCCTGCTGTGAAGCTTCATGATCCTCAGGATCTCTTTAGGAGGATGTCCGTCACAATAAAGTACACCGGCTAATGCACCGGCACTGGTACCGGAAACGATTTCCGGAAAGATACCTGCTTCGTTGAGAGCCTGAAGCACCCCCAGGTGTGCAAAACCTCTTGCACCCCCTCCGCTTAGAACCAGCCCGGTCTTATATTTTGATTCAGACATTCCGGAATGAATGTTTTCTGTAAGATTTGTGGTAATTGCTTTATTCTCAAAAATATATATTACTATTTGACATAACCCCGTTGTCATATAACAACCGGTTAACAAAGTTATATATTTCATCCGTTGATCTTTGTCTGAAATATCATTTCTTATTTTTACTTTCGTAATAAAACTATATTCGCTATGCAATTTCTACTTGTGGCATACGACGGTACCGATGAAGGAGCTACTGAAAGGAGGATGAAAAGCCGTCCGGAACATCTTGAAAAGACGGCTCTTGTAAAAAAAGCAGGAAAATTTCTGTGCGGAGGCGCCATACTTAATGATGAAGGAGCCATGATCGGCTCTATGATCCTGTATGAAACAGAAAACAGGGAAGAACTCGACAGACTCCTGGCGGAAGAACCATATATTTATAATAACGTATGGGAAAAAATCGACATCCGGCCATTCCGGATGGCTTCAGTAAATCCCTGAAGTTCAGATGTATTATGCTATAATTGATTTCAGAGATCAATATGGGGCCATCCTTCTGTGTCCCATTTCATCTCCCTGATGATCAGCTTCGACCTGCCGTTATCGAGCTTATCGTAGCCGTGCATGATAATATATGACTTTCCGTCAAAATCGTAATGGGCAGAATGACCCACTGCCGCCCAGAATTCATTGCCCTGCGCCACAAGAGTGCCTCCTCCGTTTGCGAGCGACTTACCTTCTTTATCCAGGTAAGGCCCTTCAACATTATGTGAACGTCCGACCATCACCTTATAAGTGCTTTTCAGTCCGCGGCAACAGTAATCAATAGATATAAAGAGATAAAAATAATCGCCATGTTTATATATGAACGGAGCTTCCACTGGTCCGTCGCCGGGATCTGCCGTGTCGAGTTCGAACGACCGGGGTCTGCGGGCGATGGTATACCAGACTTCAGGTTTTGCCACTGTAAGAAGATCGGGAGAGAGCTTTACCAGTTTAATTCCTCCCCAGAATGACCCGAAGCTAAGCCATCCCTGTTCGCCGTCCATAATAAGGTTGGCATCAATGGCATTCCAGAAATCACGGTTGGGCACAGATTGTACGACGGGGCCATGATCGATCCATTTATACCCCTCTTCGCCATAGTGAAGAGTCTTGTTTGTTGCCACTCCGATCACCGAAGTGTTCTTACCGAAGGCAGAATAGGAATAATACAGGTAATAGGTGCCGTTCACATAGCTGATATCGGGAGCCCAGTATCCGCTGCCCCTCAATCCGGGTACCATATCAGATGTTATCCATGCCGGCACCCTGTCAAAAACCCTGGGCCCGCGGGTCCAGTTTTTCATATCGGTTGATGAGGCAATTGTTCCGCCTGTTGTGAAAAGATAATACACCGAATCCTGTTTGATCATAACAGGATCATGAGCCGGCCAGAGCCCTGCATTTGGATTAGAACCAGCTGACTGCTGATCCTGCGCTGAAAGGGCAGGAGAGATCAGCAGTGCAATATAAAATGACAACAGAAACCTTGTTTTCATAATTAACGGATGGTTGTTTCTTTATTCAAAAATAGTATTTCACTTAATACTCACAATCTTTTTAGCTTCTTTTCCGGGAATGTTCAGATACACAGTCAGAAAAAAATCTTCCCGCTTAACCTTCAATATAATACAGACTATTAAAAGATTATAAGGTCTTTTAATATTTTTAACATATATAATATGAACAAAGCGCCGGAACCAGTTGTTTAAATGGCGTTGTTTATGATTAACGAAAAAATTAAAAAAGACTGAAATTATGAAAACAATATTACTAACATTTGCAGCTTCTGTTATCTTAATGATAAGTGCTGAAGCACAGGTGTCTCATGATTATTATATAGGAGACCGCGAACCCCTAATAACGGCAACATTAGATAAAAGTGAAGTTCCTGTTGCTGTTGTAAATGCTGTATCAACACAGTTCAACAGAAATAATCCTCTTACCTGGTCAAAATTCCCTTACGCTCTTAAAGAGTACGGATGGGTTTATGACATCGGAGCCGAAGATATCGTTCTTGACCGTTATGAGGTTACAATGAAAACAGATAAAGGTAATGACCTGTGGGCTGTTTATACCAATAAAGGCGAGCTTGTTCAGACAAGGGAAATGTCGAAGGACGTAGCAATACCGACAGAGGTAATGGAAATGTTCAACAAAAGTCAATACAAAGACTGGAAAATTGTCGGAAACAGGGAGATAATAAAATATTATCATGACCACACGATCGACAGGAAAAAAATAGAACAGCATTTCCGCCTTACTGTTGAGAAAGACGGTGCAAAAAGGAATATCTCCTTTAACTGGAAAGGTACCAACTAACAGACAGTAACAAAAGTAAAGATCAGTTAGCAGAACAACAGCTAACTGATTTTTTTTACTGTTCCCGGCAACTTTAATAATCGTATTTTCGTAAGATCCTGATTACTGTAAATGAAACCACAAAATAAAATAACGGTTTTGATATCTGTGCTGGTATATCTTGTACTGACTCCGGGTATTTACACCTTTGGTCAGGCTTCGGTATACCGCGTGCTCGACGCAGGAAGCAGTGAGGGTATAGGCTTTGTCAATGCTGGGATACCGGGAAAGAACATAGGAACCGTTACTGACGAAAACGGATCCTTCACTCTCGGGTTCGGAGATATTTGTGATGATGATACGCTTAGGTTTTCAATGATAGGCTATGAATCACTTTCTCTCTCAGTAAAGCAGCTTAAGGAAATGCCGTCGGGTATCGTCTATCTAAATTCCAGAACCTATGATCTGCCTGAGTTAAAGATCGTTTATCCCCGGAGGAGCGAAATCACACTGGGCGTCCCGGTTCTCTCAGAAGCTTTACGATCGGGATTTTCAGATAACAACCTGGGTTATGAGCTTGGAATAAAGGTCAATGCAAGAAAGCGGACAAAATTAAGGGACATAAACCTTAATGTTGGAATATGTACCTATGATTCTGTTACATACAGGCTGAATGTTTACAAATTATCAGGGTTTGACAGCTGGGAAAATATTCTAACCAGGCCGGTTTACCTTTCATTCAAAAAGGAAGACATATCCAAAACGATAACTTTCGACCTCAGGGAACATTCCATCATCATTGAAGGAGAGACCATTATTACCCTTGAACATTACCGTGACCTGGGAGAGGGGAAGCTTCTGTTTCTCACCCAGTTTTTTACAGGCACAACCTGGCACCGCAATACAAAAGAATCGGTATGGACACAGTCTCCAGGCCAGGTAGGGCTATATTTAAAGGGCCAGGTGCTGCGCTGATGCTATTATCAGGATCTTAATCCAGGAGCCAGCTTTCCAAAAATGAAGCAACGGCAATATTCTTTATAGTTCCCTGTCCCTCAGGACCGCCGATCTGGTTCGTATATGACACATGTATTCTTCCGTCGGAGCCTTCGATTATCGCAGGATAATGAGCTCTTACCGGACTGCCGGGAACATCATTCACAATACTTTTATGAATCGGCCATGTTTTGCCTTCATCTTTAGAAAGATAAAGGGTCAGACGATGGCGTCCGGCTTCGGTGTCGTTACCTACTATGACCCAGTTTCCGCTTTTAAGAACAACAAGATCGGCAGCGCTTCCCGGATTGGGGATCTCCGAGTCGGTCACAACACTCCAGCTCTTTCCGGTATCGGCCGACATACTTTTCATAAGACGTTTTGGTGCCGGTCCGTTGTCGCGCATAAATGCGGCAATACTGCCGTCTTTTCTTATACCCAGGGCCGGCTGAATGCATCCTGCACCTACCAGCGGTTCACTGAAGTCCCATGTTAAGCCATTATCTCCGGTAATGGCAATCAGCGAGAAATCAAATCCGTCGGAATACAGGGGAAGAAGCATTTTATCAGCGTAAAAAAGAGGTTTATTGCGTGTTTGCCAGCCTGTTCTCCTTGCCATCGGATAGCCGAGGGTGGACCTGAATTTTTCTCCATCTTCATTAATATCCATACCGCTCGCCTGCATCGATTCTCCCCGGGCAATTTTGAAATATCTCTCTAGCGCCCTGTTCCACAATTCACCCTTGATAGATTCATTTCCGGGAATTTCAAAGAATCCGGAAGTATCGAGATATGTATAATATTCCTCATATTTTGCTTTCAGGTTTTCAACAAAAGGATCCCTGCTGTTAATTCCTTCCGTGGGTGTTCCGTCGGCCTTAATGTGGATCATGTCCTGCCATTTCCATTCGGGAGGGCCTGTTTTCTGCATATAATTATCGCTTATCCTGTATTTAAGTACTGACGATTCCCACTGGTAGGCCATAACGGTATACCATACAAGCCATAATTGTTCTTTATTGTCGACGAACAGAACAGGATTTATATCCGGAAAATCAGGGACATCGGCGAGAATGAAAGGTTCACTCCACTGCCCAGAAATGTGATCTCTGCGCGAGCCCATTATGGCAACGTCGTCGGCTGTTCTTTCACCGCTGCCGTGGAACCATGCCACCATAAGATCCTTGTTTGGCAGTTCGGCAATTGAAGATCCGTGGCAATGCAGATCCTGATAAGGAAAAAGATGTTCAATAACCAGGGAATCGCCCGGACCGGTATCACCATTACCTTTTTCGCCTGTACCGGTACAGGAAAAAGATATTAATGCAATGCTGATCAAAATTGAAAACAGGATTTTCATGACGTAAGCAGTTTGGTTTTCTGTAAATTTACGGATATTATTTGTTGAAAGTAAAAAATTGAAAGCAGAAGAAGAATTCATTCAATCTTTAATAAATTTGGCAGAAATGAACTTCAGGATGAATAAATATTTGATTTTCTTTTCAATACTGACAGCACTGCTTTCTGCTGGAAGTTGTTCGGAAAAAGAACCACAATCCTCTTCAGCCGAATGGGTATTTACCTCCACCGGCGGAAAGCTAAAATACAAAGAAACAGAAAAGGGTGACAGGATCATGGATTTTTCACATGCAGGATATATGGGCGGGGGAGTTGCTATCCCTGATGTGCCTGTGAAGATCAGTATCAGTCCCACGGGGGACGATGACACTGAGCTTATCAGAAATGCACTGGAAGAGGTCTCCGGATTACCTGTGGTTAATGGATTCAGGGGGGCTGTACTGCTTGCCCCCGGTGAATATAACATTTCTTCTGGGATAAATATCGGGACCGATGGTGTAGTACTGAGAGGAAGCGGAAGCGGACTGAAAGAGGGGCCAAAAAGTACCCTTAAGATGTCAGGCAGGCCTTTCAATGCTGTTTCATTGCGTTCAGGAGGAGGGCAGCGGACAGGGGAAGGGGAGGCTTCCGGAACACCGGTTTTGAGAACCAGGATCTCAGATGAGTATGTTCCATCCGGGTCATCCTCATTTAATGTTGAAAGCGCGGAAGGTTTTCAGACCGGCGATCTTGTATTGATAAGGAAACCTGTCACGGAAGAATGGATAGAATTCATGCAGATGCACGATCTCGTACGTGACGGCAAAGCACAGACCTGGATCAGGGCCGGAAGCTTCCTTGTTGCCGAACGGCGGATTGCTGAAATAAGAGGTAACAAAATATCCCTTGAAGTACCGCTTTCAGATTCTTATGATATGAAATTTACAGGTCAGCAGGGTACTGTTATTGAATTAACAGAAGGTTCCCGGAGATTAAGTCAATGCGGCATAGAAAATCTTCATATTGTTTCTCCGGAACAACCAATACCTCACTCCGAACCTCATTTTACTTCTTTAAGGATAAATGGTGAAGATTGCTGGGCCAGGGATATACTGATTGAGGAAACCATGAACAGCATAGGTGTTACAGGGAAGAGGATCACGGTTACCGATGTTACAGTTGTACGCAAGGCTCTTCACCAGGGATCGTCACGGCCGGCTGAGTTTGCTCCGAATGGCACGCAGGTGCTTATTGACCGTTGCAGGGTTGTTGCTGAAAATGTATGGTTTCTGGCTACAGGCAGCGGCGTGTCGGGTCCTGTTGTGATCCTTAACTGTGAATTCACCGGCGATCAGCGGGGAGAGTCGCACCAGCGTTGGTCAACAGGTCTTTTATACGATAATGTTCATGCTGAAAGGGGAGGTCTCGATTTCAGGAACCGTGGATCGATGGGATCCGGTCATGGGTGGTCGATGGGCTGGGGGGTTGCATGGAACTGTGTTGCAAAAGATTATGTGATGCAGAATCCCCCGGGGGCGCACAACTGGATGATAGGATGTATTGGTGAAAGCAGGCTGATGCCCCGTCCGTTCGGACAGGAACCGCTTCTTCCCGAAGCAACAAAGGATTCACACGGAAAACACGTTATCCCTGCCAGTCTCTATCTGGCACAGCTGAAAGAGAGACTGGGCGAAGATGCACTGAAGAATATCGGATATTGAATATCCTGAAAGTGATTTGCCCGGCTCCGGGGAGAAAGAACGACTTTGTTCTGTGGTATGATTGCAAAAGCCGGACAGGCTGAACACATCTGACCGGTTCAGGTATAATTATCATAAATTATCATTAGTGGGCATTAGATTTTAAAACATGTTCTTTGCAATTATGAATTAATCGCAATTGTAACATTTTTTTGTAGCGTGACGATTTGAATTGAAAAGTTGGATTTTTGCTTAAAAATAGCATCAATCCATGAATCAAGGCAAATATATTTTCGCTCAGCTTACAGATTTTTTACCTCGTAGAGTCTTTGACAGACTAGTTGATAAGTATGAAGGTAATAAACATGTAAGATCTTTTACCTGCTGGAATCAAATGCTTTGTATGGTGTTTGGACAACTAACAGCCAGGGATAGTATGCGGGATTTGATGTTAAGTCTTGAAGCTCATCAACCGAAGTATTATCATCTGGGCTTTGGCTCAACGGTCTCGCGCAGGAATTTCGGTACAGCAAATGAAAGGCGTAATTATAGAATCTTTGAAGAGTTTGCCTATGTTCTTATTGAAGAAGCACGCAGAAGCTGTTACCGTGATGATTTTGAAATCGAAGTTGATGGAAATGTTTATGCATTGGACTCTACAACGATTGACCTATGTTTAGGCATCTTCCGGTGGGCCAAGTTCAGAAAGCATAAAGGAGGAATAAAGCTCCACACATTATTTGATGTTAAAACTTCTATTCCAAGCTTTCTGTATATTACCAATGCTAGCGTTTACGATGTCAACATTATGGATATCATCCCATACGAAGAAGGCAGTTTTTATGTCGCGGATAAAGGATATACTGACTTTCTGAGGCTGTATAAAATCCATACTAACGGGTCATTCTTCGTAACAAGAGCAAAGGAAAATCTGCGATTTAAAAGAATGTATTCCATAGCTGTAGATAAAACAACCGGGGTCCAAAGTAATCATATAGGAAAGTTGGAGATCTATAAATCAAAAAATGAATATCCTGAAAAGCTACGTCGAATAAAGTTCTACGATGTTGAGCACGATAAAGATCTTGTTTTCTTAACCAACAACATGGATATGAAAGCATCTGAAATAGCATTCCTATACAAAAAACGATGGGCGGTAGAGCTCTTTTTCAAATGGATGAAACAACATCTTAAGATCAAATCCTTTTGGGGGACGACTCTTAATGCTGTAAAAATCCAGATGTATTGTGCAGTCATCGCTTATTGCCTTGTAGCCTTAGTTGGTAACAAATTGAAAGTTGACCGGTCAATCTACGAAATCCTACAGATTTTGAGTATATCTTTATTGGACAAAACACCTATAAAAGAGATACTTACGAAGTGCGATTACAATAATGTCAAAGAACTACATAATAAACAATTAATAATCAGTGGGTTTTAAGCGCCCACCAATGATAAACTTACATAAATTTGCTGCATAAAAACCAGATATAAAATTTGGTTATGTCTTAGAATACTAAGGGACGGTTACTTATATTATATTGTGAAAATTCAACCTCCGTCTTGTTAACATTAATAATCGCAACTACAAATAGTATCCCTCCTAATTATTATGCCTTTAAGGTTTATAAAAAAATTCTCATTACAGTCATTTGATAAAGTTTTTATTCCAAATGCTAAACCATTTTTATATTCTTGAATAACTGTATTTTGAAACGGACCAAAAACAACCTCTCCTAATTTGTTAATTATAAAAGTATTTACATTCAAATGTCCATCATAAGAATTTTCTAAAATTCTAACACATGCAAGATCATTTGAAAATTTAGTACAATTAATAAATTGAGGATCAACAATAACCTCCCCTTTTGTATTGATATAACCCCATTTTTGCGGCCAATTCTTATCAAATGTTACTTTTGCCATACCGCCCGAGAACGAATCAGCATTCTTAAAAGTAAGATTACCAAGTATATGTCCTTTATTATCAATATAATAGTATGAATTAAATGAATCATCATATATTAGTGCATATCCTTCAGAAAATTCAAAACCACTTTGATCACTATTTAAGGATATAACTAGCTGCCCTACTTTATTAATATATCCACATTTATCATCATTAAATTTAACGAATGCTAAACCCTCACTAAAATTCTGCGCGTATTTATAACTTCGATTAAATACAACTCGTCCAAACTTATTTATATAAATAAAATTATACCAACCATCTTGTTTATTATCAGTTATTACAAGAGGGGCCAAACCTTCAGAAAATCTTGAAAAACATGATGTTGTACAACCTACAATATAATTATTGAATCTTGGTTTTATAACAATTTTACCTTTTTTATCTATAAAGTAGGTGTGACCGTTAAGCATAATTGAAGCAAGATTTTCACTAAAATAATTGACTAAATAGTCTGTTCTAAATACAACATCCCCTTTAAAATCCATAAATCCGTTTCCAACAGAATCTTTAAAGTAAGCTAAACCATCCCGAAACTCTGAAATATAAGAATAGCTTGGGTTAACCATTAAAACTCCGTTTTTATTTATCAAACCATAACCAGCTTTGGTCTGTACTGGCCATAGTTCTTGTTGTCCATACAATATACTTGCATAGAAAATTACGACAATAATAAGTTTCAATTTCATAAAATAACTATTAGTAATTTTCTGGAATAAATATATGATTAGGATATAGTTTTATTAACCTAATATATTCATTATAAGCATTTATACCCAATGGTTTTTGAACATTTTTATTATAAAAATAATGTGTAGTTGGAAAATTAATATAGGTTTGTCTAATCATCCAACTATAAGCATTTAGCTCAGTTACATCACGAGATAAGGGTGAAAATGGATTGAATTTTCCTTTCCCATAATCAATTAAATGGACCCTTTCGTGGCCTAAAACTAAATATAAGTACCATTCAGATTGAAATGCTGATTTATTTAAATAAATATTTGATTTTCTGGAGGATAATATAGGATCACTAAAGCCAGCATTTCCAGATTTATTATTTATTGTGTAAATTCCATTATCCCATGCTATCTTTACTTTTACTGCCTCACTTATATATGTTCCTACTCCATTTGTATATATATTACCTAAAAATTCACAATAACCGAAAAATAGATTCCAGTAATATAATGCGGTTTCACTGTTGTAATCTAACGAATTGGTAGTTTGAAATCCAATATCTTCAATAAGTGCAGCGGTGTTTGAATGTTGGTTGTTGTCATAAAATTCATAGAAATTAGTAAAGTCTCCATAATTAGGTCCCATATGAAAATTTCCATTGCTTAAATCAACACCAGCGTTTAAAGAATAATTAAACCTTGAGACGCCCACATAAGAGATACCGCCAAAGAAATTAATAGAATTTGTTGAATAACCAATCTGAATCGAGATATTGTTTTTAGTTAGCCAATCACCAAAGCGACTTAACCATGTATCTCCGCTTGGGTCAGTAAACTTTAGTGGATTATTAAGGCAATAGACGAATCTATTAAAAGTTTGAGAGGAAGATGGATTTTGAACATAGTTATCAGGACTTAAAAACTGACCTGTTAACGGATCATAAAGCCTGCCATTCATATTAATCAGGCTAAACCATGGCAGATGTTCATGCCCGGTAAAACCACGACCAGCCACAAATAACTCTGGCACTGAATCGGGAGAAAAGTTCTCCCATGTTGAGGGATTACGCATTCGTCCCCACGCATCGAAACTATATTCAGCAACAAGATTATTATTTTCACTATTAACAATATGAGTTATGTTACCCAGATGATCGCGCAATAAGTTGTAATAAATGGTTGTATTATTTTGTGTTATGGCAACAACATTTGCAGTATTGTATGTCTTCAGACCAATTTGCACCATTTAAGGTCATAAATTAAGGTGTGATTATATAAAGATATTTCAAAAATTCTCATAATCCAATTCCAGTTTTCTCACGATATAGTTTTTACGTCTTTCCATCATTGTTTTTTCCTTGGTTTTAGTCCTTTCTTTTAATATTTGTTTATCTCTTCCAAAATATACATCTGCCGGTGTCAGGTTCCTGAGTGACTCATGATATCTTTCATAATTATAGTAGTTTACGAACTCAGCTATAGCTTTGATAAGGTCCTCGGGTGAGTAATAATTATCCAGTTTGACAACATTTTTCATAGTCCGGTGATACCTCTCGATCTTTCCCTGGGTCTGCGGATGCATTGGTTTACCGTTAATGGGTTTGATACCTTTTCCTCTGAGAAAGGCTTTGATTTCATCGGATATATAGCAGCTTCCGTTGTCTGATAGCAGTTTTGGAGCATTTTCTTTTTTAATGCCAGTAAACTGCAACGCTTTATCAACCGATGGCATTACGTCCTTTGAGGTCATTTGAGAGCAGAGATCCCAGGTAATAATGAACCGCGAGTAATCGTCAATGATAGTAGATAGGTAATACCAGCCCCAACCGACTATTTTAAAGTATGTGAAATCGGTCTGCCACATCTCATTGATACGTCTTGTTTTAGTTTCAAACTCCTCTGCTGCGCTCATTACGATATGCGCCGGAGATGTTATCAGTCCTGCTCTTTTGAGGATACGGTAGACACTGCTCTCGGATATAAACCACTTGTGATTATCAATGATATGAAAGGCCAGCTCCCTGGAAGAAAGGTCTTCGTGCTCCAATGCTTCTTCAACTACTTGTGTCTGTTGCTCCAAAGGTATCTTATTCCAAGTTTGATTCCGGCCTATGGCTTTTTGGGCCAGGCCGTCATACCCGCCCTCAAGATACCGCCGGTACCAGTTGTAGAAGGTACGTTTGTGTATTCCCAGTTCTTTTAAAGTCCGGTTAGCGCTTAGATCAGAACCATCAACCAGACGGATGATCTCATGTTTTTCCTCCTGAGTGAACCGCATATACTTCTTAATTTTTACGATTCTTCTGACTCTAAGCCAGTCAAGGTTTTTTTTAACTCCTTGTTATCTATGTACATCTCGCCAAGTTCCCGCTTCAGAAGGTCATTCATCCTTCGAAGCTCCGTTACTTCATCCCGGGTTGCTTCACGAAGCGTATCGCCACTTAATCGGCGCTTCCCGGCTTCGATAAACTCTTTGCTCCACTTGAAGTAATTGTTGGCGTGAATGGCATATTTACGGCAGATGGCTGCGATGGTGTCTTCTCCTCGCATACCTTCAAGAACGATCTTAATCTTTTCCTCAGCTGTGAAAGTTCTACGGGTACGTCTTTTGATCTCTTTTACTACTTGTTCTGCACTCTGTTTTTTGTTCTTTTCTTCCATCTTTAAGTGTGATTTAATGTTATACATTTCTTTTAAAACCACACCTTAAATTTAAATCATTACTGGTAAACATTAGGCTGACGATTTACAGTGACAAAATAAACACCATCGGGCGGTTCGGCTAATGAAATCGTAATTGAAGTGCGAAAAGGATTCGGAAAGATATCTGCCCTGAGTGACTCTCCGGACACTTGAGGGTAATGACCCGGCAAGGGCTGAATAATACCCTGCCTCAGCAGGTATTTATTATTTTCTTTAATTCCCGTAACGGATCTTTGCCCTACAGATTGCTGGTAAAAATATTGCCTGTTGCCGGCGTTTATGATTCCTGACGATCCGGCCATATCAGTTGCCGACCTCAACCTGACTGCATCCTGGGCTGATAAGGTAAATATCATAAAAGTTATCCCAAAAGCGATGATCAATACTTTTGAACATGTCCGTTTAACTGACAGGTCATAAATGAGACCGGGATTTCTTAACATTTTTAGGGCAGGATGTGTTTAAATCTTATAAATATTACCCATTCTTTCCGGGGTTTAAAGAAATCCTATCAAATTTACACCTAAATAAAACACGATCAAAAAAAATGATACTCCTGGCGTGATGGAGTTTCTCCTGTTGCTTTGTTTTGTTTGTCCAAATAGATTAGTTTTATATCAAAGTTGTTATAATATGAAAAGAAACCCGATAAGCCTTGTGATCCTGCTAATCTGTTGCGGGATGATGAATCTAAATGCCCAGAAAAAATTTTTCACGGCTTCTGATTACCTTAACAGGGACCTCTCTCCGGAATCAATCAACGGAATTTCATGGCGTGGAGGGACCGATGCATTTACATATATTGAAAACAATTCGCTGATACAGAAGCTGGCTTCGGCCCCTGCTGTCGCAGACACCATTCTGTCTCTTGGGATGCTGAATTCACTGCTGAGGAATCAGAAACAAGATGAGCTAAGGCAGTTTCCTTCAATAAGCTGGATGGATGAAAACCGCTTCTGGTTCAGGGACAGGTCTGTCATATACAGATATGATTTCGGGAACAGCTCTCTGACACGTGTAAATGTGTACGACAGCAGGGGAGACAACGTAACGATAGACGAAAGAAGCCTTAATGCAGCCTATACTATCGAAAACAATCTTTTTATTGCATGTGGCGGTAACACCATCAGAGTTACTGATGAAGAGAATGCGGACATTGTTTACGGGTATGTTCCTTCCCGGAATGAATTTGGTATAAATGCAGGGATGTACTGGTCGCCCGACGGCAATCTCCTGGCTTTCTACAAAACCGATCAGACAGAAGTGACTGATTATCCCCTTGTCAATATTTTTGATCGAATTGCAAAAGCAGCACCCGATAAATATCCGATGGCCGGGATGAAAAGCCAGAAAGTCGAACTTGGTATCTTCAGCACTCTTCAGAATGAGATAGTCTGGCTTCAGACACAGGGATCTGAAAACCAATATATAACATCTGTTACCTGGGATCCGTCGTCGGAATTCATCTATGCCGGCATACTGAACCGCGACCAGGATCATCTTATGGTTAACAAATATGATGTTCATACCGGAAAACTTATAAAGACTCTTTTTGAAGAGAAAAACGACAGGTATGTAGAGCCTTTGCACGGACTGCATTTCATTGGTGACGGTGCTTCAGGATTTATATGGCAGAGCAGGCGCGACGGCTGGAATCATCTGTATCTCTACGATAAGGAAGGTAACCTTGTCAGACAACTGACACGGGGAGAGTGGGAAGTGACAAATTACATTGGCACAGATCCGGCCGGGAGTTCAGTATGGTATGAATCCACGCTGGCAGGTCCGCTTGAAAGACATCTTTGTATTACAGAGGTCAAATCCGGAAAAACCCGGCAGATAACATCCGGGGAAGGAGTCCACGGCATCAGGGCTTCGGATGGCAGGAATTATTTTATTGATGTATTCAGCGGCCTGCAGATGGCCCGGGCTTATTACCTTATCGACAAGAAAGGAGAAGTAATTTCGGTGCTGAAGGAAGATGCCGACCCCTATAGTGATTACCAGACGGGTGAAATGTCAATTTTCTCAATAAAGGCCGATGACGGGAAAACGGATCTATGGTGCCGGCTGATAAAACCGGTCGGTTTTGATGCTTCGAAAAAATACCCTGTGCTTGTGTATGTTTATGGAGGTCCTCATGCACAAATGATTAACCGGTCGTGGACGGGAGGGGCCGGTTTTTTCCTGAACTACATGGCACAGCAGGGTTTTGTGGTTTTCACCCTCGACAACAGAGGTTCGGCAAACAGGGGCTTTGAATTTGAGAGCATCATTCACCGGCAGCTGGGAGAAACGGAAATTGCCGACCAGATGGCAGGAGTGAGGTACCTTAAGTCACTCCCCTATGTGGATACTGATAAAATAGGTGTTGACGGGTGGAGCTATGGCGGATTTATGTCACTGTCGCTGATGCTCCGTAATCCGGGTGTATTCAGGGCAGCATGTGCCGGAGGACCGGTAACCGACTGGAAATGGTATGAGGTGATGTATGGAGAAAGATATATGGATACGCCAATGAAAAACCCGGAAGGCTATGAAAAAGCATCGCTGTTGAATTATGCAAAAAACCTGGGGGGAGATTTAATGATAATACACGGGACCAATGATAATACCGTTGTATGGCAGAACAGTCTTGCTCTGATGGATGAACTGATAAAGCAGGGAAAACAATTCGATTATTTTGTCTACCCTGGAGCCGCTCACAACATGGCAGGCAGAGCCCGGGTACATCTCTTTGAAAAGATATCGGGATTTTTCAACGAGAACCTTAAGTAGAGATTCCTGTACGGCATTTATACTTTTTCATCCGGGGAGATCCTCGATCTGATGTTTCTGAATGATTCCTTCATCCTGTGCAGTATCCTCTTGCCGGGGCCTGTCTTTTCGGCCTCTGTGAATTCATTAAGCACCCGGGAGAATTCGGGAGTTCTCAGATATCCGAACGATTTATGAGGATTTCGTTCTCCGTTGTAAATGTATTTATTTGTTACAAGTAAGTCGACGGGTTTTACACCATGTTCATTTTCAGGGAATTGTTCTGAAATACGGTAATTGAAAGCGACCTTGTCAAGTATATCCGAAAAATTATACCAGTTCCCTGTTATTCCCGGCGGGGTTCTGACAGGTTTTTTCAATCCTGCTCTCCTATAATGTTCTGCTGCTATTTTACTGATGACCACCGGGAGTCCCAGAGGTGATCCGATTGTTATGAATGTGCTGATCTTTATTTCCGGAACAATATAGGAGAGTACGTCGAATGCAATTATTGAACCCATGGAATGACCAATAAGCATAATATTATCGTTCCGGTGTGCCCTGAGTTTCGAAGCCAGTCTTTCACGTATCATTTCACTTATACTGCATTCTTTGCCGTTCGCTGTCATCATGCAGTCTGAATAGTAAACCTCAAGATCCCTGAAATAACGGTTAATAATGGCATCGGAGATAAAAGAATAGTTAAGGCTCAGATCTTCGTTAAGAAATATCCTGTTCATTTGCCTGCCCAGATAATCGACAATTTTTTTCCGGATTGAATAATCTTCAGCAGGAAAAACCTCAGGCGCTTCAGTATAGGGTTCCTCGATAAATAATTTATTATCACGATCTTTTATTTGAGGATCGAGCGGTTGCGGATGAATAATGTCAGACCAGTAAACCAGTTCGAAGAAAGGCATGTATCTTTTATAATTACCGTTTTTCAGTCCTTCTTTCATTGCAAGTATCCACCACTTTTCAAGCAGGGCTGCCGGAGGCTTGTTGCCGAGTCCATGAATGCCGATTATTACATTGGCCATTATTTGCCCGATTCTGATAATTCGTAAGGATCAAATTTATGATATTCTTTTTATATTGCAGTTGACAGTTATTACATCCGGAATGAAGTATATGATGCTCCGGATAGGTTTTCTTAGCTTTTCAATCATGATCACAAGAAGAGATTTTGTTAACAGGACTCTTGCCGGAAGTGTAAGTCTGGTTACAATTCCATTATTAGAATTTTTTCAGGAGGACAGAAAACAAGACAGAAAGTTATCCTTCCGGAAGGACCTTAATATTCCGGCCAGGCTTTATGACGGAAAGACATGCTGGTGTCACCCCAGGGCCGGCATAATACCTGCACAAATGAAAAAAGGACCACCGGTGGTGGTGATGACAATGAACATTCTCGATCTTGCGGGCAGTGATGTATTCAGGGCTATGTACGGGCTTCATACGGAGGATCTTGGTGGCAGTTGGAGTGTTCCCGGAGAACTTTCAGCACTTGCTCCGCGAATGGAGCTTATCGAAGGGATTGAACGCCCTGTGGCTGTCAGTGATTTCTGGCCCCGCTGGCACAGTAAAACGGGTAGTCTGCTTGGAACAGGCCATACTGTTGCCTATTCTCCGCAATGGAAAGTGGTATCACCAAGACCCCGGCACACATCATATTCCGTATATGATCATGATACAAAAAGCTGGTCTCTGTGGAAGAAGCTTGAAATGCCGGATAAAATGAAATTCTATAACTGCGGTGCAGGATGTACACAACGTTATGACCTTCCCGACGGAACAATATTGCTGCCGGTATCATTTACTCCCCCGGGATCAAATTCGAAAGTCACCGTTCTAAGATGTTCTTTCGACGGAACAGATCTCAGATATATACAACACGGTACCGAAACCGGGATTGAAGATGGTACACGCGGACTTGGCGAGCCGTCGATTACCAAATTCGACGGTACATATTTCCTTACCATACGTAACGACAAGATGGGATTTGTTTCAAAAAGCACTAATGGCCTTGATTATGAACCGGTTAAACCATGGATGTTTGATGATGGTGCCGGGCTGGGCAATTACAACACCCAGCAGCACTGGGTGACGCACAGCGACGGGCTGTTCCTTGTATATACACGACGGGGGGCAGGTAATGATCACGTGTTCCGGCATCGTGCTCCATTGTTCATGGCTCAGGTCGACACCAGAACATTAAGGATAATCCGGAGCACCGAAGTTATTCTCGTTCCCGAAAGGGGCGCCAGGCTGGGAAATTTCGGTGTTACGGATGTAAGTCGCGACGAAACCTGGGTAACGGTTTCAGAATGGATGCAACCTGAAGGATGCGACAAGTACGGAAGCGACGGAAGTGTGTATGCGGCACGAATAAAATGGGACAGGCCCAACAGGTTATTCAGCACATAATAATTACTCTGATAAATGATGAACAACTAACAAAATTCCGTCATTGCCTTGACGGTTAAAATAATTTTTTTAGTTTTACCGGCTTTGAAAACAGAAAAATGTTGAATAAGTAAATAAATCAAACAATTATGAACAGGAAAATCACTAAAATTACAGCTGCTGTCGTTGTTTTTACGGCGCTTGTAAGCGGACAACTTAACGGACAGGGACGAAATGATGTAATTGCAGCATACAATGAAGGAGCACAGGCCATCAAAACAGATGTCGGATCAGCCATTCAAGCTTTCGAAAAAGTTATCACTCTTGCAGATGCTCTGGGAGAAGAAGCAGCCGACCTTAAACAGAAGGCTGTGCAGATACTTCCCGGATTATATGTACGTGCCGCCTCAAACCTCTTGAGTGAAAAGAAACCCGCTGCTGAAATTATAAAAGCTTCAAAAACGGCTATGGCCGCCTCTGAGAAATACGGCAGTGACACCAATAAAGAAAATGCTCAGAAGCTCCTGATATCAGGTTATTACAATCTGGGTACAGGCTTTTTCACCACAAAGGAATACGATAAAGCCCTGCTTGCTTTCGACAGCCTGCTCGCAATAAATCCCGGTTACATAACTGCGATATATAATAAGGCACTGGTTTACAGGGTGCAGGCCGATAATGATAATTTCGAGAATACAATAGACCTCTTCCTGAGTAAGATGGTTGCAGGGAAAGATGATGCAAGAATTAAACAGGCATCTGCCCTCGCACTGGAATATTTCCGTGCTGCAGGTTCACAGGTTCTCCAGACCGAAAAAACGGATGAGGCTCTCGCACTTCTTGATAAGGCTTCAAAATATGGTGAAGACAAGGACCTTTTCTATTTCTTTGCCGATGCTTACAATAAAAAGAACAATTTTGACAAGGGACTTGAATTTGCACAGAAAGGACTCGACCTGGAAACGGGTGATGCCGAAGCTAAAGCAAAATTTTATTATCAGCTTGCCGTGGCCCAGGCCGGTAAAGGAGATACTGCTGCAGCATGTGCCTCTTTCAGGAATGCCCTGTACGGACCTTTCGCCGAGGCAGCAAAAGCACAAAGGATAAACCTTAAATGTGAATAAGGAAGGCTGAATTGCCGGGAAGATATTATATGTAAATTAACTGTCAGAAAGTAATAAAAAAGAACCGCAAAAGGTGTCAGTTTAAACAGAGTATGACGCTTTCTGCGGTTCTTTATCTGATTCCCGTTCGTATTTTTACTAAATACGGAAATAATATTCAAATTCCATAATAACACCAAGGGTAACCGGGACCTATTGTGTTGCCTCCTTTTTTGTACTCCCTCCCCTGGTAAATTCCTTGAAATATTTTCTCAGCAGTTTCCAGTTCTTATGATTTATGGTATAAATAACTTTTGGTGCCTCAAAGCTGCCCTGGATAATCCCGGCACTACGTAATTCTGTAAGATGCTGGGAAACAGTCGAATCTGCCAGAGGGATCTCTTTGGAAATATCATTGAAACAGCAGGGGCCGGCTGAAGAAAGATGCCTGAGTATCGCAATGCGCGCAGGATGTCCAAGTGCTTTCGCAAAACGTGCTATCTTCCTGTCCTCCTCCGGATAGTTGTTCTTGTTTCTTATTTTCATGCCGGGTGGTGTATGAAAGTGTTTCTTAACACAGTGCTTATCGTAAAAATACGATAACATTCTGTTTTATCAATGCAAATAAAGACTTTTATGATGCTTAAATATTATATTTACATGTCATCATTTCTAATAATCATGAGAAAGACTTTTTTTCCTCTACTGGCTGTATTTTTACTGTCCTTTTACTTCATGGCAGGCAGCACTCAGCTCTGCGGACAAGATAACCAGGTTGTAAGCGGAGTCGTATTTCACGACAAAGATGCTGACGGGCTTTTTGACAAATCAAAGGACAAAGCCCTGAAGGATGTCGCGGTATCTAACGGCAGGGAGATTGTTGTCACCGACAGGGGAGGAAAATACGTGCTTCCGCTTAGAGATAACAGTGCCATATTTGTAATCAAGCCCCGTAACTGGATGGTGCCTGTTGATGAGAACCAGATACCCAGGTTCTATTATCTTCACAGCACCGGCGGTTCAACGGGCACAAAATACAAAGGACTTGATCCGACAGGCAAACTGCCTGCATCAGTAGATTTCCCGCTATACCCGTCGGAAGAAGCGGATGAAATAGACGTTCTCGTTTTTGGAGATACTCAAACACGCGACGATAAGGAAGTTTTCTATACCGCCAGGGATATTATCCCCGGACTCCTGGGTTCTGATTATTCTTTTGGCATCACTCTCGGTGATATTGCTTATGATAACCTTACTATTTATGAGCACCTTACAACAACTCTGTCTGCTGTCGGGATACCTATGAGATATGTGCCCGGAAATC
>ERZ795057.1451-NODE-1451-length-20347-cov-7.679036_pt1 | contig 20347 bp, 21 predicted proteins | sample MGYA00375141_ERZ795057 | MGnify/ENA primary metagenome ERZ795057 (study PRJEB30186, sample SAMN05720163) | activated sludge metagenome | isolation source: Anaerobic digester | place: Hong Kong | collected 2015-01-26 ... | reverse complement strand
TGCGAAGCTGCCGTATTACCGTCCATTGACTTCATCATCTTTTTTGACATTGAAACTCTCCTTGTATGTTTAATATACGCTAAATAAAATGGTATTTCTCATCCTTTATTACACGTTTAAAATATATAAAAAAGAAGCAAAAACCAGTTAATTTACAGTATATAAAACAAGTATTTAAGATACATTATTCCGGAATTATACAGATCATATCAGGAAAATACCGGTAAAATCCGGATTAGATAAGAGAAAAAAGTTTTATTAAAGAACTTATTTAGTTATAAAGAATTTAATTAATATAAGAAAAACAAATAAAATTAAATCTTAACCGATGTCAAGTTTTTTATTATCTAAATGAATATGGATATTTTACCCTGTTTTGTACTTAAAAAATAAAAATACATGGTTCTTTTCAAGCAAAGTTTTCAATTTTAATGATAAAATTTCAGATATAAATTATTTTAATTGAATAAAAAAAAGAATATTTTAGTTTCTATGTTAATTATGGAAAAACTGAAAAATAAAATTGAGTTTGATCCGGTTTATTCTGAATTTACAGAAAACAATGAAAAAATTCTTTCAGATCTTACCGCTACTCTCAGGGAAGTAATAACGGCTCTTTCCTCAAATAACTCGATCACTGATGAAATTTTCAACAAACTTTCAGATTCAATTGAAGTCTCTAACGCTGTTTTCAGGAGTTTCAGCAGCCATGACGGACTTGAACTTGTTCTAAGATTAAAATCTGTATTGGATATTTACCGGAAAAATATAAATGAAAATTCAAATCTTATCAAAATAGCAGAACATATAATTAAAAAACTCAACAGGTTTAACTCGACTTTTTTTCACGAGGCAACTTCCGATGAAATAGTTTATCCTGAACTTATAGAAGAAAACCAGTATACTGAAAGCAGACAGATAAAAGATCTGAAGTATAAATGGACAACTTTTGAACGAAACGGTTCTCTTTTCATTGTACAATATTCTGGTCTTGATATTATCGATTACAAATCCCCTGAATCAGGAAGAGACTTTGAGTATAACGGAAAATCAACCCCCTTTATAGAACTCATGAAAACTCCGGATGATGAATATTCCCCTCCGAAAAAAATCCTTATAATTGATGGAGGCCGGGCCTGTTTTCCCGCAGACCGTACAGGGAGACAGATACACGGCTCTTATGATCTTATCTCCCCGATAATAGAACCGATGGAGATAACCGGGAACTTTATTTCAGGACGGGTGCGCATTTTCGGCCGGAAACACCTTGTAATCAGATACGATTAATCAAAACTGCAGACCAGGCAAACAGCAGCTGTGCCGGAGCATAAAAAAGCCAGGTATATACAGTACTGTGCGGAATGGTCTTTACAAAAGCATTTACAGAGAGTATGAAATCCGAAGTCCAGAACAGCACAGCTGCCAAAGCAACAGTAATCCCGAACGAACCGGCACCTGAATTAAGTTTTATAATTGCAAGATATCCCATTATATCAATAATAATTACATAAAAAACTACGGGTATAAACATCCTCCCCGCGTGTTTCTTCATCAGCCTTAGATGGATAAAATTTACTACTAGAAGAATAATCAGAAGAACAGAATTCCACGCTGAAAAAGTTATATCATAACAGAAAGCAGCGGCATAGAAAAGATGCCCCAGGATAAAGAACACCATACCGTTTTTCAGAAGGCTTATTTCTTCAATCATAAGAAGCGTATCAGCAATCAGAGCCGCTATAAGCGACGCGAAAACAAAAAGGCTGTACCTGTCTGCACCGTAAACAATCAGAGAGCTCAGAACAATGAAAACCGCAAGCGCGGTGATCATGGGAGTAAAAAAATACTTTAATAATAAGATCCCTTTCCAGGCAACATATTCACGAACCATGAAAACTATAATATATGCTGCCGTTAACTGATAAAGGTATTCAGGGACTATCACTTGTCCTTATCCTTTTTGAAAATATCTGAAAGGTCCCTGAGTTTTTTAGGATCGAATTCAGAACCCATTGCGGCAATATTTTCCTGTTTTATCTCCTGATATATCTCTTTACGGTGAACAGTTATTTTCCTGGGAGCCTTGATTCCCAGTTTAACCTGATCTCCTTTAATATCAATAACCACGACCTCTATGTCATCACCGATCATTATACTTTCATTCAATCTTCTGGCAAGAACAAGCATACTAACCTCCTGCCTCAGACTTACGTTTGATCTCTTCAAGAATTTTATGACGGACCGTATACTTCTCAGTCATCGATATTGCCTGTCTCCCGAGCCTCTTTGAGGGATTTATTATAATCGGCCCCTGAAGATTGGCTGTCATATTCTCCGGATTCTCAGGTATTGTAACAATAGCGAAAACAAGAAGTTCATCAGCAGACTTTGCATTAACAGCCTCATAATCGCTCTGTGAGATTATCAGTTCATAGTTCTGCATAAAATCAGCGGGTCTGATAATGATAAAAGCCAAATCCTTTTCATCAAAAGCCTGCATCCACTTAAAAGGGGAACCCTCATCCTCAGCGTCAAGGACAACGAATTTTCTAATAAAATCGAATCCCAGTATTCCGTCAGGGAAATCTATCACCTGAAGTTCACTGACTTCTATTTCACCAAATGGTTTGGTCTGAATTTTAATGCCCAATTAACACTCCTTAAAATTATATTTATCGCAGAAAATCGAGCAAAGTCGATTTTATAGTTTTGGCTCCAACCGAAAGTGCATAATCGTGCACACTTTCAAGCCATTTGAAATTCATTATAGTTTCAGGGAAATCAATACCTTCGTTCTTGGCCAGAAGTTCGGTAACATTCCCCTTTTCATATTCAGCCCTTTTAGCAAGTTCATCAGCCCTGCTCTGTTTTGCTCCTGTTGCCGCAAGGTGCCTGAGTATGTTATCGAGGGCCCCGTCAATCAGGCCAAGATCTCTTCCACCGACAAGTTCCTGATCGCCCCTGACAAGATCATCTCTCACCTGGATCATCATCTCAAAGATGGACATTCCGCCTATTGATGCAGTGGGATCGATATTATTTGGCGGCTGCGGAAAATTTTTATTCACAAGTCCGAGTTCCTGCAGAGCTGTCCCGCTCCCCTTGTCTTCAAGCCATATCTGGTGAGGAACGGTTGTATTGAGAATCAGGTTATTTATCCCCCCCTTCGAAGCTTTAACGCTTACTCCGGAGTTATTTATCTTGTCTATAATAATATCAACATTATCGCCGGCTGAAATTTCAATTTCCTTACCATCAATCATTATTATCTGGTTACTTGTTGCACTGTAATTTGTGGCATCTGTACCAGATGTAAGAGTCTGTTCAGTGGCCCAGAATACCTTGTTGCCGGGGATATTCACTTCAAGATATTCACTTTTACTTACCTCTCTTACCTGCTCCCCTATATTTCCCCTGTATTCAACACCGATCATTGCGTCACCCTGACGGCCCGCGGTAAGGGTCATATAAATAGGAACAAAGGGATTCGGCTGCTCCTCGGTACCGGTATTGAATCCTCCGAAAATAGAACGTCCTGTGGCCCCTTTCTGGTTCGCGATACTCACCAGCTCCTCAAGCAGCTGGTTCATTTCAGTAGCTGCAGCCTCTTTCCTCTCAAAGTTGGAGTAGATTCCGTTAGCTCCCTGTACAGCCAGCTCCCTTATCCTCTGGAATATCCTGAGTGATGATTGTAAAGCTGTATCAACCTCATTCAGCCTGGCCTGTGTTTCACTTATATTGCTTATAAATTGATCTATTTCACTCAAACGGGTTCTGTACAGCATCTGATTAGTGGCTGCGATAGGATTGTCCCTGGGAGTCCTTACCGCCTTCCCGGTCCCCAGCTTATTCTGCAGCGCATCCATATCAGTCTGGTGCCTCTGCAGATTATAGGTCATCGTGTTGTTGAGCATCTGGTTTGTTATTCTATGCATTTTTTATGCCCCCAGTCTGATTATAGTTTCAAGCATCTTGTCTATAGTACTGATCATTCTCGCGTTAGCGTTATAACCATGCTGAAAAGCGACCATGCCGGCCATCTCTTCATCAAGATTGATGCCGGAAACGGATTCTCTCATATTTTCAAGATTCTTTAGCATTACGGTCTGGTTCTCAATCCTGTTCTTTGTCTCTTCGCCCTGAGTTCCTATCCTTGATATAAGGGCTGTATAAAATTCATTGAATGTTGATTTTGTATCGACCATAGATGTTTTATAACGCAGGCCGGCAATCTGGAGAGCATTGGTCCCGTCACCAATACCATTTGTCACATTATAATCTCCGGTACCACCGACGTCCTTACCTTTAGATGCGGCTATAATGTCAACATCCATCATTACAGCATCTGAAACCGCCATATGGGCCGCAGGATTGAATTTAGGCGTGACTGTAATATGCTCCCGCTGAGGAATAAATTTCATTATATCATCAACACGCCTGTAATCAAAAGACCCTGTCTGGCCGCTCTGTTTCAGGATTCCGGTAAGTCCCACAAGGAACTGCCCTGAATCCTCCAGATGCCTTATCATAAAATGTTTCCTGTCATCGTCTTTTGCCGCGGTTGCCTTCATTGCGAAATGGCCATTGTGATCAACATACGCCACAACACCGAGATTCGCGTCATTTATCTTTTTCATCACTGAATTAACAGTATCAGACTCATTGTAATCAACTTCAGCTATTGAATCGAGCTTGTCATTTCTGGCAAATGTCAGGGTACCGGTTATACCTATTGCAGCTGATGCGTCGAGCCTGTTATTACCTGCCACCTTGTAAATCGCGCTGACATCATTAACCCCGTCGTTGTTGAGGTCAAAATTCCCCTCATTGTTGTCACTTATATTAAGATGCCTGAAAAAATTGATATTGGTCTGCCCCCTCCTGCCGAAACCGTCTTTATGAATTTCATTTGTCAGGTCAGAAAGGTTAATAGCAAATGCGTTAACGTCAGTTATATTCTGTCTTATAATGACATCTCTTACTTCAATGAGCCCGGCGAGTTCACCATTCTTCACTGAGACATCGGTTTCAGTGTCTTTCCAGACAACATCATGCATGCCGCTGTTTTCAGGATTTTTAACAGCTTTAAGCGGACGGAATATATTCCCCTGTACCAGGTTTTCGCCGTCTATATATACTATAGTTTCATCTTTGTCATTTCTTCCGACGGAAATATTAACGATCTGTGAAAGTTTTTCAATAAGCGCGTCCCGCCTGTCCATAAGATCGTTAGGCTTGTCACCAAGAGCTTCCGCTTTCTGTATCCTTTCATTGAGATTTCTGATATCAGCCGCATAAATATTTATCTGTTCAACTCTCTGCACTACCTGCCTGTCAGCGTCCTCCCTGAGGGAATAGAGCTGTCTGAATACATTGTTGACCTCATTTGCGAGATGCACACCCTTCTCTTTTACCACTTCACGGGTTGATCTTTCTTCCGGGTACTTGGAGAGTTCCTGCCAGGCGGCCCACATGGCGTCCATCCTGCTTCTCATAGACTGATCTGACGGTTCATTATATATGGCTTCAACCTGGTATATGAAATCATCTTTTGCTTTCCAGTAGCCCATGGTGTTCTTTTCAGCAACAATCCTGTCATCAATAAAGGAATCACGTATCCTCTCTATAATTTCAACATTGCTCCCCTGGCCTATCTGCCCCGCAACGTTGGCCCTGTTAAAGGCCGGGGCATATATAGGATCAGCTGATGATATTATCACCCTCTGCCTTGAATATTCCTTGTTTTCAGCGTTTGATATATTATGGCCTGTCACATGAAGCGCCTGCTGATGCGACATCAATCCTCTTTTTCCGATTTCAAGCCCCATGAATGTGGATGACATATCCCCTCCTTTAAGCCTTCGTGTTGAACAGTACAGGATTCACTACCCTGTTGTTTTCCCTGCCGTCACTTCCGTATCCTGATTTGAGTGAAGAACTATTTTTCAGATCAGACATCAGGATGCTGAAAAATTCCATATTATCCTGCAGAAGTTTAATATTAGTATCCTGCCTGTTTCTGAGCTTAATTAAAAGTTCTTTAAGCTCTGCTCCGCCTTTAATAATTCTTGATGATGTTTCAGAATCCGCCCGGGACGCGATCTCTGAAAGGGTAACATCTCTTCTATAACCGTAATCACCCGCAAGAAAGGTTGTCAATTCAGCCCTGACAGACTCAAGTGACTCAATCCGGCATACAAGCTCTTCCTGCTTTGCAGATATTTCCTGTATCAATATCCCGTTTTTTTCTATCGCAGCTTCTGTTTTATCCAGTTCAAGGCTGTAAATCTCCCTGTAAAGACCGGCCTCTTCTGTAAGTATATTTTCAAGCCTGGAAAAATTCTGATGCATTATTCACTCCTGAATATATGAATATACATAATATGTATCGGCCCGAAGGGTAAATTTGATAAAAATTATTTTATGTCACAAAGAGTTACCAGAGAGAGAGAGAGAGAGAGAGAAAGAGAAAAAAAAAAAAAAATCACAAATCAGTGATTTGGACTGCCGCCGATATACCCCTCCGTAATTTCATAAACAACCCTGTTGGCCCTGAAAAGGCCGCTCCTTGTAAGAGAATACCTGCTGTCGTTATACCTGACATCCCCTTTTCTCACAAGAGAATCGAGTATCGACAATAATTCAGCCGGAATCTCCCTGCCCGTCACCCTTTTAAAATCACCGGCTGAAAACCCGCGGAGATCCCGCAGAGCAGTCATAAAAAACTCAACAATGACATCTGAATCGGTTCTTTCATCAAAGGTGTATTTAAAATTATCTGCTATGATGTATTCATCAACTGTCATACTGTTGCAATACCTTTTATCCCCGGTAAAGGAATGCGCACCCGGCCCGAATCCGGCATAAGGTATAAAATGCCAGTATTTTGAATTATGCACTGATTCAAAACCGGGAAGAGAAAAATTGGATACTTCATAATGGCTATACCCGGAAGCATCCAGAAAATCGATACACTCCCCCCACACACGGGCCTGCATCTCTTCAAAACTGTTGTCAGGAACAATCCGGGAGGCCAGCGGCGTTCCCTCTTCAACGGAAAGAAGATACAGAGAAATATGCTCAGGCCTGAATCCTGTTATAACCTTCAGGTCGTCAAGAGTTCCCGCACCATTTTTTCCGGGGATACCGGTGATAACATCCACGCATCTGATAAAACCCTTTTCACTAAAGAATTGTTCAAGCTTTTCTTTTATGCTGTAATTCCCCCTTCTGCCGATTATACGCCTGCTCTCCTCATCAAGACTCTGCACCCCCAGGACTATCCTGTTAACCCCCAGTTCCAGATAGCCGCTTATCTTTTCAGGGGAGAAATCCTCGGGGTTCATCTCTACTGTTATTTCCGCACCATCGGCAAAACTGAACCTGTCGGACAGAGAGGAAATGACACTTGAAAGCTGCCCGGCCGAAAGCATGGATGGAGTGCCCCCTCCAAAATAAAGCGAATCAGCTTCAGCCTCGAATAAATCATACGGCAACGACTTCACCTCTCTGACAAGGGCCTGAACATAAGAATTGATTATTTCCGAACCGGGTGCCACGGGAAGCGAATAAAATCCGCAATAATCACATTTGCTTCTACAGAAAGGTACATGAATATATACTCCATTTTTTACCAGGCTCAATACGTAATCCTCTTTTTATAATATCATTTTATTTTCAAACAACACCTGAAAATAATAACGCTGCTTATGACACGTCAACATTATTCTCTCCGGGACACAAAAGCACAGACAGGCTTTTTTGCAATTATTTTACTCTTTTAAAAAAATAGATTGCATCATTATCAAATGAAATATAATCAGATATCCATTAAACGTTTTCCGCTTAAATGCCGATATAAATATGGGGAATAGTAAAAAAATTTTATAATTCTGCTTTACCTTAATCCATAATACTTTAAAATGATATTTTCATGAGCAGTGATTAAACCTTATCAGAAAATAATAAACTTGGAAAATTTGATTTTCACTTAAACGAAAAAATAGAGACCAAATGTTACAGGATAAAGAAATCACATTTCTTGATAGTTTCACCGCAAGTACATCAATAGTACCCGAAGTCATAGACAGACTTATGAGGGATCTTTGCAGGATGAGTTATCCCCGCGAGGAAATAGATGAAATTATTCTTTCAATGGATGAATCTATAACCAATGCAGTTCAGGTAACAATGAACTGTACCGGTTCCTCCTGTGTTATTCCGGAAAAAAGAAACATAACTATCAGGTACATGATAAAAAATAATGAATTTGACGCGACTATTATAGATCACGGAACAGGGCTTGATTTTATAAAAATTTTAAGTTCAGTACCTGACGTTAATTCCAACCAGTATTTTGATGAGATTGTAAGTTATGCCACTGATTCTGAAAGATCAAAACTTACTGTCAAAATTAATGGCGAGGAGGTTCCCCTGAGAGGGATTGGTGCCGGCCTTAAAATCATACTGAGTTTTATGGACTCAGTTTCAATTGAATATATAGATAAACAGAAAATAATTTCCTCTGATGTAACTGAATACACTGACGGAACTATTTTCAACATAAAGAGGAAGAGACGATACTAAAATGAAAAAAGCACCAAAGGCGTACAAAGACCAGGAATTCATTAATTCACGGGATGGAAGGATATTAAGAATACTGAGTGAATATATTGCTCCTGAAGCTAAATTCAGGGATACCGGAGTTAATCATACAGTTGTCTTTTTCGGTTCAGCAAGGATTAAACCTGAAGACGATACTCTCGGAACCGCAAAATATTATAACGCCGCACGCCAGCTAGCATCTGAACTCGCTTTATACAGTAGAGAGCTGAAAGAGGAGACCGGAGATAATTTTTATATCTGTACAGGCGGGGGTCCGGGTATAATGGAGGCCGCAAACCGGGGAGCGATTGAAACCGGCGAAAAAACAGTTGGACTGAATATATCACTCCCCTTTGAACAGTTTCCAAATCCTTATATTTCCGACGAACTGAACATGGAATTCCACTATTTTTTCATGAGAAAATTATGGCTCCTTTATCACGCCAAGGCCATTATAGTTTTCCCCGGCGGATTCGGGACTTTTGATGAACTTTTTGAAACACTTACCCTTATCCAGACCAAGAAAATGGCCAAGCCCGATATATCTGTAATGCTTTATGACAGTTCATACTGGAGCGACCTTATCAATTTTCAAAAACTGGTTGATCTGGGTATGATTTCCCGTGAAGACCTGAATCTTTTTCATTTTTTTAATACTGTTGAAGAGGGCATGGAATATCTTAAACCGAGATTAAAAGATATAATAGCGACAGTAGATCATTATATCCCGTAATAAAGTATACTAATACAATCTATAAAAAAGCGGAACTTAAAAAGTAATCCGCTTTTTTTAACCTACAAATTCATCATAATTCATCCGGCTTGTTTCATCCATTCTGATGATCTCACAGCCGACCTTTATAATTCCATTTTCAAGAAAGGAGATATTTTTTACAAGAGAACCTATTATAGCCTTTTTCTGCGTCGGAAGCATGACATCAAAAGCCAGCTTCCCGTTTTCCTGGAAATTCCTTATATGCCTCTTTTCCCTGAAAACAAATCCAAGTCCGTTTTTAGACAGGTCTGAAATAAGAAATTTCTCCTCCATTGGCGAAAAAAGGCTGTTCTTTGCAAGGAGTTGATCAATTACAATGGCCATCCTCCTGCAGACTTCAAACATACCATCAGATATTGGTTGTGTGCCGTTTACCTGAAGGTAACCGTAGGGGATCATATTCTTGTAGAGAATGGGTACAGTCGCTTCAGATATGTACCTGTTTCTTGATGAGAGGGCTATATCATTTTTATAAATATTGTTTATATAATAATTATATTTCTCTTCCCAGCCGGGGGCCGGATCAACATTCAGGTTAGCCATAAAAATGGATTCAGAAGTATTAAGTATATGCTTGAGCCTGTTATCCCCCTTTGCTTCGTTCATAAAAACTATTTTAAGATAATCAAATTTCTTCTTCAGCTCAAATTCCGCAATCTCCTTTATTTTGTCTATCTTCTTCTCTGCAGTTGACAAGGCCCTTTCAATATTATAGTCAGTAATGAGGTTGTTCATATAAATAACGCTTTTACCGCCTTCAATCCCTACAAGCTTTCTGTCCTCTTTACGTGACTCGGAAATTATCTGGAATTTCAGAGGTATAAAAATAAAGGTATCCTCATTCCTCTCTATATGTTTCATACTGAGATATATATTATTTGCTTTATACCTTGTAAAAACAACGACATTTTCAGGCAGAGATTTAACCAGAGGTATTCTGAAAGCAACATTTCCATCGGAATACCCAAGATACTGGAGATTAAGGCTTCCGCTGCTAGTTTTTATATACACCGGGTTTCCTGCAAAAAAATTATCGAGCAGAAATTGAAATTGAGACTTATCCGTTACTGTTTTAATCAGGTCTGCCATAACTTACCTTACCGGTTAACAATCAGTCCGTCAAGCATTGATATAACTCTTTCAGTCATCCCGGCTATATTCATATCATGTGTCACAATGATTGCCGTACTCGCCTTTTCCCTGCACAGGTTCAGCAGGACTTCAAGTAGATTCATGGAATTTTTTGAATCAAGGCTCCCTGTGGGTTCATCAGCAAGAATTATATCAGGTTCACCAACAATAGCCCTTGCAACTGCCACTCTCTGACACTCACCGCCTGACATTTCGCCCGGCTTATGGTGGGCCCTTTCCTCAAGGCTGAATCTCGCGAGAAGCTCCCTTGCCTTATCCCTGGCAATTCCATAATTAACCCTTCGTATCAGCAGCGGCATCATTATATTCTCGATGGCCGTAAATTCGGGGAGCAGATTGTGCAGCTGAAAGATAAATCCGATATGCCTGTTTCTGAAATCAGAAAGTTCATCAACCTCAAAAGATGATACATCTGTCCCGCTTATTTCAAGGGTCCCGCGGTCAAAATTATCAAGACAGCCTATTAGATTAAGTAACGTTGATTTACCTGTACCGCTTGGACCGATAATGGAAACAACCTCACCCTTTTTTATTTCAAGATCAATGCCTTTAAGAACTTTTATACTGCTGCTTCCGGAACCGTATGTCTTTTCAAGATTTTTAATATCAATAATAGCTGAATTATCGTGCATTACAATACCTATTCATACCTGATTGTTTCAACAGGTTTCTGCCTTGAAGCCTGCCATGATGGAAAAATCGCAGCTATTGTAGCCAGAAATACAGCCGCTGCAGCGATAAATACAACAAACTCCGGCACGATCTCCGTAGGTATTGTATCTATATAATATACACTCGAAGGTTTAAGTGTTATCCTGTAAAACTCACCGAGATTAAAAACATGGTAAAACCATATCATAAAAGCATTTATAGCATCTTCAATCCATAATATTATTGTTTCCAGGTTCAGAGAAGCTGCAAGTCCGAAAATCACGCCGAGAATTGAACCTGTTACACCAATGAGAAATCCTTCAAGTACAAAAATAATCATTATAGAACGGGGTTTTGCCCCCATTGACTTTAATATACCTATAGCCTTACGTTTCTCCATAACAACCATGACTATGGTACCCATTATGGTAAAACCTGCGGAAATAATAACAAGGAAGAGTATCACGGTCATTATCAGTTTTTCAAGCCTTAAGGCATAGAAAAGGTTATGGTTTCTCTGTTCTGCTGTCATTGTAACATATTCAAAGCCGACAACAGATTGAAGGGCGGAAGCTATTCTATCCATCTTGTATATATCATCAATCTTGACGCCCACAGCATAGGCTACATCCCCCACGGAAAAAAGGCGCTGCGCATCAGTAAGGGACATTATTATGAGCTTTGTATCAAAGTCATAATAACCCGTTTTAAAGAAACCGAGTACTTTGTATTTTTTAATCCCCGGAGTTACACCTTCTATTGCGGTAAGCCTTCCCTGCGGTACAATGACCTCCATGACGCTTCCGACCCTGATCCCGTAATTAAAGGCCATCTCCTCACCGACGTAAATCCCCTTCTTCTTGCAATAATCCCCTCTGTTCAGGGTTATAAACTTTTTTATATCTGAAGGAACATTATCACTGGTTCCGATCCCCCTGATCATAATGGGCCCGACATTTCTTCTGAACCTGAAAAGACCCTGTCCCTGCAGATACGGGTTGGCTGACACGACATGTTTCTCTTTCAGAATCTTCTCTGTAACGTCTCTGTAGTCACTGATTGCAACGCCATCTATCTCGCTGGCCAGGTTCGATATAACAATATGAGAATCGACATCCAGAATTTTGTCCTTAATCTGTCCCTGGAACCCGTTCATTACAGAAATTACAACAATAAGAATAAATACACCGAGAAAAACTATTAGTATTGAAAGGAAAGTGTTGAAAGAGATAAATCCCTGGCTCTTCTTTGATTTCAGATACCTGAAGCCTATAAAGAATTCAAAAAGTCTCATATTATTCGCTTATCCCTGTCCTTATAAATGTTCTGTTATACATCAACCATCCCCTCTTCTCATCCGCGCCTTTAAGATACTTTATAAATTCGACCTCCCCCTTCATGATCTCAACTTTTTCCCCGGTTTCACGTGAAACCCTGTTGCACTCAAAATAGAGCATCCTGTAGTTGAATGTTCTGCCCTCGAAGTCGCCTTTAACATCATTTTCATTAAAAGAACCCATATCCCTTGTAATGAGATCCGCATAATAATATTCCCTGTAAAGCTCCCTGAAAACATCCTGATCCTTCGGAAAAGCTTCACATTCGCTGTAATCTTTATAATTAAGGTTTTTTACAGCAGCAGACCACTTAAGGAAAACATACGCCGGATCAACAAATGGTTCATGTCTTTTACAAGATGAAAATAAAATAACAAGAGCAAGTACAGACAGAACCGGAATTCTGAATTTATTCATTTTTAAACCGTTATTCCTGCAAAATTGATAAGAACGAAATTTCAAACAAGTCCGAGTTCCTTCTCTGAAAAAATCTGTGCAGAAAATTTTTCAATTTCAACACCCGGTTTTTCCCATGAATCACCCGGAAGCCCGGCTTTAAAACATGTATGTGTAAGGAACATGTCCCTGTCCCACTTCTGCTCAACAGGGACCTGAGGCAGGAGCAATCCCCTGTTAAATCCTTTTGTTATAATAAGGCCGTCACGCCCCACAACTATGTCATCAATATTTTCAACTTTCTCGATCGGGCTTAATATTGATATCTCTATGTCTATGCCGGGAAACTCTTCAACTGAAAGGGGCTCAAATCTGGGGTCTCTAAAAGCCGATGACAGCGCCATCTCTTTTATTGTATCGGGAATCGGCTTTACTCCTTCGATATAACCGATACATCCCCTTAGATTCCCTTTAATATGGAGAGTAACAAATGCTCCGCATTTTTCATTATAAATTTCATCAGTGAAGTCAAGTGGAAAATTTTCATGCTCCACCTGAAGCCTGTCCGCGATAATATTTCTTGCCAGACGGAGGAGCGACTTCTGCTGTTCTCTATTCAGTTCTATCATTTTATTGCTCCTTTCCCAGAATTACGGCAGAAACGTAACCCACAACTTCATCCTTTGATCCTGCCGTATCTCCTGAATTGGCATACTTGACTATTTCGACCCTCTCTGCACCGAGTTTTCTGCATGCAACGATCCCCGCTATAAGAGCGCCCTCACCGCAGGCCTCCCCTTTGCCCTTACGGACAGCATCTGCGATTGCGTTTTCATCAAAAGATTTAAGCGCAGAAATAAATTCGCCATCCATCTCAACAGCTTTTTTATAAGGATAGTAGTGTGATAGATCCGTTGATATTATTATACCGTAATTTTTACCATATGATTTAAGAGTATCACCGATAGATTCGCCTATTCTTTTACAGAGCTGCAGGTCAATTGTCCCAATAACAACCGGTACTATTTTAGCTTCAGGTTTAACGACCTGCAGGAAGGGGAGCTGTACCTCAAGAGAATGTTCCGGTTCATCGATTTCTTTTATGTATGCAAAATTCTCTGCCTGTATCAGGGCTGTCCCTATTTCACTGTCCGTTTCTATCTCTCCAAGCGGGGTCCGGTAAGCGCCTTCCGGTAAAACGGAAGCCCCGTTGTACCGGGCCCTGTGTGACGGCGCAATAACAACAAATCCGTCACATTTGCATTTTTTAAGATAGCTGAACCCGTACGCAGCAACAGGCCCTGAATAGATATAACCCGCATGTGGCGATACAATACCATAAAGAATTTCACTATAAGCGACCGTCTCCTTCTCGGCCTCAGCAATATAACCTGATATCATACTTCTAAGTTTATCAGGATCTGAAGGATAAAAGGAACCTGCAACAGCTGGCCTTCGGACATACATATGCTACCCCCTATTAGTGAGTTCGATATCAATCCTTTTAAGAATCTCCCGGGCTATCTTCTCCTTCGGCATTTTCGGCAGTTCTATTTTAGTACCATCCCTGGTGAAGAGAGTCATGATATTGGTATCCACATTAAATCCGGCCCCCTCTTTTGACACGTCATTAAGACATATCATATCAAGGTTTTTCTGAACAAGTTTTCCAATTGCGTAATTTTCAGTGTCATTGGTCTCAGCTGCGAATCCCACAACATAGAGCCCGTTCAGTCCCTTCTGTTCCTTCACCTCTGCAACGTTCCGGAGAATATCAGGAGTCCTTTTCATATTAATAATAAGGTCTCCATCGGTTTTTTTTATCTTTTCTTCAGATTTTTCTATCGGGGTATAATCTGCAGGGGCTGCGGCCATTATAAGCACACAGGGTTCTTCAAGTTCGTCAAGGACCGCCTTAAGAAGATCGGATGTTGACTCAATTCTGACACACCTGAATTTCCTGTCCTGGACAAACTGTTCATTAATCGGGCCATGTATAAAAACGGTATTGTCAGAAATATTATACGCCTCTTCAGCTATAGCAACTCCCATCTTTCCTGAAGAAGCGTTGGATATATATCTTATGGGATCAAACCACTCACGAGTTGGTCCCCCTGTTACAATTATTTTACTTTCCTTCAATGACATTGCAGGCAGCCTCGTAGATTGTATTTATATCAGCAAGTCGCCCTTTCCCCTCGTCACCGCAGGCAACAAGGCCGGTTTCAGGCTCAATGAACTTTACGCCCCACCCGGCGAGCCTTTCCCTGTTCATTTTTACAGCAGGGCTTGCATACATATTCGGATTCATTGCCGGGGCTATAAGCGCCGGGCATTCAAGAGCAAGAAAAGTAGTACTGACAAGGTCATCAGCGATCCCGTTGGCGAATTTGCCGATCATATTGGCAGTAGCGGGAGCAGCAAGGAAAAGTGATGCCCCATCTTTAAGGGCTATATGCCCCATCTCCCTTTTTTCCCAGAGAGTTGCATTTGTATAAACAGGATTCCCTGTAAGTGCTTCAAGAGCAAGAGGGGAAACTAATTTAGCCGCATTATCAGTAAGGGCAACATAAACATTATACCCTCCTTTAACAAAAAGCCTTGCAAGATCGCAGGACTTATAGGCAGAAATTGATGAACCGACTGCAAGCACAACTTTTTTCATAACCTTTTAAACATCCTCTCAATATCATTTTTATTTATAGTAAAAAGAAACGGCCTCCCGTGCGGGCACCGGAGTTCAAGCTTTCCTCCGAAAACTGCCGAGGTCAGTGCAACCATATCAGCCGCGCTCAGTATATCCCCGGCCCTTTTTGCACCGTGACATGCAAGGGAAGATACTATTTTTTCATTAAGTTCATTACTATCCTTCTCTTCCCTGATATTATCAATCATATTTTTAACAAGTTCATCAATTTTGTAATTTCCAGCAACAGCAGGGACAGCTCTGATTACCACGCTGTCATCTGAAAATTCCTCAATTTCGAACCCGCATGAACTGAAACTGTCTATACTTTCCATAACAAGTGAAAAGTCCGCTGCCGGAAGTTCTATCTGTACAGGAAAAAGCAGTTCCTGGATTTCAAGTTCAAACCCTGATTTAAGCCTGTCATAAAGCATCCTTTCATGGGCTGCATGAAAATCTATAAAATGAATTTTATCACCCTCTTCAACAATGATATATGTGCTGAAAACCGTACCGACTATTTTGCGCGGGCCTGTTTCAAGGTCCTCTGAAACAGTCAGGGATGCACCGCTGTTTATAATATCGTCAGTTTTGAAAAGACTCCCGGCAACATGCCGGCCTTCACCTGAATTACCGAAGTATTCTTCCGGCCCCCTTTTTTCTTCTCCGGAGAACTGAAGAGGCATCCGGAAATTCCGGGGCACCCGTTCATCAGCAGTCTTAATATCGCCCGCGCTGTTAAGCACCTTTTCAGCGTCAGCATTTTCCATGCCTGAAACGGCCGCGGAAAACAGTTTATCAGGTACTGAATGGGCCCTGTCTAGGGCCTTGGATGCGATACTGAAGATCAGTGAATCAATATATTTCTGGTCAAAGAGCTTTACCTCTCTCTTGGCTGGATGAATATTAACATCTATAAGTTCGGGATCTATTTCCATGAAAAGTAAAGCTGCAGGGAACTTGCCCCTGGGGATAACGGCATCGTAGGCCCGTGAAAGATGATATGAAAGATATTTATGCTCTACAGGTCTTCTGTTAACAAAAAGCTGCTGCATACTTTTATTATGGCGTATATAATCAGGTTTTGAGAGAAAACCGCAAAGCCTGACTTTAATGTCTGAGAGTTCTGCATAGTACAGACTGTCATAAACCGCGGGACCATAAACCTGTTTTATCCTTTCATGAAGATCCTGCGCTGCAGGGAGAGTTATTGTTCTTTTGCCGTCAACCTCAAACGAGAATGATACCCGGGGTACAGCAAGGGACATCTTTAAAAGAGTTTCACGTATAGTCCGGAGTTCAGTGTTTTTAGCCTTCAGAAACTTTTTTCTCGCGGGCATATTAAAAAAAAGGTTTTCAACAATGACAGTAGTACCCCTGCTTCCGGCATAATCGGAAAGGGTAACAGAACCGTTCCTTGCCTCAAGCCTTGCCCCTGTCTCATCCTCCTCTCTTTTAGATAAAAGCACAAAATCGGAGATTGAACTGATACTGGAGAGAGCCTCGCCCCTGAAACCGAATGTGCTGATACTCTGAAGAGCGGATATGTCGCTTATCTTGCTTGTGGCATGCTCTCTTATTGAAAGGGGGGCATCATCCCTGAATATTCCGGAACCGTTGTCCCGAACATAAATTTTTTTCAGCCCGGCGTCAGCGACCTGCACATCTATCTCCGTTGCCCCCGCGTCTATTGAATTTTCCACGAGCTCCTTCACAACAGAAAAAGGTGCTTCAATTACTTCACCTGCTGCGATCATATTCTTAAGGTGTTCAGGGAGCAAAACTATTCTGTTCAAAAATCAATCCTGTTTCTTTACAAGTGATACCAGCTCTTTCAGGGTTTTTCCTGCCGGGCCTTCAATAAAAATATCGGTACATGATGAGGTCAACTCAGTCTTTTCAAGATTGAATTCAATGACTTTCCCTCCATGATTTTTTACTATACCGGGAATTCCGGCGGCAGGATAAACTATCGCTGAAGTTCCTATTACAAGCACAAGGTCAGCAGCATCAGCGTACTGCTGCGATCTGGAAAGCGCATCAGGTGGTATCATTTCCCCGAAAAAAACCACTGAGGGTTTAAGAACTTTCCCGCACATTTCACAATGAGGAATTATTTTCTTATCTATTTCGTAATCGTCCGGACTGTACTTTTCACCACAGTTAAGACAAACAAGATGTTTCGCGTTGCCGTGATATTCAATCACATTTTTACTTCCGCCCTCCTGGTGGAGATTATCTATATTCTGTGTTATTACCGCTTTCAGAAGTCCCATTTTTTCAAGTTCAGCAAGGGCAATATGAGCAGGATTCGGCTTTGCCTTTTCCGTCATATCTATAAGCTCAAAAATCATTTCCCATACCTTTTCAGGCATACTCCTGAAAGAAAAGATTGAAGCATAAACAGAGGGATCGTACTTGTCCCATAAACCACCGGCACTCCTGAAATCTGGAATACCGCTCTCAACAGATATGCCTGCACCTGTCAGGGCTATCATACTTCTGGATTTTTTAATTAATGCTGCGGCTTCAGCTATGCCCGGAACCATTCCACTCCTCCTAAATATCTCCTTACTTTTTAATGCTGCCTGAAACCGTCCGGAATTTTTTATTAACTTTTTTTTATTTATTTTTTAAAACTGAACAAATAGCCTGAAATAGTTAATGTATATCTAAAATCCCCGGCAGGGTTGTGTCAATTGAAAAAAAGACATAATAATTACCTTATATAAAACATTACCGGATTATGATGAAAACCGGTTACAGATAGATACTAATATATAATATGAAAATATTTAATCACCGGTATTACTATTATTTCTCTTTTGTATTGACACATCAATAGTGTGAAATATTATATCTTGACATAAATATTATATGACCCGCAATAAAAGTCTAATCACAGACATTCATCTACTTTAATATTAACAGGGAGTTTAATATGCAGTGCAAATGTGGCGGTGTACTAATTGAAGGAAAAACAACATACAGAACAAGCAACAAGAATTTTACATTCATACTTGAAAATGTACCGGCAAAAAAGTGTATGAGATGTGATGAAGTCCAGATATCTGAAGAGACAAAAGAAAAACTTCAGAAACTTACCAATATGATTGAAAGGAATTCAAACGAAATTGTGACCGGAAAACCTTCCGCGAACCTGTATGACTACTGAGATTGGAATACCATTTTATCCTGAAATGGCACAGGGATACTATATAAAATGAGTTCTATTTTATCAACACTATCCAGGTTTTTTAAAATCGTCCCTGCCGGAATGACATACGCTAACAGCAGGGTCGGCATATGGCACTGGGATATAATTAAAAATATATTCAGTGTCAACAGATTCTGGTACGAAAAACTCGGATATGAACAATACAGAACCAGAAAGCTTGAAGTGCTGCTAACTCTTGTACATCCAGATGATACAGATAATTTTAATAAAGCGATAACGGCTTTTCTTAATCCTGCCGGTGAAAAACAGATAGATATAGAACTTAGAATGAAAAAAAAAGACGGTGGATGGTTGTGGATCTATCTGAACGGAAAAATTACCGGTTTCAAAAAAAATATTCCCGTCAGTGCTGAAGGAATATTTATCGATATTACAAGGCAGAAGAGGATAGAATCTGAACTCCAGAATAAAAACGGTGAGATAGAAGCCCTGTACGAGGAATCAGAGGCCCAGAACGAAGAGATGGCCGCGATGATGGATGAACTCCATCGGAACCAGCTTGAACTTGAAGAATCGAATCTCAGGCTGAGCATGAGCGAGGCTAAATTCAGGGACATCTTTGAAAAATCGCCTATCGGAATAATACAGTCCACAACCGACGGCAGAATAATCAGTGCAAACAACGCCTTCTGCAAAACCTTCGGATACGCTTCCGAGGAGGAACTGATTGATGACATTAAAGATACCCACAGGTTCTACAGTAACGGTAAAATCCGTGACAGTCTTGTCCAGCTCTCAATAAGCGATAAATTTGTTTACACCCAGGATGTTACAGGCCGGCAAAAAGACGGTTCCAGCATTTATGTCAATGTCTACATGATGAGGCTTACGGACAAATTTACAGGAGAGGACTATTTAACCACCTTTGTCGAAGATATAACTGAGCTGAGACTTTCACAGTTTGAACGTGACCTGTTTTTTAACAACTCCGGTGACCTTATACTAATAAGTACAACCAGTGGTGAAGTAAAGCAGCTCAATCCGGCATGGAAGGATATACTGGGCTGGGAACCTGATGAACTTAAGACCATGAACGTAAACCAGATTATTCATCCGGATGATTTGACTAAAGTGTTAATGTTCCGCAACAGACTGGCTGAAACCGGTGAAAGCCTCTCCCTGACCGCAAGGTATAGAAATAAAAACGGAGAATACAGAATTATAAGATGGAGGAGTATCTTTTTTAAAGAAAGAGCTCTTATGTTTTCATCAGGCCGGGATGAGACCGAAAGGCATGAGGCCGAAATGGAACTGCAGAGAATGTGGGACAGGCTTGAACTGGCTCTCCAGAGCGGTGCTATAGGCCTCTGGGATTATAATGTAAAAGAGAATACACTTATCGCCAGCAACAATATGTCCGATCTGCTCGGGATAAACAGAATTTATAATGCTGATAAGGCATGGAAAGATTATATACATGAAGATGACTATCACTCTTCGGTTAAAGCCCTTTCAGACCTGATAAAAGGGAAAAGGGATATCTACATTACCGAACACAGGATAAAACT
>ERZ795057.1448-NODE-1448-length-20376-cov-14.633876_pt1 | contig 20376 bp, 13 predicted proteins | sample MGYA00375141_ERZ795057 | MGnify/ENA primary metagenome ERZ795057 (study PRJEB30186, sample SAMN05720163) | activated sludge metagenome | isolation source: Anaerobic digester | place: Hong Kong | collected 2015-01-26 ... | reverse complement strand
CACTGACATGGGGTATCTCAGCGTCATTATTGAATTCTGTAACTCTTAGATTCTCAGCCATCCAAACCTTTGTGCCAATAACAACCGTCTTATAAAGATTGCCTTCAATATCAGTAACAGGTGTTATGAAACTGAATTCCTGTCCATAAGTCGTCCCTGCACTGTTACTTGCATATGCCCTGTAATAGTAAGTTGTGCCGTCTGTAAGACCTGTGATGTTCCCTGTGAAGGTACCGATGTCTGTACCGTTTGTTGTCTTGTTGCCTGCTGTGGTAGGATTTGGTGCCGTGCCCCAGCATATTCCCCTGGCAGTGATTGTACCTCCGCCAGCACTTGTTACATTTCCTCCGGCAGTTGCGGTCGTAGAAGTTATGTTTGTTGCCTCGGTAGTTGTAAGTACAGCAGCCGTGACCTCGCTTGTCGTAAATGTCAGTTCGTTGCCGTAAGCAGTTCCAACCTCGTTTGTGGCGTAAGCACGCACATAATATGCAGTTCCCTCGGCAAGGCCGACAATGTTACTTGTAAAATTGGCTGATCCTTTGCCGTCACTGGTTTTTGAATCTGCAACTGTCGGATTCACCGATGTGCTCCAGCAAACTCCTTTCTCGGTTATTTCCTCGCCACCGTCTGCAATTATAGTTCCACCGGAAACCGCTGAGCTTAGTCCAATTTCACTGATTGCCGCAGTGGTCAGTTCCGGTACGGTTGCTTTTTTGCAGCCCTGGAACAAACCCATCGCTGACATCAGCCCGACCAATGCAAAAAATGTTAATCCTTTTTTCATGACACTTGTATTGATTATTAATATGTTAGTTTATGAAGTAGTGCAGTTCTACAAGTTTTATACGCCTGTAGGCGATAAAAGTTTCATAGTTTCAGTTTTTGACACATCGAACGTATTTCCCGCCTTTTTTCGATGTGGATGCCCTGTAGACCTGATCGCTTGAGCTGTCAAGCCTTCTGTACCACCCGCGGTCCGCATCGTGCTCGGACGCAGTCCACCAATAGGTTATTGTAGTCTGAAGCATGAATATACCATCCAACCCATAACGGTATCCTCCGGGCAGGGCTGTAAATCCGCTGGAATTCGTCCCGTTCCCATTCTCATCCCAACCGCTGGTGTTTTTCATTTTCAGACCGTGATCTGTGCCCCTGAATCCCCAGACTTCAGCCTGACTGGCCGCCATTCCAAGCGTCGTCTCGAGAATACTGAAATCAGAATCAGTAGGCACACGCCAGCCGTTGGGACAAAGTTTGCCTGTGTTGACTGTATGCCAGTTATACAGAGCTCCGTATGTAGATTTGAAGTTAATATTGTTGTCATACCAGCAATATTCTGGAGTTGTCAGGCTAACCCATTGCGCATTATCCTGGATTTCCGGAATTGCAGTATTATCATTTAGTTTCGTTGTCCTCAGATTCTCTGTCATCCATAGCTGAGAACCTATCAGAACTGTATTGTAAATATTTCCGTCAGCATCTGAAAGCTTTGTCAGGAAAGAAAACTCTTCACCATACACGGTCCAGCTGCCGTTACTTGCGTATGCCCTTACATAATATATTGTTGCCGGAGATAGATTGTTCAGATTGCTGGGAAAGCTGCCCGAACCTGTTCCGTCCGAGGAATGAAAGTCAGTTATGTCCGGCTGAGGCGAAGTGCTCCAGCACACTCCCCTGGAGGTGATCTGGGCACCTCCGTCGTAGGTGACGTTCCCTCCGCTGGAAGCAGTTACAGCGGCTATATTTGTAACCTTTACTGTCGTTACTGTTGGAGGCGCAGTGCTTGTAACAAATTCAACATCATTTCCGTACGCTACTCCAACGCTGTTCTCAGCGTATGCACGGATATGGTAACTGGTGTTAGGCTCCAGTCCGGATACAGTAGCTGAAAAAGTTCCTGATCCGGTTCCTGAAGGAACAAACTCATCATCAAGGGTGGGCTGCGGATTAATTCCCCAGCAAAAACCTCTTGCAGTTATCTCTGCTCTTCCGTTATCAGTAATATTGCCGCTTATAACAGCTGAATTAATAGTGATATCCGTGGCTTGCCCTGTGGTTAGGGTCGCCAGAACCGGATCCTTTACACAACTTTGCAGTAATAATGAACCGATAATCGTTGTAACAAGTACAATTAATCCCGGTATGCTTGTTTTACCTGACATTAGTTTAAGATTTGTCTGAATGTATTAACACCTTAACGCAAATACCATCCCAATAATATCCGGTAAGAGAAAAAGATTAGAATAGTTTTCGACAGTTTCAGTTTGTAAAGGAAATAAATAATACCTGGAATTGGACCTATATTGTTCAACAGGCTGATTCAATGTTGAGTTAGACGCAAAGAAATTGCTATGGCCTTAAAGGGGCCACTCATGTTATAACTTTATAAATTGTCTGGTAGAAAGGACCTTGCCTCTTAAGGCTGTCATAATTATGTAAATACCTCCGGGTGCATCGGAAATATTGAGATTGCATCTGCCTTCACTTGCTCTGTGAAGATCACTGTATTCAACCCTCCCCGAAAGGCTTAATATTGAGACCGTATATGGATCAGGATCCTCAGGTAAATTTGCCAGGTCAACAGTGAAAGCCCCGTCGGTTGGATTGGGATATACGACCAAGAGATCATTATTAGGTGTCCTGAGGCTCAGGGTAATGCTTACGGGTTCTGAAATTGCACTGGCGTTAAGGTTGTCGAAAACTTTGGCTGTAATCACATAAGTCCCTGCCGTATCGAAATCCATTGTGAGTGTATAAGGTGAAGTGAGGCACTCCCCGGCAAGAATCTGACCGACATAAAATTCAACCTTTGCAACTGATCCGTCAGTATCTGAGGCATTTGCAGTAAACTCCAACGATGCCGGGAGGTCAAAACTGCCACCCACCGAGGGTGATGTAATAGAAATAGAAGGAATCTGGTTAACTGCCTGGGCTGCCTTCTCGACAACAACGGTAACAGGGGCGGACGTGGTTCTTGAATTTGAATTGTCTGTGGCTGTTGCTGTGATAGAGTAGGACCCTTCCCTGACATCTTTCCATGTAAACGACCAGGGAGCAGTTACCCGCTCCCCAAGCTTCGTTGTCCCGTTAAAGAATTCAACCTTCGTTACCGTTCCGTCAGTGTCTGAAGCCGATGCTTCAATGGTGATATTTGCGGGAGACGTAAAACCTGTGCTTTTTGTCGGCGAGGAGATCGTTATAATAGGGGGAGAGTTAATGGGAGCTAACCGGTTATTTATTACCGTCTGTGCCGGGAAAGATGCAACCTGGCCACCGGCGGTTGTTTGAAGAGGATTTGTTGCAGGCTTTGTGTATGCCAATGTGACTCTGTCACCATACAAAACTGCGCTATTCAGTGTAAGCGAGACCTTGGTCGCAGATACTGCCACAGCAGTTACACCCCTGGGCGCTCCGTTTACCGAGACACTGAAGGCTGATAGTGCCGGTACTACGTTGGCAAGAGCAAGACTAAAGGTGAGTTCAATTCGTGATGGGGCAGCATCACTGATCACCGCTCCCGAATATGACGGAATCTGAACGGGTGGTGGAGTGACAACAACCGCTTTATAGATCACAGCTCCGACTTGCCATGTGCCATTCTGTAACGCTGTCTCCGGATTTGTCGTTCCCCATTTTGCATTTACTGAGAGTCCCTCAGCCCAGCTTGATCCAAGGTTCCTCCCATAGTCGAGCCTTGCAGCAGGGACAAAACTGACCAGGTCCTTGAAGTTGGGATTGATAACTTTGGAATGAGTGTCATACCCCAGAGCCTGCCACTGGGCAAATGTCTTTACTTCGCCGCAATAAAAGAAGAGAGGAGTTCCCGACTCACAATAGAAGATATTATAGTCTGACTCCAGCCCCACAGTGCTCTCTTTATCGGCAATCTGGATACAGTAAGTCTGGTGCTTCGTGTAGAAAATATTATTGAATATTTTCGTGCCATGAGAAACCGAATTTGGTGTGATGTCAGTATGGGTATAGATGTAGATCAGCCCACGCCAGGTTTCCGCAGTGGTTCTGTCTGTGTAAAGGGTATTATTGTAAACATTTACATTACTCATACCCTTTATGTTTATACCTACAGCGCCGCTCTTCACTATGTTATAAGCCACACCCCCTCCGGTATTGACCATATTATTGCCTGACTTTCTGATAATGCCCATCGGAACATGATCGAGGTAATTGTATTTGATCACTGCATTCAGGTTATGACCTGTAAACAGACCGTGGGTTATGGATTTCATATCTGTTCCGCTCCACGAGAACCTGTTGCCGGTAATCACAGCGCCGTCAAGATTGTTGTTGGTTGCTGCAGGCTCTTCATCGCCTGCCTGCAGCATGTATCCGAAGGTATTAACAGAGGTGATGGAATTGTTCCTGAAAGTCAGCTTCGTTGGCGCGGATCTGGGAATGCTTACTCCCATCCATGATGCATCTGCATTGGTATAGCTCTTCCCTTCAATGGTCAGAACAGTCTGTCCGTTGATTAAACCGGCAAGCAGCAGGAAACAAAAAGCCAGGATGTATCTCATAAGTCCGTGAAAGTTGACAAATATACCTTTTCTTGTGACTAACATACCTTTTTTAACGACGAACGGTTGGAATTGTTGCAAAATCACCCGACCTCACGGAAGCCGTACCGGAGTCAATTATGTTGATTTTCATGCTATTGTCCTATGTCAAAATTTCCCTTACGTTCGTCAAAATCATCCCGGTTTTGACCAATTGCCCCCTTATGGTTGTTAATAAGGCAAATCAGAGAGTTAGTGGATGAAAACGAAGGAATAAATGTTTGGAAAGTCTCATTTTTCGGGGATTATCTATGCAACAACTCTTGCCGTCAAGCGTTTCTTTGATTAAATTCACACTTCGAAAAGAATGTGCAACGCCTTGTCCGACCCAGGCAGCTTCTTATTGATGATCGACTGAAAAAAACTGCAACTCTGTTGCAATTGTGCTCAATTATAGTCGTTTAGATAAGATTACCAATGGGACTGACGGGGCGGAAGCACGCCCGGACGGCAATAAAACGGGGATTTAACTTGTGAATTAAACCGGGTCATAGCAGCTGATTTACAGCTTAATATCCGGACAGTAGGAAAGAACAGAATGGCAGACATTTATCCTGCATGGGTTTTACAACTGAGGAGCAGGGCACTGAACTTCTTCAACAGACATTCAGTGCCACGCTGGCTGGTGTTCCTGGCTGACCTCGGCGTAGTATTCGTAGCCTTCCTGATAGCATATATCCTCAGGTTCAATTTTATCATCCCGGAGGACAGGATTGGCATTTTTGTGTGGCAGGGACTGATAGCAACAACTGTTTACGCAATATTTGCCGTAGTATTCAAGTCCTATTCGGGACTCGTCCGGCATACCACTCTGACGGACATCACCCTCGTTTTTATCGTCACCACCTGCTCGGCAGCTGCCCTTATCATCTTCTCTCTGATAGGTAACTGGCTTCACTGGGCAGACATACTTGCTGTACCCCAGTCGATTATCCTTATTCATTATGTAGCAGTCTCCGTACTGCTCTTCGTCGGAAGGATCTTTATAAAGCTCCTGTTCCTCTTTGCAACGGGAACTTCGAAAAACAAGAAGCGGGTCCTGATCTACGGAGCCGGTGAGCTTGGATTCGTTGTAAAACGAGTTGTCCTGAGCGATCCGCGCTACGGATTCCATGTCTCGGGCTTCATCGATGACGACAGGAGCCTCCAGGGCAAGAAGATAAACGGAATAAACGTATACGGGCCTTCTGCGCTTGACGCGAAGTTCATAGAAAAGAATCGGATCGAAAGTCTTATCATCGCCATCAAGGCCCTGAGCGTCGATAAGAAGAGCGCAATTATCCGTTCAGCAATAGCCGTCGGCCTAGAGGTCCTCGATACCCCTGAGGTTGATAAATGGCTCGCCGGTCAGCTGCGCATGCCGCAGTTCAGGCGAGTCGACCTCGAAGACCTCCTTGGCCGCGAACCGATAAATCTTGATATACAAACTATTAAAAGAGGACTTGCAGAGAAAACCATTCTCATCACCGGTGCGGCAGGATCCATCGGATCAGAGATTACACGACAGCTTACAAGCTTCCAGTGCAGCAGCGTGATTCTAGTCGATCAGGCCGAAACGCCTCTGTTCTACCTTCAGAACGAGCTTCGCGAAAAATTCCTCGATGTCAGGTTCCGGATAATCCCTGCCGATGTGACAAACATCGAGCGGATGGAATATATCTTTAGTGAATACAAGCCTCACATCGTCTTTCACGCCGCTGCCTACAAGCATGTCTCGCTGATGGAGGAGAATCCGCACGAGGCAGTCAGGGTGAACGTTGGCGGAACGAAGATCGTCTCGGAGCTGGCCATTAAGTTTGGGATCGAGAAATTTGTAATGATCTCTACCGACAAGTCGGTTAATCCTTCGAGCGTTATGGGCGCCTCGAAGCGCCTGTGCGAGAAGGTGGTGCAGTCCAGAGCCCGGCAGAAGGGACACACCACACAATTCATCATCACCAGGTTCGGTAACGTAATGGGCTCAAACGGATCGGTCATTCCCATCTTCGCGAAGCAGATAGAGAACGGAGGCCCGGTCACTGTGACGCACCCTGAGGTATATCGTTATTTCATGACAATCCCGGAAGCATGCCAGCTGGTTCTCGAGGCAGGGTTCATGGGGCAGGGCGGAGAAATCTTCGTCTTCGACATGGGTCAGCAGGTGAAGATAGCCGACCTCGCAAAAGCGATGATAAAGCTTTCAGGGTTCATACCCGACAAGGATATACAAATAGTTTATACCGGGCTTCGTCCCGGCGAAAAGTTATACGAGGAACTGCTGACCGACGGTGAACATACCATCCCGACGCACCATGATAAGATCAAAAAGGCTCATGTGGAAGAAATTGATGGCAGGGTGGTGATGGAGCGGATCGACTGGCTACTGAAAGATCTTTATTCGCTCTGCGCGTGCGAAGTGGTTCAGGTGATGAAAGACTTGATTCCGGAATATCATACCACGAATGGTAAGTTTAAGGGTGCGAAGAGTGCAACTGTGAAATAATTTTCTCTGGCTGGCACCGTTTAGACTTTACAATTAACTGGATAAATTGCATTATGGATTTTAGCGGAAAGTGTTTATTGATTACCGGGGGAACCGGTTCTTTTGGCAATGCGGTCCTGCGCCGCTTTCTCGATACGGATATCAGGGAGATCAGGATTTTCAGTCGCGATGAGAAGAAGCAGGACGACATGCGACAGTTTTACAAGAATCCGAAGATAAAATATTTCATAGGTGATGTGCGCGACAGGCGAAGCATCGACACCGCGATGAAGGGCGTCGATTATGTCTTTCATGCCGCAGCACTTAAGCAGGTGCCCTCGTGCGAGTTCTTCCCGGCTGAGGCTGTCAGGACGAACGTGCTGGGTTGCGAGAATGTGCTCGATTCAGCCGAATTTCATCGCGTAAAGAGGGTGATAGTGCTGAGCACCGACAAGGCTGTTTATCCTATCAACGCGATGGGTATGACCAAGGCTCTGAGCGAGAAGGTGATGGTTGCGAAGTCGCGCAATCTAAACGGCAGCGGCACGGTCTTCTGCGGCACCAGGTATGGTAATGTAATGGCCTCACGTGGCTCGGTTATTCCGCTGTTTGTCAACCAGATGAAACACAACCAGCCGCTGACGGTGACTGACCCCAACATGACCAGGTTCATGATGAGTCTCGAAAGTGCCGTGGATCTGGTTCTTTTTGCGTTTGAACACGGTGAAAACGGGGATATATTTGTTAAGAAATCGCCCGCTACGACTATAGAGAGCCTGGCTTTGGCTATTAAGGAGCTGTATCACTCTTCGTCCGAGATCAGGGTCATTGGCTCGCGGCATGGCGAGAAACTTTTTGAGACGTTGGTTAATCGCGAGGAGATGGTGAAGGCGGAGGATCTGGGCGATTTCTTCAGGATCCCGGCCGACACCCGCGATCTGAACTATAATAAGTACTTTACCGAAGGCACCGAAGCTGTCTCGCAGGTTGAAGAGTATACCTCGCATAACACTCAGCGTCTGGATGTGGAGGAGACGAAGGAATTACTTCTCAGCCTGCGGTTCATCCGGGAGGATGTTGTTGGCGGGCAGAGCGAGATGGTGTTTGAGCCGTAGATCCGGAATGCGGGTTGAAGGTGATAGCCTCCGAGGTTAATCCTGGTGTTATCGTGACTTGTTCCGGACACCACAGCGGTTTATGATGTGCAAATAGAGTCCAGTTCTTAACTCATTGTATTAATGAGGCTTCGCGAAGCCATACAATTCTAGCTATGAGCAAAATATCGACAAGCCTTGCGGTTATGCTATGCCTTCTGTCGGCTGTGACTGCCTTCGGACAGGATAGCACTTACAACTTCACTGTCCAAACTCTAGGTGGATATACTACTCCCGGGGTGGTTCCATTCTGGCTGCGTTCGAACCAGTTTGGCAGTATTCCCCTTGACGGCGCCTCATTGAGTTTTATCGGCGCTGCACGCAAGGATTATGACCTGACAGATGACAAGCTTTTCGACTGGGGCGCTTCCTTTGAAGGCCGCGCGAATTTAGGGGATGGATCCAATCTGACACTTATTGAAGGTTACGGCAAAGTACGCCTCGGAATCTTTGAATTACGTGCCGGCCGCTCGAAAAAGATCACAGGTCTTTGTGACACAACCCTGACCTCCGGATCATGGGCAATATCAGGCACGAATCTGGGCATCCCGGAGGTTGAGCTGTCCGTGCGTGAATTCTGGGCACTGCCTATCTGTGGGGAGTTATTCGCTTTCAAAGGAAACTTCTCTCATGGATGGATGGGTGATTTGCAGATGGCCAGATACCTTGAACAGGATACATTGCTTATTACCTCATACTTACACCAAAAATCCTTGTATGGACGACTCGGGAAGCCTGACTGGAAGATTAAGTTTTATGCAGGATTTAATCATCAGGTTGTTTGGGGTAACGAACAGTCTTACTACACTGAAGATTATACCCTGCAACCGCTGGAAACCTATCTTTATGTAATAACTGGTAAGAAGTTCTCCAACGGATACATTCAGGAAGAAAGACAAGGCAATCACTTGGGATCAATCGATCTCGGTCTGGAGTATGAGTTCGAAAATATCAGGTTATTTATATACCGCCAGAACCTATATGAGGCTGGCGCTTTGGCACATTTGGCAAATATTCGGGATGGATTAAATGGAATTAGCCTGCAGAATCTTCACAGAGGAGGAAATCGTGGACCTTGGGATAAGATCCTTCTTGAGTTGCTTTACACAAAGAATCAGGCCGGAGAGCTGTGGTCTCCTGAGTCTGGCTCTCCTTATGAGCCTTACTATAATCATGGACAGTATATCACCGGGTGGTCTTATCTGGGGACAGGACTGGGTACATCTTTCATCGGAACAAGGGATTACATAAGGGAGAACCTGCCAGCATATCCGGAAGAGTACTTCATTAATAACCGTGTGCTGGCTTTACATTTTGGAGTTGAAGGTGCAGTCAGAAATGTGAGTTACATTTTCAAAGCTTCATGGTCTATAAATTATGGTACTTACCGTACGACTGATGAAGAACAATCAACATCAATCATTAATCCTGGCGAGTATGGCATATTTGGCGACCAGGAACAATTTTCATCCTATCTTGGACTCAACAGGACCTTTACGAATGGGTTTGTATTAGGCATTGTCGGAGCATTTGATTACGGGAATTTATATTACAATTCGTTTGGGATGTTGCTGAGAGCAGCGTACTCGTTTAGTTTATAGTTCCACCAACCTACATCACATTACTTTATTATAGCCTCAGAACGAATAAATAATGATCAGAATTGGCATCACCGGTCAGACCGGTTTCATAGGCACACATCTCTCTAATTATCTTAATCTTCTTAAGGGCGAAGTTCAGCTTGTCCCGTTTGAAGACCGGTATTTTTCAGAAAGAATTGATCTCGAATCCTTTGTTAGCAAATGCGATGCAATTGTTCATCTAGCTGCTCTTAATCGTCATAATGACCCGCAAGCTATTTATGATACAAATATAGGCCTCGTTAAACTGCTCATAGCAGCGCTGGAAAACACCGGATCAAGACCTCATATTCTCTTTTCCTCTTCAACCCAGGAAGAGAGGGAAAATATCTTCGGAAAATCAAAACGCGAAGGCCGGCAATTGCTAAGTCAATGGGCTGAAAGAAACGGGGCTCCTTTCACCGGAATGGTAATTCCTAATGTCTTCGGACCCTTTGGGAACCCATATTACAATTCGGTTGTCGCTACATTCTCGCACCAGTTGACGCATGACGAACAGCCCAGGGTGGAGGTTGATGCACAACTGAAGTTGATTTATATAGGTGACCTTGTACAGATGATATGGCACCTAATTAAAAATAGGGTTTCGGAAGGAGAGTATAAGATCACTCCAACTGATGAGTCAAAGGTCACCGAGATACTGAGTCTGCTGCAGAGCTTTAAGGACCAGTACATGGAGAACGGCATTGTCCCGGATCTTTCCGACCCATTTGAACGAAACCTGTTCAATACGTTTGTCTGCTATATTGACCATTCTAAGTTTTTTCCATTCAAGCTTAGATTAAATACAGACGAGAGAGGCTCGTTTGTAGAGACTGTAAAACTCAATAGCGGAGGTCAGATATCCTTTTCAACAACGAAACCCGGAATTACGCGCGGTAATCATTTTCATACTCGCAAAGCAGAGCGATTCGCGGTCATTAAAGGCAAAGCCAGGATTCAATTACGGCGGATCGGGACAGACAAGATCACAAATTCTGAGCTGAACGGAAATGAGCCTGCATTTGTAGATATGCCGGTCTGGCATACGCATAATATTACCAACATCGGATCAGAAGATTTATATACAATTTTCTGGATCAGCGAGTTTTTTGATCCCGGGGATCCTGATACATTCTTTGAAAAGGTTTAGAAGTGCGCTAATCTTTTAATTTTGAATAATTCGACAGAAAACTTTTAACCACGTAATGATTAGAACCAAACTTAAAGTCTTAACAGTTGTCGGAACAAGACCGGAAATAATCCGACTATCACGGGTTATGTCTCTGCTTGACGAACATGTCAATCATATCATAGCTCATACCGGTCAGAACTACGACTATGAGTTGAATGAAATCTTTTATCAGGATCTTGAACTCCGGAAGCCTGACTTTTTCCTGAATGTGGATGTTTCATCCCTTGAGGCATCGGTTGGGGACATCATCCGCAAATCTGGCGAGCTTCTTCGCGCGGAAAAGCCTGATGCCTTGCTGGTCCTTGGCGACACTAATTCATGTCTTTCAGCGTATATGGCTAAGCGTCTTCACATCCCGATTTTCCATATGGAAGCAGGCAATCGTTGTTTCGACTTTAATGTTCCTGAAGAGATTAACCGTAGGGTCATCGATCATATTGCAGATTTCAATCTAGTGTATACTGAGCATGCACGTCGTCACCTGATCTCTGAAGGCCTGCCGCATCGTCGCATCTACCTTACCGGATCGCCGATGTTTGAAGTGTTGAATTACTATAAGGACAAAATAGAAGCCTCGACAATTACAGAAACTCTTAAACTTGAGAAAAAGAAATATTTCGTGGTTTCGACACATCGTGAGGAGAATGTTGATAATCCGGAGAACCTGCATAGAATACTTGTAATCTTGAACAGCCTTGCCGCAGATTACCAGTTGCCGGTTATTGTTACTACTCATCCCCGTACACGTAAGCGTCTGGAAGCTCTGGATGCCACAATGATGGATCCGCTAATTCAATTCCTGAAGCCTTTCGGATTCACCGATTATGTAAACCTCCAGATGAATGCGCTTTGCACTGTTTCTGACAGTGGCACCATTAGCGAGGAATCAGCAATCCTGGATTTCCCTGCTATTTCGCTGCGGAACTCAATGGAGCGGCCTGAGGCTCAGGATGCAGGTACAATTATTCTGACGGGATTTGATCCAGTTACTATTTTAAATTCGATTAAAATTGCCGTCAAGGAAAGACCATCTCAAAATAAGAGGAATATTCCGAACGAATACACTGTGACCAATACTTCTTTAAGGGTTTTAAAACTGATAATTGGTCTTTCGTTCCTTTCCAACAAATGGGATAGAATAGTCTCAGGACACTAGTGCATAAGTACTGTATTCTAATACATCTAATCCCCCTGAAAGGTACAGATACATGTTCATTAATGAAATTTTTGCCTAGATTTAGCTAAGAAATTTTACATGTATGAGAACATCTGAAATGAAATCATTGCTAATACTCTTACTCGCATCTTTATTATGCTCCTGCGTGTCAAAAAGGAAACTCACTTATCTCCAGTATTCAGACACGTCTCCCAAAAGTGAATTCACCTCGACTACTAAAGGAGTGTCAGTAACACCAACAGATTACAAAATTATGCCATATGATAATCTGTACATAAGAGTAATAACTCCAGACCCACAATGGTCTTCTCTATTTAATCTGGATGTTGGAACCTCCGGACTTACTCAGGAGAGTGCTGCTCTTTCAGGATACACAGTAGACTCTGACGGAAGAATTGATATCCCATATGTAGGAAAAGTCGATGTAGGGGGGGAAACTCTGGAGGATATAAGAATCAGACTGGACTCCATTTTTGAGAATTACGTCACTGACGCTTCTATCACAGTTAAATTAGTCAATAATTACGTGAGTGTAATTGGTGAGGTGATGAGTCCTGGAAGGTACCTGCTAACCAAGGACAGGATCAATATTTTTGAGGCTTTGTCACTTGCAGGTGATATGAGTTCATTCAGTGATAGAGAAAAGATACAGTTAATCAGGCCATCTCAGTATGGGCCAATCATTAAGGAATTTTCATTATCTGACAGAAGCATTTTGTCTTCTGAATTCTACTATATCATGCCGAATGATATAATTTATGCAAAACCTATGCAGGGCAGACCTTTCCAGATTAATACTACTGTCTGGACACTCCTTCTCACCACTTTGACATCAACACTTGGAATGATAGCTTTTTTCCGGACTCTGTAAGCTGGTTGAAAGATCTAACAATCTGGCATATAGAAAAGGGTGCCTTGTAAGTAAAGAAATCATGCAAAATTTAGACAATGGAAAATAAGGACACATTATTTATGAGTGATGAGAATATAAAACCTATAATAAGTAACGGTTTCGATCCACTTTCAATTCTTAAAATCCTCGGAAGAAACTGGTACTGGTTTGTTATCTGTATTATCCTTGGATTGTTCTTCGCCAGATTTTTTTTAAGTCACACTTTGCCTGTTTTTAACACATCTGCCACTATCCTGATTAACGAAACGGAAGACAGGCCTCTGGTTGATAATTCAGAATTACTACAAGGATTAGGCCTGCCTGGTGGGATGCAGAATCTGGAAAATCAAATGATGATAATTAAGTCAAGGGATTTGGTTGAACAGACCCTTGATGAGTTACCATTTGATGTCGATTTCTATTTTAAAACATTCAGAAATAATCTCTCTATTTATCCTGACATGCCCTTAATTATTACAGGTGAATCAGAAGCACAATTACCGAAGGGTATTGAATTCGAGATCAATTATATTGACAGCAGTACCTTTGGGATAAGATCAATGTCGAAGTATCATCCATTGGACTTGGTTGCTGCTTTCGGTAATCCAATTGAGTTTTCCCGATTCAGGTTCCGTGTTGATTGCAGAGATTCAGAATGGTTCGAGTCGCATCGTTCGCAGCCTCTTTATTTTGTATTGAACAATCGTGCCAGTATGGTGAATCATTATTCAAACCGCCTGAAGGTAGAGTTAATTGCACGCGGGGGGTCGATTTTAAGAGTAAGTAAATCAGGCACGAATCCAACCAAGGATGCAGACTTCATTAATAAGCATATCGAAAATTTTCAGGACATTTCATTGGAAAAAAAGAATCTTGAAGCCGATAGAAGAATTAGGTTCATAGATGAACAACTTACAGGTATCTCTGATTCGTTATCGTTCACGGAAAACAGGCTACAGCAATTCAGATCTGCTCACAGGGTAATGGACGTTTCTGCTCAAGGGCAATCCATAATTGGACAAGTTACTATTTTAGAATCAGAAAGAGCAAGGTTAAACCTGGAGGCCAACTACTATGATTATCTGGCTGAGTATTTAAATAAAGACGAAGCTGGAGAATTGCCCATTGTACCAATAACCATGGGAATAACAGATCCTGGACTGACAAGGCTGGTGGATGAGTTGGCTGCCCTTCAGGGTCAACTATCTACGACTGGAGCGGGAGAGATGAATCCGTTACAAAGAAATCTGGAGCAAAGGGTTCGGTCCACAAAGAGCGCTCTTAAGGAGACTCTAAATGGATTAAGAAGGGCTAATAGCCTGGCCAGATCAGAAAATCAACAGCAGATTAACCGTGCCAATGCCCAGGCCTCTGCGCTTCCGGTAACAGAAAGACAGCTGTTAGGCATTGAAAGGACATTTAAGCTTAACGATGAGTTGTATACTTTTCTGTTGGAAACCAGAGCGGAGCAGCAGATGCAGAAGGCATCCAACAGAGCCAACAGTGAGTTAATTGATAGGGCTGACGACCGGTTCAGCACTGTCATTGCCCCAAGCCGTACCAAGGTTTATTTTGTAAGTTTGTTTGGTTCCATAGCCTTACCCGGGCTAATAATCTTCCTCTCGGTATTATTTGGTAATTCAATTAAATATGAGGATGTTATTAGGCTGCCTGATGCATCAATTGTAGGTCAGATACCTCATGAAAGCAGCAAAAAGAATACAATAGTTCTTGAAGATTCTGGTTCGAGCATTGCTGAATCTTTTCGTCTTCTCAGGTCAAGAATACAATTTCTTACTAGAGACTCCAGTAATCCGGTTATTTTAGTCACATCCTCCATGCCGGGAGATGGAAAAACATTCAACGCTATTAACCTTGCTTCAATATATAGTCTTCTTGGGAAAAGGGCAGTAATCGTTGGTTTCGACCTGCGAAAGCCCAAAATTTTTGACGAGTTTAATCTTAAAAATGACAGGGGAGTCTCAACATGGCTCATAGGCAAGGATTCATTTGAAAATATCATTCAGCAAACCCAATATGATAATCTTAGTGTTATAACAGCAGGTCCGATTCCGCCAAATCCCTCCGAGCTAATTGCCTTGAAAAAGACCGAAGAGCTGTTTAAGTTGTTAAAAGCCAGGTTTGATTTTATAATAATTGATACCTCCCCAATCGGGATGGTCTCAGACACATATCATTTGGCTAATCTGTCAGATGCGTGTTTACTTGTAATCAGATTGAATAAGACTCCACGCGACGTTTTAACAAGAACCATCCGGGATATGAGAACAAGTGGAATAAAAAGTATTAGTTTAGTCCTGAATGACATTAGTTCTAAAGGTAATCAATATGGTTATGGGGAAAAATATGGTTATACTGGAAAGAGAAAAAGAGGTCCGAGAACGCTTTTAGGGTTGTTTAATAGAGTCTAATCATTAACCTGTTATCCGAGACCATACATTACGATTTTGGTCTCCGGTAAGTACTAATCAATAAAAAATCAAACCCCATAATTGTGACAGTTTTCTTTTTTCAATTCCTCATATATGTGGCTTAGTAAATTGCGTTTAGAACCCTCGCTCATCTTTAATGAGCAAAATGATGCCACAGTAAGAAAGGAATCAATTATTAGGGGTAGTCTTTCACTATATTTTTCACAAGGTGTTGGTTTTGGATTGAGTCTTGTGAATGCTATTGTTCTTGCCAGACTATTGACACCTCATGACTACGGGATAATTGGCATGGCAACAGTATTCATTAATTTTTTGGTTCTTTTCAAAGATGCGGGTTTGGCGACAGCCACAATCCAAAATGAAAGCATTACAGAGAAACAGATTAGTACCTTATTCTGGATCAACCTGATACTAAGTGCCGCGTTGGGGATAATTCTCTTCTTATCAGGGCCATTAATTGCCATATTTTACAAAAAGCCTGAGCTTGCACCTGTAATTACTGTGTTGTCCCTTACCTTCATTCTGTCTGGTTTGACTATTCAGCATAACGCTTTGTTGCAGAGGCATCTCAATTTTTATGCACTTTCCCTGAATGAAATTATCGCACAGGGTATTAGTTTGCTTGTTGCCATACTTATGGCACTGAACGGCTTCAGGTATTGGTCGCTTGTCGGAGGTACGATGGCCAGATCTTTTGTATTGCTTGGCCTTACATTTTATTATTGCCCCTGGGTTCCCGGAAGAATGGAAAAAGGTACAGGGGTAAGGAAAATGTTGAGTTTTGGAGGTCATTTAACAGGCAGCTATTTCGTAGGTTATTTATCTCGGAATCTGGATAGCCTCCTTATTGGTAAGGTAATAGGTGCTGAAGCGTTAGGATTGTATTCACGTGCTTTTACATTGTTAATGCAACCTTTAACTCAAATAAGGGGACCTTTATCCAACTTGTCATTGCCGGTACTTAGTACATTGAGGACAAACCCTTTAAGGTATTATAATTACTTTAAGAAACTACTGGATATAAGTATTTCATTGGCATTGCCGATAACTGTATATTGTTTCCTTGAAGGGGAGTTCATTATTCTTACTCTTTTAGGTCCAAAATGGATTGAGGCGGTACCTTTATTTAAGGTATTCTCTATTGGTGGCATTTTTGTTGCCACCTCTGCTGCACCTGGCCTTTTAATGACCAGTTTTGGTTACACAAAAAGATATTTTAAGTTATCCATTATAACTGCAGCAATTGTGGCAACTTCATTCATTATAGGAGTCCCATTCGGAGTGCTCGGAGTGGCAATAGCTTATTCTGTCTCCAGTTTTGTTAAAATGATTCCACTTACTTACTATGGAATCCGCAATACTCCTGTGAATATTGGATTGTTCGTTAAATCGGTTTATGGCCCTCTCGTAGCCTCGGTTGCAGCCGGATTATTGACAATTGTATTTCTACGCTTATTTCAGTCGGAGGGTACGCTTAGACATATTATTGCCGGATTGATTTTTTTCCTCATTTATACATTAATAACCTTGATGAGAAAAGGTACAAGGGAAACATTTGTATCAATTTGGAAAAGCGTTTTCACAAATCAAAAGGTTTAAGGAGTTATGCGGGTTGACAAAGAATATCCAACTTTAAGCATAATTATACCTGTCTATAAAGCAGAGGAATTCTTGCCGGAATGTATAGAAAGCGTACTAAAGCAAACATTTAAGGATTTTGAACTGATTCTGGTAAATGACGGTTCTCCGGATAAGTGCGAAGAAATTTGTAGATCTTATGCAGATTTAGATCAGAGAATTAATGTTATCAGTAAAAAAAATGGGGGAGCCAGCTCAGCTAGAAATGCAGGCTTGGATTGTGCCCGAGGAAGATACATCGGCTGGGTGGATGCTGATGATCGAATTGCATCTGATATGTATAGTACATTAATTGGATTAATAGAGGAGTACGACGCCGATATTGCAGATTCTCAGTATTATCAGGTGGATGACAATGGAGTTATTAAAAGTGGCAGGGATGAGCAGGTAGTATATGGATCCGGGAATTTCATTATGCATGAGTTTTTTGCCTCACGCATGAAGCCCGGATTAACCACAAAAATATATAGAAGGGAGTTGTGGAATAATATTCGTTTCCCACTCGGTAGAAACCATCAGGATTTCTATGTAAATGTATTATTTGCGCTTAGATCTCTAACATATGTTAGGACGCCGGAGGCAAAATATTACTATATAATAAGAGATAAAAGTATTACAACAACCAAAACTTCCAGAGAGTTAAGGGAAGCAATTTATAAATACCAATTTACAATCAATCTTGCAAAAAATAATGATTACTCAAAGCTGGCAAAAACCTTTTTGAGAAATGATGGAATAAGCAGGTTAATGTGGAGGTATTATGATATTTCGGTTAATTCGAAAGTGCCAAATCAGTATGTATATAATCATTATATCCGGGGAATGCTTGGATGGTCTATTGTGAAATACTTGGTTTTTTCAAATCTGCCGCTGAAAACCAAGATAAGCTATATCCTTTTATTACTCGATTTCAAAAGTGTACAAAAGAAATTACATGATTGGTTCGGAAAGTAGCGTTCAACAGGATATAATGAAGATGTTATCTGTTGTTATTCCCGTTTTCAATGTCGAATCATTTATTGAAAGGTGTATCAGGAGTCTGGAGAATCAGGATATTCCACACAATGAATATGAAATAATCTGTGTAAACGATGGCTCTCCGGATAATAGTCGGGAAGTAATAACCAGGCTGGGTGATGAATATAACAATATAATCCTGGTAGATCAAATGAACCAAGGTGTCTCAGTGGCCAGGAATGTTGGCTTGGAGAAAGCAAGAGGCCAATATGTACTTTTTATTGATCCGGACGATTATGTAATAGAAAACTCATTTAATAGAATCCTGAAGGAAATAATTGAATTTAAGGCTCAAATGGCTATTCCAGGATATTTATTCGTTGATGAAGGCGGTAACATTTTAGGCAAAAAGATATTTGATAACTATGCCTCCCGGGTATGTACTGGAATAGAGGCGTATTATTTGGCCAGGGAAACCGGACATATTGTTACTGACACTTCGGTGGGAGTAATTTTCAATTCAGCCTTTTTAAAGGATAATCGGCTGGTCTATAAACCTGGTGTGATTCTGAATCAGGACGCTGAGCTATTAGCAAGGATTCATTGCATTGCAGATCGATGTATCTTTACAAAACAGGTCCTATATTCGGCAGTTGAAAGAAGAGGCTCTGCTTCCCGTTCAAATCAATTCACTACTGAAAGGGTCCGGGATGGCTTCATCCTTGCCGCAAATAATTTAAAGGAATTTCAGGGCAAGGATTCTTTACGGAAAAGTCAGAAACAATTCTTGAATGGACCAATTGCAAAATTTGTCTTGCTGGCAGTGTATTCAGGAGCAGTGACAACTTCTCTAAAACTATTTAAGAGCACTTTAAGAGACTTAAGGAAACATGATCTATTAAGGCTTGATCTTAAGGGATGTTCCAATTACCATTCCATTTGTGGTTCCTTTTTTAATTTATCCCCATACCTTGGTGTCATTGCGATATTTATCTACTTGAGAGTAACACGAATGTTAACGAGGAAGTAAAGTGGTCTCCTGTAGAGAATATTGGTGTAGAAAAAATCAGATAACAAATATTCTCTTCATACCCCCCCTTTCTATTGGGCTGGCAATAATCTGAGGTGAGGTGAAATGAAAAGGGGGGGAGAACCAGCCATTCTTTTTTTTCACTAAAACAGAATTTTATCAATGCTGAAGTTTTCAAAGTTTATCCACAGCATTTTTGCTGTCCTTCTGCCTTCCTTGTATGCCCGGTATTATTATAAGAAAGTCACTAACAGAAGGCTCGACCTTAGCAAGCCAAAAGACTACAATGAAATAGTACAATGGTTGAAGGTTTATTCGGATACTTCTCAATGGACTGAGTTGGCCGATAAGGTCAAAGTGCGTAAGTATGTGGAAGGGTGTGGATTAAGGGACATTTTAGTGGAGTTGTATGGAGTCTGGACGAATGCAAATGACATAGACTTTGATTTTTTGCCTGAAAGGTTTGTGTTAAAGACAAACAATGGATGCGGAAAAAACCTTTTTATTCAAAATAAAGCTGAGGTTAATTTCTACCAGATCAGAGGTCAACTAAATAAGTGGCTTAAAGAGAAAGATGGACTTGTATCTTTTCAACCACATATCTGGAACATTGAAAGGAAGATTCTTGCAGAAGAATTCCTATTTGATGACTATAATGATTCATTATCATCATCAATAATTGACTATAAATTTTTTTGCATAAATGGAGAACCTGAAATAGTAAATGTCATTTATGATAGAGATAACAAAATCATTGGTGCGGGTCCTTCGGAATCAAAAGTCTCCAGACGTGAACAGTTCTATGACTTGAATTGGAATTTGCGCCCCGATATTTTAAGAGACCCATCCATCATAGACCAAAAGATACATATTCCTGAGCCTTCGGGATTTAATACTATGCTGGAGATTTGCCGGATATTATCAAAACCTTTTCCACAGGTGAGGGTAGATTTATACGAGGTCAATAAAAAAGTATATTTTGGAGAAATGACATTCACTCCTGGTGGCATGAATGATTTTACAGATGAATTCGCTTTGCAGATGGGGAAGAAGATTAATTTATCTGATGTACGATTAAGGGAGAAATTATTTATAATATAAATTGCGGAAATTAATTAGGCAAAAGCCTGATTTATTAAGTCTTTAATAATCTAGGGAAACGAACCGGACATTTGGAACTGCTATTTTTATCCGGACAGTAAGTTAAGCTAAAATGCTTAATTTAA
>ERZ795057.1441-NODE-1441-length-20474-cov-160.519516_pt1 | contig 20474 bp, 17 predicted proteins | sample MGYA00375141_ERZ795057 | MGnify/ENA primary metagenome ERZ795057 (study PRJEB30186, sample SAMN05720163) | activated sludge metagenome | isolation source: Anaerobic digester | place: Hong Kong | collected 2015-01-26 ... | reverse complement strand
AACCGGCAGTGAAGGGTATGTTTCAGTCACCATACCATGTGAAGATCTGTTCCTTGTCAGGGCTATGTCACATACCGGTTTCCGATTGGTGGAGACGAGGCTGAATTATTACTTTGACTCTTTTGACTCAGCCACGGCGCCTTCCGATCCGGTACGGTGGGCAGAGCGTAAAGATATTCCGGCACTGAAGGATGTGGCAGTGAGGATGAGAAACAGGTTTGACAGGGTGCATGCTGATCCTGCCTTTTCACCTGAGACTGCTGACGCCTACCTGGGCACTTTTATTGAAGAGTCGGTAAAGGGTTTTGCAGACATCGTCATGGTACCTGATATATCCGGGGTGAAGCCATTTGGATTCCTGGCTGCAGATTTCCCGGTTGAGGTGATGGGGCGCAGGATTGCGAAGCTGGTTCTGGCGGCGGTTGACAACAGTGAATACAGAGGATGGTTATCTAAATTGCTGACAGCAGTTATTTATCAGCTGAAGGTGAAGAATACGGATATTCTTACCACTATTACGCAGGCGTCAAACAGGCCGGCCATACGCACCTGGGAAAAAGCCGGATTCAAACTTGGTTTTGTCACACATGTTTACACATACTCGCGTTAATGATAAAGTTCCTTGATATTCAAAAGATAACAGACAGCTTTGAGCCTAACCTTACTGAGGCCGTGCAGCGGGTTGTGAGAAGCGGCTGGTACCTGCTTGGCGAAGAGGTAGCCGCCTTTGAAAAGGAGTATGCGTCATACATTGGAGCAAAGCATTGCATTGGCGTTGCTAACGGGCTTGACGCTCTCCGGCTTATAATGAAAGCCTGGATTGAGCTGGGAGAGATGAAGGAGGGTGACGAGGTGATTGTGCCTGCGAACACCTACATTGCTTCGATACTGGCTATCACTGATAACAGGCTAAAGCCTGTTCTTGTTGAGCCTGACATGACAACATATAACCTTGACCTGGCGAAGGTTGAGGAGCGTATCACATCGCGCACACGGGCTATCATGGTGGTTCATCTTTATGGCAGGGCATGCTGGTCGGGCGAGCTGGAGCAGATTGCTGCCAGGCATAACCTGAAGATCATTGAAGACAATGCCCAGGCTGCGGGAGCAGAATGGGTTGAGACCGCTGGGCGACCGGCAGTGTCCGGGCTTGCTGTAAGAAGGACCGGGTCACTGGGTGATGCTGCCGGGAACAGCTTTTATCCGGGGAAGAACCTGGGCGCTCTAGGGGATGGCGGTGCCGTAACAACAAATAACGATGAGCTTGCCCGCGTGGTCAGAGCTCTTGCCAACTACGGATCCACAAAGAAATATGTTAACGATTACCAGGGTCTCAACTCCCGTCTCGACGAAATACAGGCTGCCGTGCTGCGTGTCAAACTGACGCGTCTGGATGAGGATAACCAGCGCCGCAGACAAATAGCCCGGAAGTATCACAGCCTCATCTCTATTCCGGGGATCATCCTTCCGGTGAAGACTGGAACGGAAGGCATTGAAGACGATCGAAGCCATGTTTACCATCTTTTTGTTGTCCGTCATGCTGAACGTGACAGGTTGCAGCAGCATCTCACTGAGAACGGTGTACAAACGCTTATTCATTATCCCATCCCACCTCATAAACAGCGCGCCTACAGTCACTGGAACGGGATGGTCTTTCCTCTGACAGAGCAGATTCACCGGGAGGTTTTAAGCTTGCCCATCAGCCAGGTCATGGAGGAGGAGGAGTATGTCAGGGTAGCCGAGACAATAAACAACTTCAGATAAAATGCTCACTATTATTTTATTATCCTATTACAGCAAGGATAGGATTGGTATATCTTACGGGAAGGTCAGCAGCCTTATGAAAGAGAATGGCATTCCTTTCGAATTCATAGTAGTTGATGATGGTTCGGAAGATGAATCGTTTGAACTGGCTGTGGAGCTCGAGAGAAACAATGACAATGTCAGGGCTTTTAAGTTGAGCCGGAATTATGGCTCCAATTATGCAGTTTTTGCCGGCCTGAGTCTGTGCAGTGGTGAATGTGCCACATTCATTCCGGATGATGAACAACTGCCATACTCTAAGCTGGTGGAGATGTACCGGTTGTGGAAAGCGGGAGAAAAGGTCATTGTGCCTTACCGCACCGGTCGGAATGACGGCTTCATGACCAATCTTGCCGCACGTACATTCTACAGTATCATCAACCGTATGTCTGAGGTGCGGTTCCCGAAGGGTGGTGCAGACGCCTTTCTGATTGATCGTGAATTGATTGATCTGCTGAATGATAGAATTCATCCGATCAACACGGCAATAATACCTGAGGTGTTGAGACTTGGATTCAGTCCCTGTTTTATCCCCTATGAGAGGGTGAGGGGAACAAACGTGAAGTCGCGCTGGACCCTGAAGAAGAAGATGCGTTTTTTCAAGGATATTTTCTTTTCAGGCTCAACCTGGCCGATAAGGATCATAACCTGGTTGGGATTTATCTTCGCGGTTCTGGCGTTTTGCATGATAATATTTTACGGTTACATAGCCATCTTTGGCAACCCTGACTTCTGGGGCGAGAAGCTCCCGGGATGGACTTCAACTGTAGTCATAATCTCTTTTTTCTCAGGGATCACTCTCTTTTCACTTGGCATCATTGCCGAGTATATCTGGCGCATCTATGAAGAGGTAAAGGGGCGGCCAGGGTATATTATCAGGAAAAAGAAGGATGAGGGAGATAAGCAGGAAGGTAAATAGCTTCAGCATATTCGTTGTTGTTGCCGGCGCCGTGACACTGTCTTACATGTTGCTGTTCCGGCCGATAACCTATGAGGCACAGGGTGACTTCCCGGCTTATCTTGACCTTGCCCGGCAGATCTTCCACCTGCCTGGAGCCAGTGACACAGACCTTACCCATCGTTCGCCGTTATATTCAATTGTTCTGGGTCTTTTTCTGCTGGTTTTTGGTGAGCCTCATTACATGAATGCTCTTCTCGTCTTACAATATGCGCTGATTTTTGCATCCTCTCTGCTGATCTACCGGATCACCCGGAGGCTGACGGAGAGCAATATGGCTGCCATGATTGCAGGCATGGCCGGTATCTTTAATCTGACAGTCATCTTCTTTGGGTTCATGATACTGTCAGAGACGCTGGCCCTGTTCCTGTTCACCCTGATGGCCTGGCTGCTGCTGAGACATTACCGTGACGGCAGTCCATGGATGGTCACGTTTGCCGGGCTGACGGCAGGAATGCTGATACTGACCCGATTCAACATGATCGGCATACCTGTGGTGGTGGTGGCGTTGTTGATAGTGACAGCGGCAGTTGACGGCAGGAGAGTGCGTCTTCCACGTGTTTTTGGTAGTATTTCGTTGTTCATAGCCGGGGTTGTTTTTACCACTGGTTTGTGGGCACTGCGCAATTACATAATCTTTGACCGTTTTGAGCTGATACCGAAGCATCACACCGGACAACGGTGGGCGGTGCCTGCAACAATAGACGAAAGCAATACTGTAAGCGTGGAGTATAGCAGGGTACATGAGATTTTCCTCAATACCCGTCAGGAGCTGCTGGAAAAAGAGAGATCAAAAGTTTACCGGAAGAGCTCGTTGCTGGAGCACGGTCTCATAAGAAAGATAAATGATAGCTACAGACCTGAGGTAAGCGGCTATTTCATGTACCGCGATTCCGAGGAGGAGCTGCTGGCATGGTACGGACTGGAGAAAAATCCGGATGGAATCCGGAAGCTTAGCGGTAAGCTTAAGCCGTATTATGAGGAGATTGCCCTACAGAACAGGAGCAAGATCAACCGCCTGAGGGTCTACTCCTTTCTTTATTCCTTCAAGCATATCTCTCCCACCCTGCCCATGAAGGAGCCGGTGAACCTGAACGTGCTTCCCTCATTCATTCTGAAGACATACAAGATTCTGTTCATCCTGATGGTTGTCCTGACCTATTCAGGTTCAGTGGTGCATATGATATGGATGATCATAAGGAGAGGCAGGCTTCGGAGGGCTTTGCCCTGGCTGATGATGTATGGCCTTATCTGGTATTTCCCGCTGGCAAATACCTATGCCAATGTACTTGGTGATGCGAACCGGTTCAGGTATCCGGCGGATATGGTATTGATTGGGTTATTTATCAGTAATTTGTTCCTTATGCTTAAGGGAAGAGTGTTAGTGTCACGGTTTGGGAGTAGCAGAACAAAATATTAATTAAAAATACTATGGGAGGAAACATGAAAGTCTTAGTTACAGGGGGAGCGGGGTACAAGGGTACGGTGCTTGTAAGGAAACTGCTTGAACAGGGGTATAATGTAACCCTGCTTGATAACTTTATGTATGGCTATGAGCCCGTGATGCATCTAGCTACGAACAGCAAGCTGGAGATAATAAAGCATGATATCCGCAACGGCATACCGGGGATGAAGGATTATGATGTCATTTTTCACCTGGCAGGCATAAGCGGGTTCCCGGCATGTGCATCCAATCCTCATTCAGCTCAGCTCATCAATGTTGAGGCGGTACGTCAGATAGCCAGGGATCTCTCGCCGGGCCAGATGCTGATCAATGCTTCCACAACCTCGATGTATGGCAAATCGGGTGAACCATGTGATGAGAGCACGCCTGTTGATCCTGTCAGCTCGTACGCTCAGACCAAGCATGCCGCAGAGCAGATACTTCACGATAAACCGAACGTTGTCTCACTGCGGTTTGCAACTGTGTTCGGTTTCAGCACGCGGATGCGCATGGATCTGATGGTCAATGACTTTGTATATAAAGCCGTCAAGGAGAGGGTCATAGTGCTCTTTGACAGTTTCGCGAAGCGGACCTTTATTCACGTGGAGGATGCTGCCGACTGCTATATTTTTGCAATGAAGAATTTTGAACTGATGAAGGGCGGGATTTACAATGCAGGCGGTAACAACCTGAATTTCTCCAAGGAGGAGATAGCGGAAAAGATCAGGAAGAAGGTTGATTTCTCAATTATCAATTCAGAGGTTAAGGATAAGGACCTGAGGCATTTTATTGTCAATTTTGACAGGATTGAAAAGATGGGATTCAAACCGGCCCGCACGGTTGAGGACGGCATTGACGAACTGATCAGGATATATGGTTTTTACGAGTATTTTTCACATTATAAGACAATTTAGAATCGAATGTTGGATAAATCGAATCCCGCCCTGGCAATAAACGGCGGAACGCCTGTCACCGGTCAGCCGGTACTGATACACAAGCCCTACCTCGACGAGGATGATTTTGCTGCGATTGACAGGGCTGTAAGATCAACGTTTGTTTCAGGTGACGGTCCTGAGTGCCGAAGGTTTGAAGAAATGCTGGCCGGGTACCTGGGCGCAAAGCATGTTTTGTTTGTCAACTCCGCCACGGCTGCCCTTGAGCTGGCCTTCAGGGTGAAAGGTTTTCCTCCCGGGTCAGAGGTGATTGTGCCTGACTTTACATATACTTCAACCGCTCTCGGTGCTGTCTACAACAACCTGAAGATTGTTTTAGCTGATGTTTATGCTGATAACGGCAGCCTTGATGTTTCGAAACTTGAGCAGTACATCACCGCCAGGACAGTAGCAATTGCTCCTGTTGACTATGCGGGCATCCCGGCCGACATGGAAGCAATCAATGCACTTGCACTAAAGCATGGACTTTACGTTGTGCATGATACGGCACAGTCGCTTGGTTCTCTTTATAGAGGCCGCAGGACAGGCACCCTGGCTGATATTTCCACATTCAGTTTCCACGGCACCAAGAACCTTACTACCGGCGAGGGTGGTGCGGTGGTCACCGATGATGATGCCATTGCTGCGCGTATCAGGGTGCTTCGCGAGAAGGGAACAGACAAGCATACCTTCATCACTGAAAACCGCACGAGGGGTTTTTATGAGTACGTTGACACAGGGAACTCGTATGTTCAGTCTAACATCCTGGGCGCCCTGGGCGTATCACAGCTGAAGAAAATTGATATGATGAACGGTGTCCGCGGGAGCATTGCGAAGTACTATATTGATAATCTCAGCAGTATAGAAGAGATTGAATTTATTCGCATCACTGAGGGAGCTGAGACCAACTGGCATATCTTCGGCATTTTGGTGCCTCCGGAAGATAGATACTGGGTAATGGATGCACTCAGGGATGAAGGAGTGATGGCCAACGTTCACTATTCGCCCCTGCACATGAACAGGTTTTACCGGGAGTTAGCAACAGATGATGAAATGCCCGGGTCAATGAAGTTCTTCAGTCGTTTTCTGAGGTTACCACTCTATCCTTCACTCACACAGGAGGAGCGTGAGACTGTTGTCAGGGCTGTTAAAAAGGTTTTTAAAGCATAGAGGAGATGTTAAAGAAGGTTTGTTGGTGGCTGGAGGATCTGGGCTGGAACATCAAGTGCCGCTATGGTTTCTGGCTGCACGGTCCGTACGGGCTGGCGAGGGTAATTGAGAAGATGCCTTTCAGGTATATTGTCAAGTACCTGAGGAAGTACGGGGCAACCGTTTCTGATACCACCAGGATTGAGAGAGGCATGATCATTCAGCGTCCTGATCCGGTGAGTCCGTTCAAAAACATGGTTCTCAGGGAGGGCTCATTCGTGGGTTACAAAGCCATTATGGATCTGTCTGAACCGATTGTCTTTGAGGAGTATGCGGGGATTGGTGGCTTTTGCCAGATCTGGACTCATCAGACCACCACGCTTATTCCGCCCTGCCCTGAGAATAAGGGGGCGGTAACGCTTAAGCGCAATTCTATTTGTTATTCAGGGGTGATAGTCTCCCCCGGGATTACCATTGGTGAGAACGCCCGCATTGGTGCCTGCTCACTGGTAAACAAGGATGTTGAACCGGATACCTTCGTTGGAGGGGTACCCGCAAGACCTATAAACAGAGAGAAAACAACTTAGACTGCATCTCAGGCTGGATGGAAGGATTAAGGCAAAAAACCGCAAAGGGTATTTTCTGGTCGTTTCTTGATTATTTCGGGGTTTATCTGGTGAAGTTTGCATTCACAATAGTGATTGCCCGTACTCTCTCTCCTGATGATTATGGCCTTATGGGAATGATAGTGATATTCATTGCCATTGGGCAGGTCCTTATGCAGAGCGGATTCTCAATGGCTCTGATACAGAAGAGGGATCACGCTGAAGAGGACCTCTTCACCGCTTTCTGGTTCAATATTCTGGTTGCGGTCATTGTATACCTGGTTCTTTTTTTTGGTGCCGGAGCTATTGCCCGTTTCTTTGGAAGAGAGATCCTTGTTGCCATTACAAGGGTAGCTGCCACAGGAATTATTATCAATTCTCTCTGTTCTGTTCAGGTAGCCATTCTGACAAAAAGAATGGACTTCAGGAAGCTTACCTGGATACATCTGTTGAGTGCTCTGATATCGGGTATGACGGGGTTGGCCCTGGCACTCAAAGGATATGAGGTGTGGGCACTTGTATTTCAGACTCTTTCCGGCAATGTGATATACCTTGCAGGCCTGTGGTTTTCAACAAGGTGGAAACCCCGGTTAGTTTTTGACTACAGGAGATTCAGATCCCTTTTTAAATTTGGGTATAAAGTGTTGTTGCAGGGTCTGACTGATGTCATTTTTTTAAAAAGCTATTATCCGCTTATAGGCAGGTTTTTCCCTGTTTCACAATTGGGATTTTATACGAATGCCAACAGATTTCATGAGATTTTTATACGTCAGACCTCATATTCTGTTAACCGGGTAGTGTTTCCTGCATTTGCTACAATACAGGATGACATGGAAAGGTTTAAAAATAATTACATCAGATCTTTTAATCTCCTGACCTTCCTGATGTTTCTCGGATCACTTATGCTGATAATAACAAGCCGGCCTTTTATTTCTTTGGCTTTAACAGCGAAATGGCTGCCTGCAGTACCTTTTATGAAGCTTTTTTTTATTGATGGTTTCTTTCTGCCATTATTGATATTCAACATAAATACACTCTACTCAACGGGACGCGGGGGAACCTCACTGAGGATTGATATTCTGAAAAAAGCCCTGTTACTTATCAGTATTCTTGTTTTGTTCAGATACGGCATTGAGGCACTTATTGCCGGCCAGGTGTTTTCAACCATGGTCTCAATGATTTTCTCAGCAGTGGCAGTGGGGAAAATTCACAACATCAGTTATCGATTGATTTTCACTCCGTTATTAAAGCTTTTCATTATTTCCGGTTTGTCGTTTGCACTGAGTTTATTTATAGAAGCCGGAGCAGCAGGATCTGACTGGATTGAATTACTTCTCAAGGTTACATGTGTGCCCTTGTTCTTTGGGGGCCTTGGATGGTTGACTGGCATTAACGGGATAAGTGAACTCAGAGACTTTATGCATGAATTCAGAGCGGGAGTGTTCCCGGGCAAATACAGTTAGATCAGTGTTTATTAAAGCCTGATGGAAAGGAACATGGTATTCAGATGGTTTGTCGGTTTGCCCGATCTTCTTAAATACCTTGGGCTGATTATGGTTACCCTGGCAGTAACATATTATGCCCCAATGTCTGTCAGGGTTATATGGTATGTAATCCTGCTTACGTCATACTCTTTTTCAAATAATGAACCACTTTGGTTGGCACTTTTCCTTTCAACCTCAGATGGCTTCTTCGGATTTTTTGGTCTTTATGAGGCAACAATCCCTCTGTTACCCGGTCTCCCGGCAGTTGAACTTTTACAGTTTTATGTTTTGATTACGGTATTCAAAGCAACCGGCAGAGGTGTCAAACCTGTGTTGTTTTATAACAGGTACCTGGAGGTCCTCCTCATGTTCATGATATTTAGTGTTGTTTGGGGACAGATGATGGGTCTTAAGGGAGGGCTGAATGTCTATTTTCGTGTGGTGAAGGGTATTATCCCGATGTTATTGTTTTATTCCATTCCCAGGTTATTTACTGATCAGGGTATGTATGAAAAGTTCTTCAGAATAGTATTTGTGGTAGTGCTCCTGGCGTTTGCTGCGCAGTTATTTGCTTTGTTTACCGGGATGTCAACCATGGAGGCTGGCGGAATAGCCATCGAAGAAGAAAAGGATAGAGATGAATTCCGCGTGTTTTATAATGCAAGCAGCACTCTTTTGGGATTGTTCGGAGCCTTGTTCATACTCAACAAAGTGAGTAACGGTCCTCATGATCGCCTGCTGCCTTTCGCCGTTCTGCTTGCTGCTCCGGCAATGGCTTTATTGTCTGCAACACGCGGCTGGATAATAGGCTTCAGCTTTATCATAATTCTATCAGTAATTTTTACCAATATAATACGTGCCAGAAGGAATTTCAGGGTTGTTATCATTGCCCTGCCACTTATAATATGGGCCCTCTCCATCCCGGTAATCAGCAACCAGATAGATTATGCACGTGGACGCCTTGAGACAATAGAGGCTATTTCAGAAGGTGACCTCACTGCTCGCGGAACGTTGCAGCGACTTGACTACAGGAGTCAAAGAGCTCTTGGCGGATGGATGGATAATCCTGTGTTTGGCTGGGGACTGTCTGATAAAGGATATGAATATCTTGATGATCATGTCGGGAATCAAAGTATTCTGGCTCTTTACGGGGTGACCGGCTTCCTGCTTCTCAATGGTTTCCTGATCTGTTTTATTTATAAGATCATTGGTGTATATTTCAGTTTACCGGCCCGGCATCCATACAGAGGCGGGCTTATGGTATTTGTTGTTTTTCTTTCGGGCTGGTTCTTTATCCACTCCACCAGCGGACAGCAGTTCAGTTTCTCGGGTTTGCCGGAGAAGATCATTCCTCAGGCTGTCTTTTTCAGTTTTGGAGCGCTTCAGTATAACAAGGCATTAAGAAATATCAATGGGAAAAAAGTTTGAGAGAGCACTTCTGCTCTGCCCGGCGCAATATTCACTCAGCAACTCTCTGTTGGAGATTTTAAGTCACCTTGCTGAGGGAGTAAAACATTCTGATATCCGCTCAGCCATCAGTGGCAGGACTATGAAGTTCAACAGTCAGGCATTCAGATTGCCACATGGATTAAGGAGAAAATGGGAAAAGCATTTTCTGGAGAGGGTAAATGAGAGAATCCTCCGACAGGTTAAAGAATACAACCCTGACCTCGTGCTAATATACAATTCCCTTTATATGGTTCCCGAAACGTGCCGATTTATAAGCAGCATGGCAAGGCTGGTTTTCTTTATGGGTGACTCTCCCTTTTATACCCCCCAGAACAATTATTATCTATCCTGCCTGCCTCATGCAGACCTGATTCTTTCTCCTGATTCGTACTGGCAGCAGCAACTGGTAACGATGGGTTTGGAAAGGACGGTCTACTTTATGCCGGGAGTTGACAAATCGTCCTATTTCAGGTTATTACCTGACTGCGGTTCTGCAGCTGAAGGGAGAGTCGGGGTGCTATATGTAGGTTCCTGTTACCTTAACTCATGGGGATATAAGAAAGCCCTGCTTATGAGCAGCTTTACCCGTTTCAATTTCCGATTATACGGCAACAGCGCATGGAGGAGATGGTTCCCGTTTTTCCCGGACCTTGAGCGGGTATTTTCCGAGAGTGGGTTTATTTCCCAGGCAGATATGAACCGGATGTACAACAATGCATCAGTTATCCCGGTTGACGGGAATCCCGGTATTATTAGCGGTGTCCATCTCCGCATGTTTGAGGCGCTGGCAGCCGGAGCGCTCCCCCTTATCGAGCACCGAAATGATGTTGACGGTCTTATTTTTAGAGGATTAGAGGAAGAACTGCCTTTAATACGTGATTACCGCAAGGCTGGTGATATTGCTGAATATTTCCTTAAAAACGAAAGAGAGCGAGCTGATCTGGTTAACAGGATGGATGCATTTCTTGCAAGGGAATACAGTCATGAACTGAATGCCATAAGATTGGCGGAGGCGCTTGCCAGGTGATGGGTATCATGAATTACAAAATATGTCTGGTTCATTATACTTCAGCTCCGGGAGGGATTGAGCTTCTTATGCCGGAGATTATCAAAATGTTTCCGAAGGACACATTTTCCGCATTTGTAATAAGGCCTCCCCGAAAAGGAGAATATAATGTGTATAACGGAGTTCCGGTAAGAGTATTCCGGGGATCCGTGAATAACCTGGCAGCGGCTTGGAGATTATGGCGCCACGCAAGAAAACGGAAACACACAATCTTTCACGGATTCAATACAGGGCCTTTCTTTTTGCTTGTACTTCGGCTGGCAGGAGTAAAGAGCGCGGTCTATTCCGTCAGAGGAACCCTGCACTACACCGGCATGCTTCAGAAGACTTTGAGAAAACTGGCATGGCGCGCTGCTCTCAGCAGCAGATACAGAATACTTGCCAATTCCGGTTACAGTCGTGATGTTTTCATGAAATTTCTGGCCCCGTTTAAACCTCATATCGATGTCCTTTACAATCCTGTCAGTTCATCCCGGATCAGCGCTGTAGCTGATCCTGTGGTCAGGGAGGGTCTGAATATCATCTATACAGGAAGACTTGCCGAGGGTAAGAACTTGTTCCGATGGATTGACATAGCTGCTGCAATAAGAAAATTCAGGAGTGATGCACAGTTTTTTATCTACGGCGACGGCCCCCTGAGAAAGAGACTGGAAGAGTATTGCAGATCAAGCGGTGCTGACGGATACATTACTTTTATGGGTTTTGTTCCCGACCTTTCCGTTGCTTATCGTCAGGCTGACATTATGATGTTTCTCTCTGAGGCTGAGTCATTCGGAAATGTCGTGGTGGAGAGTATTCTGTTCGGGGTTCCGGTTATCGCTTCTGCCATACCATCTGTACGGGAGATATTTTATGACTTCCCTCAGTTCCTTGTCGCGGCAGGGCCAGGTATGGAACAGGAGATAATTGACAGAATTGCTGGAATAGATGAGTTGAGAGCAGATCTTTCCCTGGCTTCCCAACACTTCAGCAAGCGCTTTTCTCTCGAACAGCATGTACAGGGTCTGTGTTCAGTTTATGACAATCTAAGACAACCTGAGGTAAACACCTTATTATCAACAGACCGATGAAAATTTCGTTTCTGGCAGAGATACCCCTCAAACTGCAGATAAAATCACCTCTGAAACTATTTGCCGATACTCCTGACTTCAGTATCCATATCAGGGGAGACGACTATGAGTTTATGGCCTGGGGTGATCCGATATACGATGACCGGTTCTTGCAAGACTTGCCTTTGCAACGTAATATCCGGTTTATTACTGAAAACATATCCGGTCATTATTATTTCATTTTCAACGACTTTAAAAAAAATGAGATAGCATTCGGCACATCTCCCTTCAGCGTTGTTCCCCTCTATTACTGCGTAAAAGGGAACAGTATAATTCTTTCGGATAATGTTTTTACAATTGCCGGGCATACCGGATTGAAAAATGTGTCAGCGCGATTCGTTATAGAATCCATTCTTTTTAATTATCCTCTTTTTAACTGCACCCTGGTTGAAGGTGTTTCTCTGCTTGATTCATGTTCGGCACTTGTTGCCGGAAGTGACAATTACCGGATCGTCAGGCACACGGTTACGGAAGAATGGTTCTGCAATGATCCCGTTTCATGGAAGAAGAGCCTCTCGGTGATGACGGACATCTTTCTCAATGCAATTGAAAAGTACCTGCCCGGGGAGCATTATCTGACTGCGCTGACAGGTGGTTTTGACAGCAGAACACTTGCTGCTTCAGGGCTATTTCACCGAAGAACTTTCTCGGGTTATTGCATGGGCTCAACTATGACAGGGGACATGAGCATTGCCGCAGAGATCTCCTCAAAGGCCGGGATACCTTTTGTTCCGGTGCTGCTTGACGGTCACTATGTTCGAAATGAAAGCCTTGAGGCAGGGAAGAAATTTATTATAAAGTCTTCCGGTACAGGCACTTTTTCGCGGGCACACTATATTTATGCTTCAGCATTGCTTGGACGTGAGACACGGTATCTGGTTACTGGAAATTTTGGGAGTGAGGTTCTTAGGGCAGTGCATACACCAGGGGTGATGATTTCACCTCTGTTGTACATGGCGTTTAAGTCCAGGGGGCCGGAAGAGGCTGTGGCATCCCTGAGAAAGCATTCGCTTATGCGGTTAATGTCAGCAGATGTGATTGAAAATGAACTACGAAACATTGAAGAGGATATCTCAGGACTGCCCTGTTTTGAACGGAGATATATAGGAATTGGAAGTAATATGCAGCTTTATCTGTACATTTTTGAAGAGGTTTTCAGGAAATATTTTGGGTCTGAACTCTCAGGGCAATGGAGCCGGGTTATTAACAGGACTCCATTTCTGGACAGGCATTTTCTTAAAGAGCTTCTTTCGACGGGCCTGGCTGGCATCAATTCCGGATATTTGGAGAAACGTCCCGGCAGGAGATACAAGGGGCAGATACTTTATGCCTCAGTAATACAAAAAGCCGCTCCCTGCTTTGGAACGTATATGACAGACAAAGGTTACCGGCCGGATGACCTCCTCACCATTTGGGGTAAGTCCAGAATACTGACGGGGTGGCTCAGGAAAAGAGTGTCCCGAGCCATAATCCCAAATACTGATCCGATGGCCGTGCACGAGGCATGGGATCATAACAGAATATGGTATGAAAGCTTGCCTGTCAATGATGATATGTTCAATAAACGAGAAATAGATTCGCTCCGCGGGCCCGGTTTCAGCAATGTGAAAGCACGGCTTTATAGCCTTATCTTTGCAGCAGATTATCTCAGACACTTACCAGAACCTTATGAACAAGATTTACCTGCTTACTGATTACAAAGGGAGATTCGGTTCTAAACACGACGATTCTCCCTACCGGTCAGGTATGGATCAGGAATTACTTCGTAAATCATTTCTTGATACCGGGTATGAAGCGATTTTTATTCCTCTCAGCAAGGTTGATCCTGGTGATGGCAGGTGGAAGGGACGACAAGTTCTATATACATCCTCTGAGGATAAAGGCCTGACATATAAGGAGTTCATAGAGGACGTCATTCTTGCTCTCGAATATGCCGGAGCGGAGGTGATTCCCGCCTACCGGTATCTAAGGGCAAACAATAACAAAGTATTTATGGAGCTTCTTCGGGTCATGTTGCCTGATGAAGCCGGAGGTAATCTTAAGTCGGCCTGTTTTGGAACCCTGGAAGAGCTTGCCCTTTCTTCACAATTCAGGTATCCGGTGATTGTGAAGGGATCCTGCGGCGCAATGGGTCGCAACGTATTTCTTGCGCATTCGTATGATGAACTTACAAGAATTATAAGACACAGAATCGTAACGCCTGTGACACTTCAGTTCAGACTTAAGGAGCATCTGAGGAAGATCCGTCACAAGGGTTATAAGCGTGACTCCTTTTACAGAGGAGAGTTTGTGGTGCAGGACTATATCCCCGGGCTTAAGAATGACTGGAAGATTTATTACTTCGGTGACCGGGCATTTATCTTCAACAGGCCCGTATTCCCGGAAAGAGAATTCAGGGCCAGTGGTGGAGGATATGATAATTACAGCTATGGTCTTGAAGCACATGCACCGGATGGGATACTTGATTTCGGCTGGAAGATATTCAGGGCGTTGGATGTTCCGTGTGTCTCAATGGATGTTGCCTGGGATGGTGAACGATTCTACCTCTTGGAGTTCCAATGTGTATATTTTGGTACCGCAGGAATCCTCAGGAAGTACTCAAAAGATCTATTCCTGAGAAATAATGGACGATGGCAGACAGTCAGCAATGAGGGGAGTATTGAGAAAATATATGTGTATGGCATTGCATGGTATTTAAAGGAAGAATGCTGAAGGTATTGTTTGTCTCAAGCGGCAGAATGGGGGATGTGGGATATGTGGTCAGAAACCAGGGAGAGTCTCTAAAACGTCACGGCATAGATTTAAACTACCTCATCATTTCTCCGGGGCTGTCAGGTTATGCCAGGGCTGTAAGGCAGATACGCCGGGAAGTGCGGGCCGGAACGTATGATCTTGTGCATGCACATTACAGTCTTAGTGCTTTTGCCGCCTCTCTGGCAGGGAGGTTTCCCCTGGTGGTTTCACTTATGGGATCAGATGCCTGGCAGGGTATCTTTGTTCGCCTGATGATAAGGTTTCTTTCAGCTGTGAGATGGAAGGCTGTAATAGTCAAGACCCGGGAGATGAAAAGAAGACTGAGGCTTAATAGGGCTCATCTAATTCCCAACGGGGTAGATACTGAAAGGTTCACAACCGGTAACAGGGATGAGGCAAGGCAAAGGTTGGGCATCAGCCTGACCAGGAAGGTGATAGTATTTATTGCCGGCAGAAACCGTCCTGAAAAGAATCTTCCTCTCGCTCAAGAAGTAGTGGCGATACTGAATGATGATTCTGTTGACCTTTATCATGTTCATGACATTGAAAACAGTACAATTCCATGTTATCTGAATGCCGCTGACCTGCTTTTACTTACGTCTGACAGGGAGGGAGGGGTGAATGTAATAAAGGAGGCTATGGCCTGCAACTGTCCTTTCGTAGCTACCGATGTGGGTGATATCAGAGAAATTGCCGGCGAAACTGAAGGATGTTTTATTACAGGTGGCAACAGCGCCGATCTTGCTGAAGCCGTTAACCAGATCCTGAAAACAGGCGCCAGGAGTGATGGCAGGCAAAGAATCTTTGAACTGGGGCTTGACTCCGCGTCGGTTGCAGCAAGAATAACAGATTTATACAAATCAATACTTCAAGGAGACTACAGGTGAAACTGCTTACTAACGGAGAAATACCCTTGTCGCAATGGGAAGCATTTATCAGGGAGAACAGCAGATCAACCCCTTTTCAGACTCACGGTTATTTAGATTTTTTCAATTCAGTCAGTGGGATGGCGGCCAAAGCCTTTGCCGTGACTGATGACACAAGGATAAGATCACTGGCGGTGGTAACATATCAGAAAGAATGCGGATTAAAAGGTTACTTCTCCCGAAGGGCTATAATCTATGGCGGAATCCTGTATGACGAAGAGACTCCCCATGCCGCCGGCATGCTACTTGAGGCTATTGTCAGTGAAACACGCAGGAGATCAATTTATACCGAGGTAAGAAACCTGTCAGATTATGGGGATTTAAGGAGCTTGTTTGAAGAGAACGGTTTTGAATATATCCCTTATCTGAATTTTAGAATTGATACCGGTAACCGTGAAGAGATGTTTCGCAGAGTAAGCAGTTCCAGACAACGCCAGATAAGGAAAGCAGGGAGATTGTCCGTCAACTGCAGTGAGGCTACAGGTACTGATGAGGTACTGCAGTTTTACGAGATATTACGACGGCTCTATCGCGAAAAGCTTCACAAACCTCTACCGGGGAAAGGTTTTTTTATTGAGTTTTACAGAAGGAACCTGGGGAAATATCTGCTTGTCAGACATGAGAACAGGATCATTGGGGGAATTATGTGTCCGGTGCTGGATGGCCGTGCTGTCTATGAGTATTATGTATGCGGAATGGATGGGTCTTTCCCGGAGTTATACCCAAGTGTGATGGCTACATGGTGTGCCATGGAATACGCCTGCAACAATGGAATAGGCACGTTTGACATGATGGGCGCAGGCAGAGCCGGAGAGCATTACGGAGTAAGAGATTTCAAGGCTCGCTTCGGGGGGGAGCTGGTTGAATGCGGACGATTCTTAAGAGTAAGCCGGCCTGCGCTTTACAGGCTGGGGCGGATAGGGCTGTTAGTATTGAAGAAAGCCGGATTATGAGAGTACTGATTGATATCGGTCATCCGGGCCATATTCATTTGTTCCGTAATTTTGCCCGTATCTTTCTCCTGAAGCGACATGAAGTGCTGTTCACCATCCGCGAAAAGGAGTTTGAATCTGAACTGATTGAAGCAGAGGGGCTACCGTACAGGTCACTAGGCCCTCATTATTCCTCAGCACCGGGGAAAATATGGGGATTGTTCAGGTACAATGTTAAAGTCCTGTTTATCAGTCTCAGATTCAGGCCTGATGTTTATCTGAGCCATGGTTCACTGTACACGCTGCTGTCAGCATTGATTCTTAGGAAACCCAATATCACCCTGGAAGATACAGGAAATCCGGAACAGGTAGGGATCTATTTGCCATTCACAAAGGCTGTCCTTACTTCTGAATCATTCCCCTTTGACTATGGGAATAAACAGGTACGCTATAACGGTTATCATGAGCTGGCATACCTGCATCCTTCTTATTTCAAGCCTGATGCCGGGATATTTAAGGAACTCGGGCTATCTGACGGCACAGTTTTCTCCATTGTGCGTTTTGTGGCATGGAGTGCCAGTCATGATAAAAAATCGTCAGGCCTTACCACTGAACAGAAGATCAGAATAGTCAGGCACCTGGTGAAGCGTGGTCCCCTGTTTATTAGCTCTGAATCTGAACTGCCGGCTGAACTGGAGAAATACAGGTTCCCGCTCAGGCCTGAAAAGATACATCATGCACTGGCGTTTGCTTCTCTTTTTGTTGGAGAGGGAGCCACAATGGCATCGGAATGCGGAATCCTTGGTACCGCGGCAATTTATATCAACTCTGTAATTCCCGACCTGATTGCCGAGCAGGGAAGAGAGTACGGATTAATATCTGCATTTACAGGTTTTGAGGGAGTGATAGCGAAAGTTGATGAAGTACTTGACCGGCCTGATCTCAAATCCGAAACAAAAAGCCGAAGTGAACGTTTAATCAACAGTAAATGTGATGTTACGGCCTTCCTTGTCAGATTTGTTGACGAGTGGCCGGATAGCTTCACTAAAACAGGAAAAAACGTATAGATTTAATCCGTAACATCGAAAAATGAAAGTAACAAGGAGTTGTTCAATATTATTTATATTGCTTACTATCAGCGAAATAACCGCAGCTGAAAGTCGCTATTTCACAATTATTCCCGATTCTGTCTACACATACTCGTATAACAGGGATAATTCACAATATGAGTTGGCATCAATCACTTATAACTACTATCAAAACGGGATACTTGACAGTATAATCAATACAACCATTGACAGGATGCCTGTATCAAAGATAGTGTATTTCTATCAGGAAGGTCTTTTGTCAAGCCTCCGGACATATAGTTTCAACGAAGACAAATGGTTGCCTGTGCAGAAACAGGATTTATATTATGATGATTATGAGCGTCTTTCAACCAGAAATGTTACTGTGTGGCGAGCTGATGGCTGGGAAAATCTTAACACATTCACATATAATTATGATGAAGCTGACAATCTGATTGTTTATCACCGGGATTACTGGAAAAATGATGAGTGGACAGACTTTTCCGATGACAGCCTTTTCTATGATGAAAGCGGTTATCTGACAGAGCGTAGAGCTATACTGTCATCAGGTCAGTATGTCACAAGGATGATCTATAATTATACTTCCACCGGTTTGAAATTTTACCAAATCAGACAGGATTATAAAGATTCCGAATGGGTAAACAATACCCGGACATATTTTGCCCATAACAGTTGTGGAATACAAACCTCCAACTATGTGGAGAAGTGGCTAAACGGAGCATGGGGGCTTGATTCAAAGTCAGAGATCTTCTATCATTATGAAATTGCTCCTCGTGTACGTAAAGTGCCAGTGTGCTATGAACGTCAGACAATTTTTATTATGACAAGACTCTTGGATCAATACCTGGCCAATGGCGCTTGTCTGGGTGAATGTATTGAACCGGGAGCTATAACTGAGCCGGATGCAATGCCAGCTTATGAGATGAAAAGCAGTGAAAAACCATTTGTTGTTTATCCGAACCCTGCCACTGACTATGTAAGCATAAAGCTTACTAATCATGACTGCCCGGTTACCACTGTTGAACTTCTGGATTACTCGGGCAGGCTTGTCAGGAGAATTGCCGTTGAAGGAGACGAGTTGATTACTTTAGATCTTGGCTCAATGAAGAGCGGGAACTATATATTGAGAGTTAACTCAGATACCGTTTACAGCACAGTATTATCCAAAAAGTGACTCCCCGGTCATAACTGATCAATTAGCATGGATTTTACCCTGGTTGCCCTTAACAACCTGCTGGGAACTCTTAAAGGTTCAGGATACAATTTCAAAACTGTCAGAGACTATGAGAGCGATAAAGCCGGTATTACCGGCCGTCTGGTCGTCCTTAGGCATGATATTGACAGGAAACCGTTAAATGCTCTCGCGTGCGCACAGATGGAGGCCATACTTGGCATTGCCGGGACGTATTATTTCCGGATCACTTCAGAGAGTTTCGTGCGCACCGTGATAATGGAGATCGAATCCTTAGGTCATGAAATAGGGTATCATTATGAAGACCTTGATATTGTCTCAAGGAGGAATGAAAACATCAGGAAAAGAAATGATTACGCGCATACTGAATACCTTGCAGGCGAAGCATATAATAGTTTCTGTAAAAATCTTGAAATGTTACGTGAGATTGCGCCAGTTACGACTGCCTGCATGCACGGAAGCCCGAAAAGCTGTTATGACAGCAGGCTTATATGGAAATACAATGATTATAGTAATGCCGGGATAATCTGTGAGCCCTATTTTGATATTCCTCTCGAAGATATCCTTTATCTCACAGATACCGGGAGAAGATGGAATGGAGCTGCGATGTCAATCAGGGACAGGATATATGCAAGAGACATGGAGTTTTTTGATGGGTGGGTCAGAAAACCTGTCCCGGGAAGTGCAATGGCTGCTACAGAAACAGCAATAACCCTAAATAACAGGTTCAGATTCAGGAAAACAGAGGAGATTATAAGGGGACTCAATAACCCTCTTTTCCCTGAAAGGCTGATGCTAACGATTCACCCACAGCGCTGGAATTCAGGAGCATGCGGGTGGATCCGGGAGCTTGTAGGCCAGAATGTCAGAAATGCAGCTAAATTTTCCCTAAGGAAGATAAGGAACTATACACTTCAGGAAAATCCTTGATTGTAGGTTTTTCCCGTGACTGATATAAATAGTCACATGTCACTAATGAGAATTAGAAAAAGGTTGCTTCTTCAGAGGCAACCTTTTTAATTTATTATTGGTCACATATTATAAACAGCTCTGATACGTTGTAATATATCGGATAAACCTTGATAACATGGAGTCTAAAATAATTAGTAACAGAAAAATGAACAGAACCATGAAGCTTCTGTTCAGGATCATCTTACTGACTGGTTTTATACTAGGTGTTTTCAATCAATCGATTGTTGCACAATGTACTATCGTGGGGACCTCTGGTTCCGGCCAGCTGCTTGCAAGTACTTGTGCGCCGGCAACGACCGTAGTCTACTATGACTTTAATTTTTCTATAATGCCCCCCAATCCTACCTACAGGGTTCAGTTTATCTGGGGTGACGGAAACACCACCAATGTTTATCCTGCTGTCCAGTCAAGGGTTGTTGCAGGTGTAACATACTATTATTTAAGAGTGGAATTAGCCCATACATACCCTGCCGACGGGTTGTGCGAATATGAAGTAATGATTCAAATAATCGATAACGGGTCGGCATGCCTCGATTCAAGGCAAATACAGCTTGTTGGTAACTGGCACCAGGATGATATCGCCCTGGCGAATGGTCAGATAGACATAACGC
>ERZ795057.1433-NODE-1433-length-20616-cov-6.109041_pt1 | contig 20616 bp, 13 predicted proteins | sample MGYA00375141_ERZ795057 | MGnify/ENA primary metagenome ERZ795057 (study PRJEB30186, sample SAMN05720163) | activated sludge metagenome | isolation source: Anaerobic digester | place: Hong Kong | collected 2015-01-26 ... | reverse complement strand
TGATGAACAAGTGTTCACGAAACTGAATACACGAATAGCAGATCGCTGAACCCGGAAACCTGAATTCGAATGCATGAATCTGACCGGGGGTGTGCCGGGGCGGGGGCGGGGGGAGGGAGGAGGGACAGGTGCTCGGGGGTTTTGTGCAAGTGCGTGCGTGTTGTTGTCAGTGTAGGGGTTTTGGTGTACCCGCTGTGGGGGGTTGTGCCGCTCGGGGCGGTTGTTTGTTGTGTGTCGCTGGGGGTGGGGTAGGGTGTGGGGCATGGATGGAATGGCCTGTCTCGCCTGCTAAGAGGTCCGGGTGTCGCTGCCGGTGAAGGTCAGCGGTGAAGGTTCGAGGGGTTCGGGTTTCCGCCCCCGGCGCGAGGATGTGACCGGGTGTGTGTAGGGGCTGGGGCCGGTTCGGGTCATAACTGAAGAGGGTTTCCGCTGAAAACGATCTTCGTTTCGGCGGCTTTGCTGTGTCTAGCGGCTGTTTTGTCGCTGAACGCGTGTTTAGTGCCTCTGGCATGATGTGTGTGTGCAGAAGATCGAGTTGCGGCGCTGGGAGAAGTTCTTCGCCGCGCGCAACGACGGGCTGAGTGTCGAGAGGGCGGCGAAGCAGGCCCGCCTGTCACGCTCGGCGGCGTACGGGTTCGAACGCAACGACCCTCGCTCCTCGGGGCTTGAGGCAGCGGCGAAACTGGGGATCAGCATGGTCGCCGGGAACCTGGTCGACAAGCCGCTGTCCGAAGATGCGTACAAGGCGTTGGAGGATTTCGCGTTCTTCCGCCGCCGCTACTTCGGCAGGGACTCGACACCTTGGCAGGTGCGCGCCGCCTACGACTGCTTGCACGCGATTCAGACCGACGACCGTGAGTTCGTTGTTATCAACTGTCCTCCGGGTTCTGGGAAGAGCACGTTGTTCACCTGCGACATTGTGACGTGGCTGATTGTGCGTGACAGGTCAATCCGCATTCAGATCGGCAGCCGCACCGAACGGCAGGCGCGCATGTACGTCAACCGGGTGAAACGCGCGCTGGAACGAGAAGCCCCGCTGCGCGCCGACGCGGAGTCGCTGGCCAAAGGGATAGCGCACGACGCGGATGCGTGCCTGTTCGACGACTACGGGGCGTTCAAGCCGGACGGTCGCAGCGACCTGTGGGCGCAGAACGCGATCGTGGTCAGGCAGCAGGATCAGACACAGATCGACGACAAAGAGCCGACGTTGAGCGCGTGGGGTCAGGACTCCGGGTTCCTCGGTGGCCGGTTCGACTTCATCGTGTGGGACGACCTTGTCGATCAGCGGAACACCCGCACGGAGGAGTCGCGGGACAAACTGCGGGAATGGTGGAGCACAGAGGCCGAGACTCGGCTGGAGCCGCACGGGGCGCTGCTGCTGCAAGGGCAGCGGATTCACCGCAACGACCTGTACCGCTACGCCCTCGATCAGACAACGCTGGACGACGAACCGAAGTACCGGCACATCGTGTACCGGGCGCACGACGACGAGAAGTGCGTGCAGGATCACGGCCCGGACGCGAAACCGTGGCCTGACGGCTGCCTGATCGACCCTCACCGCATCCCGTGGAGGGTGCTGGAAGCGGCGAAACGCAACAACCCTCGCGTGTTCGACGTGCAGTATCAGCAGAACGACGGCGACTACGCCGGGGGTTTGGTCGATGCGGCATGGATTTACGGCGGGATCGACGCCGAAGGGTACCCGGCACCGGGATGCCTGGATAAGGAGCGCAGGCGCGGTGAGATACCGGCGCACCTGCTGAAAACTGGCTGGTCGTTCGTCACGATCGACCCGTCACCGACCGAATGGTGGGGGATCATCTGGTGGGTATTCGACCCGGACACACAAAACCGGTATGTGGTGGAGATTCACCGGGAACGCCTCGGACCTGAACAGTTCCTGTCGCTGGACTTGGACACGTTCGAGTTCACCGGGCTGATGACCGGGCTGCATCAGCGTGCCATCGCAGCCGGTATGCCGATCCGCGACGTGATCGTGGAGATCAACGCGGCGCAGCGCTGGCTGCTGCAACAGCCGCACGTACAGCAGTGGATGCAGGCCACCGGGGTGCGGTTCATCCCGCACACGACGGCGGCGAACAAGTCGGACCCGAAGTTCGGGGTGGAGAGCATCGGTGACCTGTTCCGGCAGGGCCGCATCCGCATCCCGCACGCCGACATCGGTGCCCGCAAGTCGTCGGAGGCGTACCTGGGTGAACTGTTGGCGTACCCCGACGGGGACACCGACGACCTTGTCATGTCGACGTGGTTCGCCTCGCTGGCCGTCACGAATCATTGGGCACCTAGGCAGCGCCGGTTGTACCGTCAGGATCGCCCGTCCTGGTTGACACAACGCAGAGGGCTATCGTATGCGTGAACGCGGAAGGCAGGGGTTATGAGGTCACCTGAGCAAATCTTCGCCCTGTACTTGGAGCGTGCGAAGCAGTACAGCGGCATGCATCAGGGCATGCAGAAGGTCAAGGACATCTACGAGGGCAAGGCGAAAGTGCCGATGCCCGACATGGCTGAGGACGCGGAGTCGTCGGTGCCGAACCTGCTCGCACAGGGTGTGGATCAGATGGCCGGTCGGATCGCATCGACCACCCCGATCCCGGCGTTCTCCGCAGGCGATACGCGCCGCTCGCAGCGCAAGGCGAAGACCGCTGAACGGGTGATCAGCGGCTGGTGGCAGAACGACCGGCTGTCGCAGAAGATGAAACATCGGGCCAGGCACCTGATCGCCTACGGCATGTCTCCGACGGTGATCCGGCTGGACCCGCGCAGCAAACTGCCGGTGTGGCAGGTGCGCAACCCTTTGCACACGTTCCCGTCGATGGACTGTCAGCCGGGCACGGCGTACCCCAACGATGTGATCTTCGCGTACCGGCGTTCGGTGAACTGGTTGTTCGCGCAGGGCTACGACCTTCAGGTGCGGTCGCTGTTCCCCGGCCAGCAGCAGATACCCCGCGACCTGCAACTGTTGATGATCGAATATGTGGACGCGGACGGCACGCATCTGTGCCTGTCGTCGTATTCGGCATCGTCGACGAGCATCGGGCAGTGGGACAACGCCGGGAACTACGTGATGACCGGGATGAACGGGGTCAGCGATGTGAACTGTGTGACAGCCGAGTTCGCACCGAACCCGACCGATTTCATGCAGGTGACGATCCCGCAGCGCCTCGGCCTGGAAACGTTCGCCGGACAGTTCGATTCGATGGTCGGAATGTACTATCAGCAGGCGAAACTGATGGCGCTGGAAGTGATGGCGGTGGAACGCGGCATCTTCCCCGACACCTACCTTGTCTCCCGCCCCGGTGAGATAGGCCGGATCGTTGACGGCCCGTACGACGGTCGGTCGGGGCAGATCAACCTGATCACCGGGGGTGACATCCGCGAGTTGACAACACAACCGGGCTACATGACCCCGCAGACGATCGACAGGGTGGAACGGGCGCAACGCCTGACGGCGGGTATCCCGCAGGAGTTCGGCGGGGAGTCGACGTCGAACATTCGCACCGGGCGCAGGGGCGACGCCGTGCTCAGCGCGGTGATCGACTTCCCGGTGGCTGAGGCGCAGGAAATCATGGCGAACGCGCTACTCGACGAGGACCGGGCGGCGATCGCCCTGTCGAAGCATTACGCCGGTCGCAGCAAGAAGACGCTGTACGTCGGGACGGGCAATTCGGCGCGGCAGATCACCTACAAGGCCTCAGAAGTGTTCGACACCGAAGAACACACCGTGTCCTATTCGGCTGTCGGCGCTGACCTGAACAACTTGATCATGGGCCTCGGACAGCGAGTGGGGATGGGGATCATGAGCAAGAAGACCGCCGCATCCCTCGACCCGTTCATCGACAACCCCGAGATCGAACACGACTCGATCATTGTCGAAGGGCTGGAGGCGGCGATGCTGGCAGGGTTGCAGCAGCAGGCCTCAGCCGGTCAGATACCGCCGTTGACCTTGTCGCGGATCATGCAACTGGTGGAAACCGATCAGTTGGAGTTGGCCGATGCGATGAACAAGGCGGTGGAGGAGGCGCAGCAGGCGGCGATGGAAGCGCAGCAGGCCGCGATGGAGCAGCAGCAGATGCAGATGACCCCGGAGATGGCCGCTGCCGGTCCCACCGCACAGTCGCTGACCGGCAACCCGGAGGCGCTGTCACCGATACCGGGACCGGAGCAGGGCACTGAGGACATCGGGCAGTTACTCGCGGCGCTACAAGGAGGCATGTGATGGCAAGGGGCGGGCGCAGGCAGGGCACACCGGGACGCAATTACAGCAACCGAAGGGACTTGGCGGTGGACAGGGCACCGATGCCCGGTTCGTCAGCGAACCCTCCCCCGGTCGCCCCCGTGCAGCAGCAGCCGCAGGAACAGCCGCAGCAGCCGCGCATCACCCCCGACGCCATCCCAACCCTCGACTCCCCGACGATGTATCCGGGGCGTCCGGTCACCACCGGCCTGCCGACAGGGCCGGGGGCAGGCCCGGACCCGGCCAGCGAATACCGCATCGACAACCGCTACAACCTGCTGCGCGCCGCTGCCCGCCGCGACCCTGCGAACCCTGACCTTCGCCGGGTGATGGCCTACCTTGCGGCACGGGGGGACAGCAATGCCTGACCGCACCTCGCTGCCGTCGCCGTATGCGAAACCGGGGCGGAACAAACGTGACCTGTCGAAAGGCGGGATCACCGCTGAGGAGTCCAGGCAACTGCCGTTGGTGTATTTGCAGCGGATGGACACGTGGCGTCTGGCCGATGTGCGGGCGAAGGCGGAGATCAGGGAACGCAGCATCGAGTCGTTGGCGCGGTCGCTGAACGACAAAGACGAACACAACATGCGTCAGATCGTGAAACGCTACCCGAACATCAGCCCCGGCATCCTGCAAGGACTGGCACAGGGTGTGCCGCAGGTGATGCCTGACGAGACGACCGCTGAGCCGTTCTCCGATCAGGGCGATTCGATGACGAAGTCGTTGAACGCGATCTACCGCGACGACATCGCGTCGAGCATCGCTGAGGGCACCTACGGGGCGACGAGCGGCAACCCGCTGCCGCAGCACACGTCGATGGGGGCAATCGTGCTCGGGGGTAGCACGGGTGTGTCGTCGGATGCGAAGGACTATTCGGCTGAGGGTGTGGTGCCGGATCAGCAGGAAGGCTGGTTCGATCAAATCTTCGGTGACTTCTTCAACGTGCCGACGTTGCAGGATGTGAAGGACCGCTTCTCGGGGGGTTGAACGTCGCGTTTGCGATACCGGACGCTCTGAACGCCGCGACGGAAACCTCAGCGGGCAACGAACAGTTGATGCGGGAGTTGAATACCCGCTACGGCCTGTCAGCAGACGACGCCCGTGACATCTACGGGCAGTACGGCATGGAAAGCACCCTGACACAGGGCGACAACGTCAACCTCGGTGTGCAGCCAGGAACCGGGGCTGGTGTGCTGGTGCAGAACTGGCTCGGCACACAAACGCAGACCGAAGGTTCAACCGACGCGACTGTGCCGCAGGCCGACCTGTCCGTGCCGCTTGAAGAACGCAAACGTCAAGCCGCAGCCGAATGGCAGCAGCACCTGATCGACACCGAGCAGATCAACCCGGAAACCGGGGAGAAGTCGTTCGGCAACATCACCGGCAGAACAACCCTCGGGCAGCAGGAACGCCTCAAGCAGGCCGGGGAGGACTGGCGTGGGGGCTGGTTCGGCGGCGGCAGCGAAGAAGTGGAGAAGCGCAAGGTCGGGCTGGCCGGTCGTCAGACGGACATCCGCACGTTCGCTGAACGCAAGAAAGCCAAACGTGAGGCCGACGCGGTCAGAGCGCAATACCGGGCCGTCGGGCAAGACCTCACCCTCGACGAGTACACCGCACTCACCTCCCCGCGCACCTGGACAGAAGGCCGCGCGTTCACCGGGATGCTCGACATGTCACCGGGCAGCAAAGCGGAAATGGCGGTGTCCGGGCTGGTCGACCTTGTGTTCACCCTTGGCACCGACCCAACGACCTACATCCCCGTCGGGCTGATGCCGAACGCGACGAAACGTGCGATCTACGAGGTGACGAAACAGTTGCAGCGGGTGCCGTACCTCGGCAGGCTCACCGGAAGGGCACCCTGGTTCGAGGCCGACGAACTGTTGCGGCGCATCAACAAGGGCGAGGACATCGCGCAGATCGAGGACACGATGGGGGCGTCAGCGTTCAAGAACGCTAAGCGCACCGACAACCTCGCATTCACCGGGGGAGCGTCGGGCCGCAGCCTTGTCGATCAGGCAGGCAACGCCGTGCCGAACAGCCCCGTCCTCACCCGCTCATCGGCGGTGGAGAAGTTCGACAACGGCTATACCGTCACCCGCGTGAACACCGGGAGGTCGAGGCCTGTGTGGGAGGTCGCAGCCCCCGGTGAGCAGCCGCAAAGGTTCGCGACCCGCCGTGACGCCCGCAATCACGTACGCGGCCTCGGCGGCAAGAACTGGCAGGTGGAGGAACTGTGGGATGTCGCGGGGGGTTCGACCGGTAAGAAACTCGCTGACGCCGAAACTGAGGCCCGTGAAGTGTTCCTGCGCTCGCAGGGCATCTCGCAGTCGGAGTTCACGACCTCGCGCACCGCGTGGGACATGATGACGAACTCGTATATCGGGCAGCAGTTCACGACACGGGTCGCGAAGATGACGAACCCGTACGAGATCAGGCGGCGGATGGGGAACAAGATTTCCACCGCATCGGCACGGAGGCTGGCAGCGGCGCAGACGCCGGAAGAAGTGCGTGCGGTGATGTCGTCGCTGCTCGGCACGGAAGTGAAGGAGGCCGGGGCACTCCGGGCGTTCTCCGGGGTGCGTGCATCGGCCTACGACGCGAAGATCAAGATGTTCGACCATGCGTTCACCCGCCGCACCGCCCGCGCCCTGTCGCTGGCCCCGAAAGCCGTCCCTATCGACATCACCGACACCGACGAAGTGGTGGACAACCTGGCACGGCTGGGGACATCGGTGGGGATGAAGCAGGATGAGATAGCCCGGATCATGGGCGACATCATCAACGCCGACAGCAGCACCCGCGTGTTCAACATCGTTCACGACGACTTCGTTCACAACGCGTTCCGCAAACAACTCGCGGATAACGGGATCGAGAGTTCTCGCGTCGACGACTTGTTGCAGAAAGTGAAACTGACAACCGACTCCCGGCTGATCGGGCGGGTCACCCCGTCGCAGACGAAGCAGTACATGCGCCGCTCCGGGGCGATCGCTGACGTGCAAGAACTGACGGCGGCGCGGGTGCGCGCATCGCACGGTGCGCTGTCCGACAACTCGGTTGCGGCAGGCGTGTCAATCAAAGGCATCGACGACGAGGTCAGTCTCGCCGCCTCGGAAATGTTCGCAGGACAGTTGATGATGCCGACCGCCCGTGAAATCAGGCGGGAGGCGAACAAGGTCGCGATCATGCTCCGCAAGTCAGACCGTCTCGGAGAAACAGTCGATGAGGTGCAGAAGTACCTCGGGCAGTCGATGGACCTGTGGCGCAACCTGACATTGGCGAACGTGTCGTACATCTTCCGCAACATCGCTGAAGAAGTGATGACGATGGGCTTGGTCGGCGGCAAGAACCTGCTCACGCACCCGGTTCACACCCTCGGAACGATCATGGGGGTTCACGCGCAGGCGCAGTATTCGTCGGGGTTACGCAAGGTATCGCAGGCGACGAGCCGTGCGATCCCGCTGGTGCGTGCTCACAGGGCGATGAAGTACACCCCGGAGAAGTACAAGGGTGTGCGACTGGTCGACACGCAGGCGCTACGCAGCCTTGTCACACAGCAGCAGGGCGCGCAGGTGAACATGTCAGGCAAGTTCGTCACCGCACGCGGCAGGAAGGTGAACGTCGACGACTTCATCGAGGACGTTCGCAGAGGCATCGTCAACCCGATCGAAGTGACCGTCGATGACACGAACGGCATGTACGCGGTGTCCGACGGGGTGAAACGGCTACTGGCGGCGTTCGACGCCGACGACATCCCTCAGATACCAGTCAGAATCAAGGCGGGCAGGGTCACGAACGGTCGGCGCATCCGCAACCGCCGCCCCGGCATGGACATCACGCACGACGACCTGTGGGGGTCCGCTGCCGGGGGAACGATCGAGGACGCGATGGAGCAGGGCCGCAGGGCGTTCCTTGACCACCTCGGGCAGCGCCGCGCCCTGCGTTACGTCATCCCCTACTTCGACTCGAACATGGCGAACGCGGTCGGTGACTCGTGGCTGGGCGGGATCGAAACGGCGATGCGCACCGGGGACAACGCCGGTCTGGAACGGATGATGGCGTTCACCACACGGATGCGCGGGTCGGCGCTGCGCGACGAGCACCCGGAGAAACTGCTGAATCACCGCAGGGTGTTCGACCAGTCCGGGCGCAAGATCGACATGTTGTGGCCGACGGAGAACGACGCGGCGAAAACGATGCTCGACCCGACGTCGAGCCAGTTCACGAACTATGTCGAGTCGTACGCCGATGTGATGTCGGAAATCGCCGCTACCGGCGACATCCGCCGTGTGCTCGCCGGGGAGATCACCCTGGACGATCTGACTGCCGAGATTCTGCGCGACCCCCGCCGCATGCAGGACTTCATCGGCACTGTCGAGGCCGGGGTGTACGCGACCGCTGACCGTGCGATCCGGCGCGGGAAGATGAGCCTTGATCCCGACGACATCATGAACTATCACATGGACAACCTGTACGACCTTGTTCACGGGGTGCTGTCGAAGAACTACGAGGACGCGGGGCGGTACCTGGGGACGTTCGCCTCCCCGAAGATCAGGCAGATCGTTGTCGACGGCAGGTTCGCCGGGAAACCGTTGAACTCGAAGAACAAGAAACTGCGCGCGGTCATCTCGAAGGAGATTCAGGACAACCAGTCGTTCCGCGAAGCCCTGCCGGGGTTAACCGTGTCGAAGGTTGTCGAACCTGCCCTGATCGACCGCTGGGCATCGGCGTTCTTCGCGACCGCAGGCAACATGCGCGACATGATCACCTTGCATCCGCTGATGCGCGACACCTACCTGGACGAGGTGAAGCGGCTGTCGAAGTTCATGACCCCGCAGGCCAAAGACGACATGGTCAACGCGATCCGCAGGGCCGGTGACGACAAGTTCGCGGCGATGCTTGACGACATGCCCGCACCGTCGGAAGGGTGGTTGACCAAAGACATCGTGCATGACCTTGCCGACCGGCACACCCGCAAGGTCGCGGAGGAAACGTTCTACGACGCGGCGACCCGGCGCAACTGGGCGGTGGCGTTGCGGTGGGCGTCACCGTTCGCTCAGGCAGCGGTCAACTCGACGTACCGCTGGGGCAAGGCGATGGGCCGCGACCCGGTCAACACGTACCGCACCGCACGGTCGCTGAACGCGATCAAAGACGCGATGGGGGAATGGGTGGGGGTGTACGAACCGGAGTTGGAAGACCACATGGGGGTCAACGGGCACCTGGACCGCAACTCGTTCGGTGAGGAAATGTTCGTGTACCCGCTGGTCGGGAAGTTGGCTGCGCTGTTCGGGTTCGACAAGTCCGTGGCCTCGTTCTCTGCGGAGTCGACGAACATCTTCCAGACCGGGGTGTTCACCGGCTTGGGGCCGGTTGCGATGTTCGGGCTGTCACTGACCCCGTTCCGCGACTTGCAGTCACGGGCCGGTGTCGCCGGGGACATCATGCGGTTCTTCCAGCCGTTCCCCGCCGACCAGTCACCGTCCGGGACGCTGGTCGGGAAGGCCGCTGAGGCGTTCATCCCGGCGAAGTTGGTTGACCTTGTGAACGTGGACGAGGGGCAGGTCGCGAGGCTGTCGAAGGCGATCCTGGTGGCACGGTTGCAGAACGGCACCTACGGGCCGATGGAGCAGTGGAAGACGAATCAGTGGCAGCAGATCGGTGACGACCTGAACAACGACGCCCGACGGTTGCTGCGCCTAGAGGGCATCTCGAAACTCGGCCTGCCGCTGCTCGGTTCGTTCGACTACTCCCCGCTGATTCAACTGGGCAAGGTCGAGGAGAACATGCCGGAAGGGGTGAAGGGCGGCGCTGTCCTCGACTACATGGTGAACGCCGAATATCAGGCGTACGTCGGGAACTTGAGCGGGGACGAGCGGGCTAAGGCGCAGGCGTTGTTCATGGCCGACTACGGCGATTACCTCGCCGCCTTGCCGCTGTCGACCTCTGAGCAGACGGAGAAGGTGTACACGAACTTCGGGGCGACGACAGTGTTCGCCCGCGAGGAGCAGGCGTTGTACGACAAGTACCGCACGTCGATCGGGTACCTGTTCCCCGAAGGTGACTACGAAACGCAGTGGTCTGATTTCGACCGCTTTCAGAACGAGCGGGACAAGGCGAAGGGGATCAAGACGATCCGCTCTCCGCGCAATCAGGTGGAGTACACGAAGAACTACATGCTGCGCTGGCAGAAGTCGCAGCGGATCAGGCAGTTGGTCAGCGAGAACCCGGACGATCTTGAGGAGCAGGTGGGCAACATCAACGACGAGTTCAAGGCGATGGGCTTGGACAGCGGGTTCTCCGGGTATACCGACGCGATGATGCAGCAGGTGCGCGAGGCGGTTGAAGACCCGCAGGTGCGCGACTCGGTGAAAGCGGCGGGGTATGTGTGGCAGTACTTCCTTGCCCGCGACAAGGTCGTGAATCATCTGAAGAAGAACACCGACGTGAAAACGTTGAGTTCGAAGTCTGCCTGGGAGTACGACGCTGCGACGTCGAACCTGTACTTGGCGGCGACGAAACTCGCCGGTAAGGACCGGGGCTTCGCGAACTTCTGGCATTCGCTGGCCGAGAAGGAGTTCGGTGACACACCGGACGAGTACCTGAGGAGAATGTAGACATGGCGTTCATTCCCGGTGGTGGCACTACAGGTAGTCAGTCGGAGAAGAAGTCGACGAAGGGCAAGCCGCGCACTGAAGGCGGGTATCTGATCGGCCCGCAGCGGTTCTACGGTGCGTCCCCGTCGGGGCTGTGGCGTGACTCCCCCAGGGGCTATGTGCCGGTCGGTAAGAAGGAGGCGAAGCAGACGATCCGGCGCGGGTACAACGCCTCGCAGTTCACGTATCAGAACTATGAGGTTCCGTACTTCCCCGATTCGCCGCTGGTCGGGATGCCCGCCGGCATGGGGTTCGGTGTTGAGGGGCAGTTCATGCGGGGGACGAACACTCAGGCGGATTTGGAGAAACTGTTCAACTCGCGTAACACGAACCTCATCCGTGGCATTCAGACGCAGATGTACAAGGCGGGCTGGCTTGGCAAGCAGTCGATCACCGGCAAGTCGACGTCGGAGGGCTTCCGCAATGCGTTGGCGTTCCTGTTCTACCAGGGCAACATGTTCGGGGAGACGTGGGAAACGATCATGCAGGGCGGGCCGGAGGCGCTGGGTGACCTGGGCGGGTTGAACGTGAAATCGATCCCTGGCGGTAAAGGGCCTAAAGGGCCTGATGGGATTCCGTACGGGACGCCTGTGCGCTCGGTGAGCGAATCGGTGGACTACACGACGAAAGGCACTGCCCGCAACTATCTGCGCGAGGCGTTGGCGAATGTGCTCGGCAGGGGGCCGCAGGAAGGCGAGTTGGACGAGTTCCTCGACCTGCTGCGGGAGAAGGAGCGGAAGAACCCGACGGTGACCACGTCCACGTCGATCGTGAACAGTGAGACTGATTCGCAGTCGAGCACTGAGACTGACGGCGGGTTCACCGGGGATGACGCGGCGATGGTCGCGGAGCGTTTCGCGAGGCAGCAAGACCCTGCGCAGGCGAAGCGGTACAAGAAAGCCGGGTACGAGCAGTTGCTCGATCAACTGATTGCGAGTGAATGATGGCGTCGAAGAATAAGCGGATCATCATTGAGGAGTTGGCGCGGGTCGGTTTGAAACCGCATGCGATCGCCGGGATCATGGCGAACCTGGAACATGAGAACGGGTTCCGCACGACGATCGGCAACGGTGACGGTGGGCAGGCTTCAGGTATCGCGCAGTGGCATCCTGACCGGTTCGCCCGTGTGCGCAGGGTCGCGAAAGAGATGGGGGTTCCCCCGACAAATATCCGAGCACAAGCCCGCACGTTGGCGCTGAGCATCAAAGATGAAGGGCAGTCGGGGCCGACCGGTAAAACAACGGTGAAGTCGTTGAACAGGCTGAAGAACCCCTCCGCTGTTGCGAAGTTCTTTGACGAGAACTACGAACGGTCTGACGGTTCTACTCGGCAGTCACGGATGAAAGCGGCCAGCCGCTACGTGAAAATGTCGAACAGGGTCGCACGCGGGGTGTCCCCTACAGGGGATATGCCGACCCCGAAGGTGAAGGGGTCGAAGAACGGCACGATGACCTGGGTGCCGAAGGCCGGGCCGAACACGTCGGCTGTGTACGGGCAGAAAGGCGGCTGGGCTGCCGGATATCACACGGGCACCGACATTCAGGGCGGGGCTGGCGGTCAGCCGATCCGCTGGGCACCCCCGGTGACCGGCAAGGTTGTGAAGGTCGGGTCAAACGGCGACTACGGCAATCATGTAATCATCCGCGATGAGAAGAACCGCGACTGGCTGTTGGCGCACATGCGTGACACCCCGAAGGTGAGTAAAGGTGACACTGTCCGTCAGGGGCAGATGATCGGAAGGGTCGGTGACACCGGAAACGCGGATGGGGCGCACCTGCACGTCGAGCAGACCGCGCCGGGTGTGAAGTGGTCGTACGGGAACACGAAGAAACCGAAACTGGTGTTCAAGGTCGGCAGCAACGGGCAGGTGTACGACAAGGACTTCAAGCCGGTGAAGGGCGACTACCTGGATGCGGTGGGGCTGTCCGGGCAGGCGTTGCAGCGGCAGGGCAACGAGGAGTTGCAAGACCTTGTGCGCAAGGCGGTGCGCAACGACTGGACGAACACGGAGTTCACTCGACGGTTCAAGAAGACGCAGTGGTACATCGACCGGGCGAAGTCGCAGCGTGAGTTCGACATGTTGCAGGACACCGAACAGCAGCAGTTGATTAAGCAGAACATTGCGAAGGCCGACCGGGGCGCTATGCAGTTGGGTGTTCAGTTGTCCGATGAGGACAAGCGGAAACTCGCGATCAAGATCGCCCGCGACGGGTTCACCGACGAGCAGGCTGCCTGGTTCATCTCGCGGCGGTACCGCACACCTGATGACGGTGACGAGTTCGGTGCGGCGCTGCTGGCGAAGGAGGCGTGGAAACAGACGGCTCGCGAGTACGGGGTGCGGCTGTCCGACGACGTGATGAACAAGTGGACGCGGGAGATGATCGGCAAGCAGTTGAGGCCGGAGTCGTACGACGATGACATTCGCGCGCTGGCCGCAGAGTCGATGCCGCAGTTGAAAGACGCCTACGCGAAGGGGCTGACAACGAAAGAGGCGCTTGCGCCGTACCTGTCAACCGCCGCGTCGATCCTCGGTACCGACGTTGACGCGTTCGACCTGTCGGATGAGAAGTGGCGGTCGGTGTTCGGTGTCGACGGCAACACGATTCCCGACCCGGAATGGCGGCGCTTACTGAAGTCGGATCAGCGGTTCGACTACGGGAACACGAAGAACGGTGTCGACGAGGCGCGACGGCTGGGCCGGAATCTGGCCCGGATGATGGGAGTGATCAGCAATGGCTAAGAAGAAGAAGAAGGTTCCGCCCGGTCGGCAGACCCGTCCGGGTGAGGCCGTGCAAAAGAAGAAGTCGTTGCCTGGCAAGGCGTTCCCGGCGAAGAAGAAGCCGACGCAGTACCGTCCGGGCGAGGGTCCGCAGCCGGGGGGCAAGAGCAAACCTGGTTCGAGGCCCCCTGCCACCGCGAACACGCCTGCCCCTACAGCAACGACCCCTTCCGAGACTGCGGAAACGACTACTCCCGTTGCTACGGGTGATGAGCGGCGCAGGGTTCTGATGCAGTATGTGCGTGCGATCGGTCTTCCCGAATCGGTCACCGATTTCCTGATCACAAAGGCGAATAGCGGGGAACTGCCTGAGGACGCCGATCAGTTCGACTACACGAAGGTGCTGGTGGAGGAGCCGTCGTTCAAAGCCCGGTTCCCGTCGATCGTTGAGCAGTTCAACAGGGTGTCCGCTGGTGACACGACAGTGCAGATCATGTCCCCGATGGAAGTAATCGAGTACGAGAAGCGGGTGCGTGCGGTCGCTGACGACTACGGACTGTCGAGTTGGGTGACGTCCCCGGAGCAGATCAGCGCGTTGATCCTCAACGATGTTGATGTGGATGAGGCGGTGGAGCGGATCAACTTGGCCGGGTATGCGGCGATGCAGGCACCGAAGACGTTTCGAGATGCGTTCATCGGCAAGTTCGGGCTGACCGAGGGGAACCTGGCCGGGTATTTCCTAGACCCGACGAAGGAGGAGGGGGTGATCCGCAAGATGGTGTCGCAGGGCAACATCATGTCGGCTGCGTTGACGCACGGGTTCGGCAACGATTGGCGGATCGCTGAACGCCTGTTCGACCGGGGGTTCCTGCCCGCTGATGCCAACGGCATGGTCGGGGCCGGTGATGCGATGTCCGGGTTCGCGAAGGCGGCGCTGACGAGCGCGTACACGACCGGCTACGGGGACACCGGGTTGACCGAGGATGAGCGGATTGATGCGGCGTTCGGTGATGCGGCGTCGCAGCAGAAACTACTGAACGTTCAAGCGCAGCGTCTCGGCAGGTTCAACACGTCTGGCGGTGCTGCCGAGTCGCAGCAGGGCGTGACCGGACTCGGGTCGGCGCAAACCCGCTAGAAGCGAATATGCGGGCCTGAACCCTGGACCCTACCTGAGACACGGGGAACGGCTGAACGTCGCTCACATGCCCCCTATAGGGCCGGGGAAGGGTACTGTGAGGTTCACGGGCAACTCCGCTCGGTCTGAACAAGGAGGAAACACATGACACAGCCGTACGAATACGACGACGAAGACTTCGACGAAACCGATGACGACGAAGACAGCAAACCTGCCCGCACCGATCAGGAATGGGCGGAACTGCGCAGGGCACGCAAAGCCCGCGACAAGGCGCTGAAAGAACTCGAAGGGTTCAAGCGGGAGAAGGCATTCAACAAAGCCGGAATCGACCCCGACGACCCGAAGTTCGCCTACTTCGTCAAAGGCTACGAAGGGGACATCACCCCCGAGGCGATCAGGGCAGAAGCGCTCAAAGCCGGGTTCCTGCAAGAACAGGCCGAACCCGAACCCGACGACAGCGCACTGCACGCACAGAACCGGGTGCAGCAGGCAGCGGGCGACATCAGCAACCCCGCCGACATCGACACCGCAGCACTCGACTCCTCATTCGCTGAAGGAGGCGTCGACGGGATGATGCAGTACCTCGCTTCACGCGGCATCCCGCTGAACGTCGAACAGTAACCCGACGCAAAGAGAAACCCCCGGTGCTGCCCTCACGCCACCGGGGGTTTCTCGTTTTCTTTGCTACACTCGCTGACGACGGCACCGGAAGGTGACCGGCACACTGACAGGTGATCCGCTCCCTGAGACGAGCAGATGTCGAGCAGCCACGCTGCGAAGCACCACAACACCCCCTTTCGGCATCCCACGTTTCTTCTGAAGGAGTGACAACCCGTGGCAATCCCCGCCAACGGCTCGGACCACGTCTCCCCGGTTTCCGACGCCCAAGACCCGTCAACCAAACTCACCCACGTAGGCGCACGCACCAACGGCCTGCCCACCGGCAGCGCAGGTGTCGAATCGCTCGTCACCCGTGCCTACAACCTCGCCGCGATGAACATCTACCGGCGCAGTCTCGTGTGGGACACCATGTCCACCGTGCAGGCCTCTCGCCTGTCGCACTCCGGCGCGGTCGTGCAGTTCAACTTCGTCAACGACCTCGACGACGACCCGGCCACCGCCCTTCTGCCGGAGGACTACGACGTTCTCCCCACCCCGCTGAAGGCGTGGAAGACCGACGTCACGATGAACGAGTACGGCAAGGCCGTCACCACCACCGCCCTGCTGCGCGGAACGTCGATGATCCCCGTCGACCCGATCGCCGCTGAGCGGGTAGGCCGCAACGCCGCCTCCGTGATCGACCGGCTCGCGTTCGCACCGCTGCTTCTCGCGGGCGGCGTCACGAACACCGGCACCGCCGGTTCCGCCCCCACCGATGTGACGGTCGTGGACAAGCCGTCCGACACTCTGCGAGCAGCCTCACAACTGTTCAAGGAGAAGGACGTCGCACCGTACGCCAACGGCCTGTACCGCGCCGTGCTCACCCCGGCAGCCGAAACCGCGCTGCGCAAGGAAGCCGACGCTGCGGGCTGGCGGTACTGGCAGATCGGGCAGTCCCCGTCCGGGGGCACCGGGAACATCGCGATGGGGTACGTCGGAACCTACGAAGGGTTCGACATCCATGTGGCGAACACTCCCGGCCTGTCCGCCGTCGGCGGAGTGTTCCTCGGCGCTGAAGCGCTGGCGAAGGCCTACTCGACCGCCCCAGGGTTCTCCACGAACCCGCAGGTTGTCGTGTCCCCGGTCGTCGACAAGTTGCGCCGGTTCGCCTCCGTCGGCTGGTACCACCTCGTCGGCTACGCCCGGTTCCGTGCCGAAGCGGTAGTCGTCGGGAACCCCGCCGCCACCACCTGATGAGTAGCCGGGGGGCGCACTCCCACCCTTGCGCCCCCCGGCATCCCTCACCCGAGGAGGTGACCTGTGGCAACGTTCAGCGTCGACTACGACACCGGGTTCGACTCACCGCCCCGGTCGCCGTTCGACGGGGCGTTCAACCCGGCGTTCGACTCACTGCTGTACTGGATAACAGTCGACATGACCACCCTGCTGCCCGGCGACTTCACACCGGTCGACTTCAACGCAGACTTCAGTGCCCCAGCGGACAGCAACACTCTCACCATGTACAACCATGCGGACAGGCCGAAACCCCCGAAGTACAGCCGCCTGTGGAGCCGGTTCCAATACCCGGTCACCCCGGCAGGGCTGTTCCTGTGGAAGACCGGGCAGGTCATCCCCACCTCCACATGGCACAGCGACATGTTCCTGTCAGCCGACGACCGCATCCTCGGCGGGCACAGGTGGTATGCGCTGTCGTCTTCCTGGCAGGCGCAGGTGCTGACTGACGCCGGATATCCTCTGACCAGATACGAAGGGCCGTTCGCATGACTTCGCTGCATGCCGCACCGAACACGATGGCAGGGCTTGTCCAGGCGACCCGCAGGCTGCTCTCACCGAACTTGAACGACGAACTTGTCGTCGTCGACGCCGACTACACCCCCGGTGACACGACGATGAGGCTGCGGGTCGTTCCTCGCCGGATCGGCCCCGGCAGTGTGCTGTCCTGGCGGGAAGCGTCGATGTATGTCACCTCGCTGGACCCCGGCACATCAACGGTTGAGGTGATCACCGGGTATGACGGGGGAGCCGATGTCGCTGTCCCGGCAGGGTCTGTGATGCGGGTGAACCCGCGTTTCACCGACCTGACCTTGTTCGACATGCTCGCCAACCAGACCGCCTCCCTGTCGTCCCCGTCGGTCGGCCTGCACGGATTCATTTCAGAGTTCGTGTCCGGGTCTGTCACCGACGGGTTCCACCCGATCCCTTCCACCCCGGACGGTCCTGCCGCATCCGATGTGCTGCGGGTCGCCGCCGTGCTGTCACGGCCCGGCTCGGGGCAGGACTGGGTGCGGGTCACGAACTACTCCGCGTCACTGTCCCCGTCAAACCCGTATGTGCGGGTGTTTGACGACAGCCTCGCCCATCAGATCGTGTACGCGGTGCGCATCCGCCGCCCGCTATCGTTCGACGATGATGTTGTCGCTCTCGGACTGCCGGAGACAGCCGTCGACATTCCCCCGCTCGGGGTCGCCGCGCTACTGATGCAGGGGCAGGAGGCCCGCCGTGCGCATCAGCGGGTGCAGGGTGATCCCCGCCGTGCGGAGGATGTGCCGATCACCGGGGCGCTCGGTGTCGCCCGCGACCTGCGCCGCATCTACGAGGACAGGGTCAACGAGGAGTACGCCCGCCTACAGCGGTTCCTGCCGACGGTGTTCACCGGGGGCACTGTATGACGAGCATCGACGAACGCCTCGACGAACCGTACCGGCTGTCCGGGCCGGGCGCTGCGCAGGACATGTCCGCGCTGCCGGTCACGATCGACGACCGCGCCTACCTGATCGACACGTCACGCAACACCCCGTTTCAGGAACGGTTCCGTCGCTCGTCGCTGCAACTGCTCAACACGCAGCAGAACATCGACAAGGGCGAGTCCGCGCTCACCCCGCCTGAGGTGTGGCGACGGCTGTACCAGTCGTGGCATCACGGCGCGGGGCAGCGGTTCGCTGACCGGGAGAACTCCGACCCGTACCGGTTCTACACGTCCAAAGGGATCGACGTGTGGGATCAGTGGGAGATGAAACTGCTGCACGACACCCGCCTGCTCGACACGACGACCGCCGATTCGGGGCTTGTCGCTGACGAGCATCTTGTTGTGCTGTCCGCTGACCGCACGGCGCTTCGGGTGCTGCACCCGGTCGATGAGGGGTACAGTCCGGTGAGCCAGGCGATCCCAGCCCCGGCGCGGATCGTGACGACCGGGAAGATCGTGTACGTCCTCGCGGACAACCTGCACCTGTACAAGTGTGAGATCACGCACCCGTCGGGGATCACCTGGACGGACCTCGGCACGCTCACACTGACCGGGGTTGCCGGGGGGGCGACGATCGACCTGCTCGCGTTCGTCAACTTCACGCTGCTTGCCGCAACCTCCGACGGCAAGGTGTGGGACATCACCGCAGCGTTGAAAGGCACGTTCACCATCGCGAACCCGATCAAAGCCGCTGACATCCCCGGATACCGCTGGGTGTCCGCATGCACCGGCAAGAAAGCCGCCTACCTGCTCGGCGGGACCGGGGACCGGTGGAGCATCCACAGTTTCGCTGCGGCAGACGACACGCTCGCGTTCCGCTACGGGAGCATGGCCGCTGAACTGCCGGACGGGGAAGTGGGGCACTGCCTGTACTCCTACCTGGGGTATGTCGCGATCGGCACATCCAGGGGGTTCCGGTTCGCCGCCACGGCGGAGAACACCGCAATCACCTACGGGCCGCTGATCGAAACCCCCTCCCCCGTGCTGTGTTTCGAGGGGCAAGGCCGGTTCCTGTACTACGGGCTATCCCGGTTCGACGCAGTGTCGTCGGGGATCGGCAGGGCGGACCTGTCGCAGTTCACCGCCGACCTGCAACCGGCTTACGCCTCTGACCTGATGGCAACCTCTCAACAGGACACCCGGTTCGTTGTGTTCGCTGACGGGAAGATGACGTTCGGCCTTGCCGACGGCGGGGTGTTCGTCGAGGACGACCCGTACCTTGCCGAAGGCAAGATTGTGATGTCGACGTGGACGTTCAACGTGTCCGACCCGAAGGTCGGGTTGTACGCGCAGGTGCAGGTACGCCCCGGCTCGAGCGGTTCGGGTGACCTGTCGATCATCTACAACCAGGACGGCGATGAGCAGTTCCTCGGGTCGGTGTCGGGAACGATCCCCCGGCAGAACGCCCGGTTCGACTTGAACAGTGCCGTGTTCAACAACGCGACCCTGGTCGGTGTGATTAAAGCCTGCCCGGCGGGTGACTGTACCCCAGTGATCACCGGGGCGGAACTGCGCGCCTCCTACGTGCGGGGGACCGCGTCGGAATGGCAGGTACCCTGCATCCTGCATGACGAGATAGAGCAGGACAACGGCACGGTGCAGGCCCGTGATGTCATCGACGACTTCGAGCATCTGCTCAGCCTGGTGCAATCCGGTAGGCACTTCGTGTACACCGAAGATGATCAGCGGTGGTCGGTGTACGCCACGGATTTCATCTGGTCACCGCACGAGCGTAGTGTCAGCAAAGGCTGGCAGGGCGTGTTCACCATCTACTTCAGGGAGGTCCGCTGATGGCCCCGACACCGTACCCGCGCGACTTGATGCACTTGGGGGCGGCACTCCCGCTGACGCTGAAAGAGTCCTTGGCGGTGCCCCCGACCGGCGACATCACCCTTGTCGTCGACGGCAATGCGACGTCGAAGGGATGGCCGACGATCCCTGCCGGGGAGTCCATTGTTGTCACCGTTGGCCGGGGAACCCTCTACGAGTCGAAGTACCTTGTGTCGTCATTGACCGCGTCAACGGACCAGACGTCGCTGCTTGTGCTTGAGGTTGACCGCGCGTACGACGGGACAACCCCGGTGAACGCCCCGTCGGGCACAATCGTTGAGCACACGATTTCCGCGACGGAAATGCAGCAGATCAACACGCACATGCGGTCACGCTCACAGCACGGTGCCGACGGTGATCTTGTCGACACCGGCAGTGCGCAGACGTTGACGAACAAGACGCTGACCAGCCCGGCGTTCGCGGGTGCTGCGACATCGGACCTACCGATGGGCGGGAAGAAGGTCACCGGGCTGGCGAACGGGTCGGGCGCTCAGGACGCCGCCACGAAAGCCCAGGTTGATTCGGCGTCATCGGCTGCCAGCGCCGCTCAGTCCACCGCCAACGCCGCCCTGCCGAAAGCGGGCGGCACCAGATCGGAAGAGCACACATCTGAACTCCAGTCACACGGTCTTATCTCGTATGCCGTCTTCTGCTTGA